>JAABUZ0100003260.1_pt1 | contig 24541 bp, 27 predicted proteins | sample 5562091 | NCBI WGS metagenome assembly JAABUZ01 (sample SAMN12813069, study PRJNA571459) | rock metagenome | isolation source: Antarctica rocks | place: Antarctica: Victoria Land, Linnaeus Terrace sud | collected 2015-12-21
TAACCCGATTAGGCTAAAAATTTCAAATAAATTACAAAACAGTCTAAATTTTAATAAACGATTCAAATTACCCTCATAGGCTAGCGCGAGGTGTCACGAGACTCTCTTGGGTCAATATTGACTCAATAAAGCCATTGTGTCACAGGGGTCGCTTCCCCGAATTGTCGATATAGATTAACTATTTTTATTAAATTATCAATTAATTGTTACTAAAAATAATAAAATTTACTAAAAATAGTAGTCTTAACAATTCGAATCGATTTTTCGGATCGAATTTCGATTTTAAGTATAGAAATCGATTCGAATTGTCGATTTCAACTTTAGAAACTAAATTGTCAAAATTTGCGAATTAAATTAATACAAATTGTTAAGATTTAGATCGAATATTCGATTCGAACTCGATAATCTAATCTAACGCAATTAGTCTATTGTTATTTGTCTAATAATTATATCTCTTATATCTTTGTAAATCTTGTTTATATTCTTATTAAAGATTTATATATTTATATTTATTGTAACAACAATATTAACTCTAAATCTTCTAGCTTTCTTTGTTTAACTTTATTGCAACTATTATCTCTTTTAATTGCGTATTTGTTATTGCGCAAGACTTTAATAATTGTACTAATATATTTAAAGTTAAAAAGATCTCTTCTAGTAGACTTTGTCTTTGTCTTTTTTGTTTTAATTATAGTATCTTTCTTGTTTTTTGCTTCGACAAGACATTCTTTAGCTTTAGCGACGCGAAATTAATTAATAGCTAACAAACTAATATTATTATCAATAAGTTTTGCAATTAACTTAAGAGCTTTAAAACTAAATTGTTAAACCAAATTTTTAGCTTGCAAATCGCGTATAATATTGTTAATATATCAATCTTGTCTATTTCGAGATACTTAATTAAAAAGAGATTAATTTAAATCTAAGTTAATATTAAGATTCTCTATTAACTTTAATAACTCTACAATTGCTTTACTAATTGCTAACAAATTGAATATAAAGTTTGTTGTCAATAAATTAGAAAAGTTTGTAAAATATAAAGATAAATCTATATCGCTTATTAGTATATCTTCTAGATTGTTATTTATCTTCTTTTTTTTAATCTTAATTGTGTAATTGCAAGATAATTCTATTGTTTTAATAAATATTTTTGTATATAAAGATAAAGAATTCTTTGTTGTTATCTTATTTAATTGCTTGTATTAACTAAAAATTATTTAAAGAATATAAAAATTAATCTAATTAATTAGATTTCGAAATATTATATATAAAAAGATATACAAGATACTTCTCTTTGTCTTTGCAAAATTAAAACTATAGATTTTCAATTAATTTACTAGCATAATTTCTATATAATTTATTACTATTTATAGATTATTAAAAGAAAATATTAAATTATTTTTTAAAACTCGATATATATTTTCTATATAAAAGATAATAGTAGTATTGTAGTATCTAAACTTATTAGTTTGCTATTTGCAAAAACAACTTTTTTAGAACTCTAATTAAGTGTTGACAAGATAATTAATATTATTGCAATAATTGTGTATCAAGCAATTAAGAAGATCTTCTATTTTTATTAATTGCAAAGAAGACTTTGCAATTCTTTGTTATATTACAATATAGATGTTAAAAATACAATATATAACTTATTTCTTTGCTATAAGTTTCTAGTTGTTTAGAAAGAAAATTATTAATACTTTATATTAAAGTTAAAACTTGATTAATAGCAATAATATAAAAAAGAAACAATCTTAAACTATTGTACAATTATATTAAGTATTACAATATTTAGTTATATTAGCTCTTAATCTCTTTGTCTAAAAAGAAAAAATTAACAATAAATATTATATCTAAAAAGATAATCTTGTAAATAGTATATAGCAATATTATATATTTGTTTGTTTTATGTATGCAATCTATAATAAGTATTTCTAGATTTTTGCACGAAATTTCTAGTATTTTTTATATATAAAGATAAGTTTCTTTATCTTTTTAGTCTTCTTTCTTAAATTAATCTTTACAAATTAGCAATTGCAAATTTGCAATATAAAGTTCGAAAAAAAGTTTAAATAAAAATATATACGTCTAATTAATTGCAACAAAGCTTTTTTTAAGATTTTAAATATTCTAATTAATAAAAAGATATTTAAGATATTGCAAGCGTTGTTTGTTAAGAATTTTGCACAAGATTGTATCTATTAAAGAACAATTAGCAAAGCAACTAGATAGATAGAAACTATTTAATTTAATCTAGTTGCAATATTAATATACTCTAATAATATTGTTTTTTTTAAGTTGTTGCAAAGACATCTAGTATCTTATTTTTCTTATAATTATATTTTGCATTTTGTATATTTGTTGTCTATATCTTTAGACTCTATTTATATAAGATATTTATCTTAAACAAACAATTGCGTTTAATGTTAACAATCTTCTTCTATTTAGTTTTAAACTTGTGTTGTAATTTGTTGTTACGTTCGTAAACTATATTGACTTTTACTATTATTTTAGATTTGTATTTTGCTTTCGATCGCGACTTAACATAGCGTATTCTTTTGTTATTGCGTATGCTTGTATAACTTTAACAAGAACATTAAGTAAAGAATAATTTGTTGCAAACAATAATTGCATTATTATGTTAACAATAATAAGATAGAAATATAAGATAGTTGAGACAGAACTTTGAAGATTTCGCGCAATTCGAATTTGATCTACTTTTATTCGATCAATTCTAAGGGCCAACCCTAGGATTGGGTGTGCATTTACCGAAAATGGGTATAGTATTTACCGAAACAGGGTGTGCGAGGACTGGCTACCTTGAGATATACGGATGGAAATGACAGTTTCAAGCTGGTTTTGTTGAACCCTGGATCATCTGTCGGCAATAATATTAATGACGTCAGCACTGTCATGGCACACCGTACCTTACTGCAACTGAAGGGTGGACATTGATAACAATTCAATGTATTAATGGTAGTTTGACTCTCTAACAGGAAACGAGTAGATTGCCCGCTACCCTCCTGAACTCTTCCAAGTCTTGCTATGGCTTCGCCAGAACCCAGAGTTGCCTTCGCTGGCCTCGGAGCGATGGGCTATGGCATGGCTTCTCATCTCTTGAAATCAGGCTTTCCAGTGACAGCTTTCGATGTCTATCCTCCTGCAATGCACCGATTGGCAGCTGATGGTGCCAGTACTTCACAGTCCCCACGTGAAATGGCCAAGGATATTGAATTCCTGGTGTGCATGGTAGCGAACTCGTTGCAAGCAACGCCGCTTCTATTCGACGCAGAGACTGGAGCGGTCCAATCATTGCCGCTTAATGGAACGATCCTGATGTGCTCCACAGTTGCTCCTGCTTACATTGACGAGGTCAGCCAGAGCCTGGATCAGATGGGGAGATCAGACGTGCGCTTGATCGATTGTCCTGTATCAGGTGGTGCGTAAGTGTTATTTTGTTGGGTATGCACATGTTCCCTTAAATGAACGTGCGGCTTCAGGTTCGAGGCTCTGAAGACCTTTTCCAGTGCTTAGCTCTTCTCTATCATAAATGTTAATTTATACTATCTTGCAGGGGCCGGGCAGCAGACGGCTCTCTCTCAATCTTTTCTTCCGGAGATGAAGTTCATCTCGTTAACGCTCGCTCAATACTCGAATGTATGAGTGGTAAGCTCTACACAGTCCCAGGAGGTCTTGGTGGTGGCTCCAAAACGAAGTTGATTCATCAGATATTTGCTGGCGTCAATCTCGCCATGGCTTCCGAGGCCATGGGCCTGGTAGCAGCAGCAGGTTTAAATACTCGAAAAGCCTTCGAGGAACTTGGAGAAAGTGAAGGCGATAGCTGGATGTTTGGCAATCGCGTGCCACACATGCTTGACCCTGGCCTACCGCCTTATTCTGCGATTACTATTATTGCTAAAGATGTGGTACGGCTAAAGATGGTTCAATCATGCTGAAGATATCAACTCACGTTTGTGGGTACTAGGGTATCATCACAAGCACAAGCCGGGATACCAATTTTCCACTTCCACTCGTATCCACTGCTGAACAGCTGTACATGAGTTGTATATCGGCAGGGTGGGGAAAGGAGGATGACTGTGTCCTAGTGCGATTGTACTTGCCTGGCCGTCACAACCTAGTCGCCCAGCTGGCAAAGCCATTAGACAGTCGTGAGCTGTCTGCGCTGTCGGTCAACGACATCAAAGATCTCATGGTCGGCGTGCATCTAGCGGGAATGACAGAGGCGATGTCATTCTGTGACCACTTGGGGATTGACTCGGACCTAATGTTCGATGTAGTTAGCAACGCTGCTGGATCGAGTTCAGTATTCCTTAGAGCGTTCTCAGACATGCAAGGAGCGAGATGGAGTCTAAAAGCAATTGCTGGTATCGAGGATATTCGCAAAAGACTGGTATGTCCCTCACGCTGGTGACTGTACCATACGCTTACCTGAGGGTAGACGAATGCAATTGATAAGACTTTTCATGTGCGATACCCTTTGTTTCTATCATCGGCTGCTCTTCAGGAGTTCAATCGTCAACTACAGTAAAAACAACTTGTACTTGAGGAAACTTCAGGCTGAAGCGACTGGCCCCATCTGAGGCATACTCCGTATATGATCGTCGAGACATTCGACTCTTGAGACTACGCCATTGGGAAAGGACATAATTAAGATGCACCTTGCCTGTTCTACTTCGCTGATGACCTTAGACTATATATATGACAACAGTAGTCAAGTTCAAAGACCCGCTATATCTTTTGGCACTGTAGGTATCCCTTGCGCTGGCATGGTGCACTCAAGGGATCTTTGAGTCAATTTCAGTATCCGGTTCGTCCGATCAAACCCTCTTGTAGTTCCCACCAATGAATAATTGGAATGCTTTAAAGGTTTGCCTTCTTGATTATGGGACTTTACTGGTGGAACAGTCTTCGGCACTCCACTAGGATGTTTTCTTACCAGAATGCCCAGGAGCACTGCAATATCATCTGCCGGTGCATGGGATAGCAGCCAGCCTGGCCGTACTTTATTCTTGCGGTGGTTGAGATAACGATCAGACACGCGCACAGGAATCACAGTAATCCAGCTTCGCTCAATACCGTTCATCTTCCCTCTGTGTCATTTGACCTCGTGGTAGCCGCTTTCCGTCCGCCGAGACCGTTGTAACCATTTCCGCTCACCACGTCTGCTCTACAGCAGATACTCGACAGTCGCTGTGACTCCAATTCCCATCTCTGCCTACTTAATCGATGGAAATCCCACATCTAAGAAGCAGCCATGAGCAAGTAGAGTGGGTGTCAGCCACGGATCCTTCGAAGAAGAATTTTTCACAAGCTGTACTCGGTATGCGTCTCAGCACGTTGCAGCTAGCATACGTATTTGCTGCTTCCCTCTTTACCGCCTTGGCTCAAGTGAACTTGAAGCGACAATTTCTTCGCAATGAATTAGAAACGCTCCTGAAAGAGGATGGCCCGAACCGTACCGACGCCGTGCCAGTGCATCTCACTCCACGAGCCTACCTTGTTGGTCACCCCTTCATCACTTTCCCCTCTCGAGGCTGGAAATGGACGATACTCGACTCAGCCGCTATGCTCCCCGTCCAGTGTCCTCCGCAGCAGCTCTTGCCTTGTTGCACAGACAGATTCTCGAAGAAGCCACCAGCAAGTTCTGGACACGATATCATCAGACCGGCCGCAAATACGAATTTCGGGTGGGCGGCATCCAATTACAGATGTTCTCCATCGAGGACATATCTTATGGGAGCTGATTTCGACCTGGGCGTTAATGTGGCCAATCGAGCACGAGACCGATTTGTGGAAAGCGCTCGAGCAAGGGCTGTGGATCAGGCTGCTCATCGCAAATGCACCTGTCGCTGCCGATTGTATTGGGCGCCAGATACAGGCATCTGCAATTCACTTCTCGTTCTGGCTTTCCCAGGATATTCCGAACGGGTGGTATCATGGCTAAACAAGAAGTAAGGTATATAATGGCTTGCCACGTTAGGCATGGTCCTTCGATGCTCGCTCAGTCTACCGTTGTCTTATACATACATTATGTTCAAGGGTGCCAACTACTGGATGCATCGGTTCTTATGATATAGATTGACTTTCTCTGACGTTCAAATGAACACTACTTCTTCTTGATATACTCGAGTTAGCGGTTCATGCCTTTGAACCATTAAAGACACTACCTTATACCAAAGGCTACCTTCTTTAGGGCTTCTGCGCATACGGCAGCGTACCAAGCTTCTCCGTCAAGATCTTCTCGCTCAAGCACCAAAGGTTTTCTCCCAGCGCCACGTCCTTTGCCATGTTCGAAGGCTCCGTGACTTTACGGTCCGGAACGATCTGTGGCGTATAATTAGCACATCGTCTTTCTCATCACAACATCCGAAACATACATATTGTCCTTGGATACCCTCCTTGACCACGTCTTCGCTTGTTGCAGCAAAGAGAGCTGAGCGACAACCTTCGTCCACCGGATCTTTCAAAAACGGTTGAATAGCATTGACGCCAATTTTCCCCATCGTTCCATACGCATCAATAGCTTGCTGCTGCTGATCCGTCTTTACGCCACCAGGGTGAGTAGCGTTGATCCATGGCCCCATGCCTCTGGTGGTCTGAAAGCCAGGTGTATTGTTTTCCATACCTGTACAAGAGCACGGACCGTAAGAATTTGAGCGAGCTTGGTGCGGTTGTAGAGGTTCATTGGACCAATGTCAGTGTTGATCTCTTGCACTGCGGTGAATTCGGTTGAGGAAGGGCATCCCCGATGTAAGTCAGATGACTGAAGGACCAACCGGGAGCCTGATGTGCGCTGTAGCACGGGGAGGAGCATACGAAGGAGGTGGAACTGCGAGAGGTGGTTGACCTGAAAATGCGAATCTGCAATTCAAAACAGATCGGGGGCATGAGCCGGGCCAAGAGCATGGAAAGAGAATTCGTTCCTTACCTAGCCCGTCGACCGTCTCATTATATTTGCCTACGCCTTCGCCTGCGTTGCACACGAGCTACATTTAGGCTTAGTAAGCAGGCCACACAAGGTTACGCATGCCAGCTTACGGCATCGATCTGCTGCTCGTTTGCTAATGTTTTCGCAACTTCATCCGTTCGCTTCAAGTCCTTCAGATCGAGTTGAATCCACTCGACTCGGCTCGCGTCGCCATATTTCTTTAACTCCTCCATGGCTTCTTTTGCGTGCTCTTCTTTCTGGGAAAGCAAGATGATCCTGGCAGCATTGTGTTGCAGGATATGCGCTGTAATTCCAAAGCCTATGCCAGCTGTGCCACCCGTGATAATAAAGACCTACGGATAATTCCGAGACCTTTATTAGGCGCTTCGAACCTCCATTGAGTCGAGATGAACTACCTTGCCACTCAAATTTGGGATATCCTTGACGGGATCAAATTTGTTGCCTGTGATTAGGTGTGCCATTTCTAATAGTCTCCCGAACGCAAGCTCAGAAACGACAGCTCAGTTGTTTCAATTGAGAGATTTGAATGCTCCACCACAATGTAGAAGTGACTTGCCCAAGTCACTCCAAAGTCATGACGGTCTAATGACGTCATAGCGCACATGTGCAGCGTGGAAGTGAATTGATCTGAGAAGGGTAGCACATAAGCAAACCAATTGCTATCGTATGCAGTGGTAAGGGCTTGTGGCAAAAACAATTCCTTAGCTTTCCTCGAGCAACGTATTGGAGATTCTATGAAGGGCTGGACGACCAATAGATGCCTGCATCTGGACATACAAATTGTCAATGCATTCATCTTACTCGATGGCACACTGAATTAAGCGTTCGATAAGGCATGAGTAATTCATTCAAGTCGATGAGCTCCGGATGCACCATGCCATCCTAGGATTTGGCAAGGAAATCTGATAAGTAGTCGAGAAATGGCAATTGCCTTATTGGTCTAGCACGGTTCCCTGCCTGCCCGAGAAAGTACGAGAGGAGAATGCTACTGTACCTGTTCCTATAAAGGAGTCAATTTCCACGGTCCGTGACCTGATACTGATTTTGCAAGTGGATTGGCTTCGCTTCCAGCCAGTTCTGTAGCCTCAACGATTGGTCCAACAAGAGTTTGGTAGCGGATGTCTGAAGTAGAGAATCACCAAGCTCTGCTCAAGTCAAAGAAATATGCCACACCTCTTTTGATTGAAGCGTACATCGAAGCTGGGACATAAAGTATGCTTCGAAGAAAACGTTTCCAGAAGCAGAGACCCATTACGTTAACCCTAGTCTGCATTGGTCATGTATTGAGTGGGGTCCGCAATCCCCATAAAGCCTATAGTACCGTACATGTATTCAGTTCACCACACAGGTGTCATCCCGGAAATATGACGAGCAATCTGCCGAAACATAGGGTGCTTTGTTTCCGAGTATGCTGTCTTTTTGGAGACACCCCAAGCACTCAACCGCTCTGTCCGTGTAGGAAAGGTTCAATGTGCGTTACACCGAAGCTGAAGCCTTAGCCACACGCATCGCTGGCGCCCTTACAAAGAGCGGCTTCCAGGGTCGCAGGGCCGTGACACGATGACAAATTGTTGCACGAAAGCGCGGCCAAGCGCCGCGTTGGGGAAGTTGATCAAGTAGGCCAAGGGAGGGGCTAAAATAAACCCCATCACGCACGGAAGGTCAAGTGAAGGAGTTCAACAGACATGGAAGAACGCTCGATATGGAGTAAGGTAAGGCAGAGCACAGAGACAGAAACGGTCGAAGGAGTACTCCGAAGTTCCGAACTAGCTGCGTCTGCTATTCAGTCCTGACGCCACAGTGTGGCTGATGCGACTTGCAAGAGTGTGACAACTTTATTTCATGCTCGATCAAAGCTTGATCTCTCTAGCGGCCCACTGGATCTAGAGTAGTGTATTGTGGCGGCTGGTTATGAGGCGGTGCGCCTGGAACAAGAACTGCTTGCACCAAATGTTCTACTCCGCCATGGCTGTGGGTTGTTATCAAGCAACAGGAAGTAAATACAGGTAGAGCGACGGCATGAAATGTAGAGGGCATCCCATAGTATGAGAGGGAAGAGCCGTGAACAATCGTGGTAATTGTCTGCATCGAGACTGGCATTCATTTCCAGATGATTGCAGCAATTTCGCATGCGCTGATCGCTGGACAGCCATTGGCTGAAGCGGGAATTCCTCAGTGAAACCTTGGTTTTGGGCGCGCGCGGAAGATCGTCATACACATGCACCTCCTCTTGTCCCTCGCAACTCGCAAACAAGCAAGAGCCCCAGGCGCGCCGGCAATCCGCAGTCAATCCTGCTGCCCTCGTGCCACGACTTCATTGTCTTCTGCCTCAACTCTTTTCTCATTCTTTCCTCGTCCGCAACGAGCAACACAAGAGCGTAAACCGAGCCCTGAGATCGCGGTCCCTACGCCACTGCCATGGCCTATCCTCCCGCAGGTATCGTGGCTCGCCAATCCCAAGGCTCCTCCACCAAGGACTCCAACAGCACTCCTTCTCTCTCCCAGCTATACGCTACTTTGGTGCCCGTAATTATCGTTGCTGCCATCATCACAACCGCCTTCCTCATTCTTCGCCGGATATTGAGACGGAATTATGCGCCCAGGACCTTTCTCGGATCGCTTCGGCCGCAGTGAGTGCCCTCATCTGAGAAGCCAGCGGCCTCTGGTCGATACTGATACATATGTGGAACAGAGAACGCTCGCCAGACTTACCGACCGGTCTGTTCAACTGGATTGGGAAATTCTACTCAATCCCGGACACCTACGTCTTGAACCACCAGTCCCTCGATGGCTACCTGCTGTTACGATTCCTGAAGATCGCCTCTGCAATATGTCTCATCGGCTGCTTCATTACGTGGCCTGTCTTGTGGCCAGTGACCATCACTGGCGGCGCTGGACAGACCGAGTTGAACAAATTGACCTTCGGTAATGTCGTTGACAAAAATCGCTATTACGCTCATACGTTTGTCGCGTGGATCTTCTGCAGTGAGCGGGTTATATACAAGCCCCTGCCGTTGTAAAAGCTTATGTAGTCTGCAGGTTTTGTGATGTACATGGTAGCTCGCGAAAGCATCTACTACATCAATCTGCGTCAAGCGTACCTACTTTCGCCCTTGTATGCTAGCCGGATGTCGTCCAGGACCGTCCTGTTCACCTCCGTACCAGCGGAATTCCAAGATGAGGCCAAAGTACGCCGCATGTATGGCAACAAGATTAAGAACCTTTGGATGGCCAATGATTGCAAGGAGATGGAGGACGTCGTTAAAGAGCGCGACAAGATTGCAATGAAACTCGAAGCAGCAGAAACCAAGCTGGTCAAACTTTCGAGTGCCGCCCGCCTCAAGGCCGCCAAAAAGGGGACATCGAACGGTCAGGATCACATTCGCGATGGCGATGGTGAGTCCGGATCCGCCGCTGCACGCTGGATCAAGCCCAGTCAAAGGCCCACGCATCGTCTAAAGCCAATTATTGGAAAAAAGGTCGACACGATTAATTGGTGCAGATCCGAACTCGAGCGGCTGATCCCAAAGGTGGAATCGTTACAAGCGAAGCACCGCGCTGGCGAGGGCATATTTCTCCCCGCAGTCTTCATTGAATTTTACACTCAAGTCGAAGCACAATCAGCATATCAGAGCTTGGCTCATCATCAGCCATTGCACATGTCGCCGCGCTTCATTGGCATCAATCCCGAGGAGGTCATTTGGAAGAATCTGAAAATCAAGTGGGCTTCTCGTGTGGTCCGGAACATCGCGACAACCGCCTTTGTGGTCGCTCTTGTCGTTTTCTGGGCCATACCCGTCGCCTTCGTAGGATCACTCTCTAATATCAAGAGTCTTGTTACGATCGCGCCGTTTTTGTCGTTCATCAACAAGATCCCCGGTCCCCTGCTCGGACTGGTCCAGGGTCTCCTACCAGCCATCCTGCTTGCTGTTCTCATGGCGTTGCTGCCAATAATCTTGAGACTCATGGCCAAGCTTAGCGGCTGCCCATCTACACCGGCTGTGGAACTACGAACACAGAACTCCTACTTCTTCTTCCAGGTTATCCAGGTATTTCTGGTCACAACGGCTAGTTCGTCAGCATCAGCGGCTGGTGGACAAATCGCCAAGAACCCTGCCATGGTCACAAGCCTGCTCGCTGAGGATCTTCCAAAGGCTTCCAATTTCTACGTTTCCTACTTCATCCTCCAAGGGTTGACCATTAGTTCAGCCGCTGTACTTCAGTTGGTCGGGGTCATCCTGTTCATGGTCCTGGGTAAGTTCCTAGACAGTACCCCTCGAAAGATCTATAAGAGGTGGAGCACCCTTTCTGGACTGGGATGGGGTACTGTCTTTCCTATCTATACCAACTTGCTGGTCATTGGTAAGCCGTTGCTGCTGCTATTCCAGGCATGTCTCCCGTAGGCTAACAAGTCCCTAGCTATTACATACTCCATCATCGCGCCGCTCGTCCTCGGTTTCGCTACAGTTGGCTTGTACCTGATTTATCTGGCCTATCGATATAACCTTTTGTTTGTCTTCGACTGCAAAACCGACACTAAGGGCTTGTTATACCCCCGCGCTTTGCAGCAAACAACTACTGGAGTGTACCTGTCCTTGATTTGTCTCATCGGGCTCTTCGGTATCAAGGCGGCGGTTGGACCCTTGATCCTGACCGTCGTCTTCCTCATCTTCATTGCCTTGTTTCACATCTCCCTGAACTCGGCCATTGACCCTCTCCTCAAGTACCTGCCAAGGTCGTTAGAGGCTGAAGAGGAGTCCCTGCTTGCCCTCGAGGATGGCAATTCTAATGGCAATCACATGGCCAATGAGAAGGGCACACACGTCGCAGCACAAGGTCTACGAAGCAACGAGACGAGCAATGGGAAAGACTTGCCAGCTCCACCCCTAAAGAAGCCAAACTTCATCGTCAAATGGCTGTTCCCCCAAAAATACACAGACTACCACACTCTCCGCCGCCTCGTGCCTCGAGGATTCGCTGACATCGTGTACGATCCCATTACGGAGCGCGATGCCTACTACCATCCTGCAATCGCCTCGCAGACACCTATCCTCTGGATCCCTCGCGACCAGATGGGGGTCAGCAAGCAAGAGTGCAGGCACAGTAGCAAGATCATCCCAATGACGGATGAGGGGGCACATTTCAACGAGATGAACAAGCTGATCTGGGACCAGGAGTCCGGACGTCCACCGATCTACCAAGAGAAGGTTTATTACTAGAGTTTCATTTTCTTTCGAGACCCTTGTTAGGTTGACATGATACCCCCCTTGGAGTACGCGTGTGGCGGATCTCACTCGTTGTCTGAGCTATTCCTTGGGTTTCCCTTCTGCTTGGCGTACGCTAGTAATAACGGCCTCGATTTTCTTTAAGCGGTTTAGCTCTCATAGCATTTAATAGGACTACAGCATTCCAATTCCTGGTAGCAAAACTGAGCTCAGGAATGACAAGATGTGAGAAAATGCTAATATAGGCTAGCCTTCGTCGAATACAATCTTCTACAAATTTGATGCACTGTTCCGCTGCGGCGACCGTTACTTTTTTTGACGCATCTTCCGGAAGACTACAACACCTTGATCGGTGCATAAGTAACTGCAAAATTTCTGCTCTCAATCGTGGACGAAAGTAGCAACTTCATCCATCATCCTGTGATGGTTTAACGCATATTTATAACAAGATACCGTAGACCCGGCGTCTATATACATGTATTGTAGATTGTAATCATCTGATGGCTATGCTACTTGCTCCATGGATCTGCATTAAATACTTCTCCTTCACTGCAAGTTCACCTTCGTAGCATTCCCCGGCATCTTCGCTCGAAACAGCACAAAAGGCTTGACCCTCCGATCGGTTCCAGGATAGAAGCCCGGACTCCGCCACAGCTGGTTCGCCGTGAAATATACGTAGCCATCCGTGGCCACACTCAGCGTATCCACCCATCCCATCCTCGGATCTCTCACGAAAACACTGAGAGTGTTGTTTGCTGGGTTGAAAAGCTCGATGCTGTTATCTTCTAGGTTGCCGGCGTAAATCAAGCCATTGCTATCTGTTTCCAGGCCGTCCGAGACGCCTTTCTGCAGGTGGTTGACGACGGATGCTTGCGCCATGACCTCGCTGGTGATGCTTCTGTCGCGCAGGCGGGCGGTCGGTACGGAGTAGAGATAGCGGCCGCCGACAGCGGACCAGAAGAGGGTTTCGCCATCGGCAGATAGTGCGATGCCGTCCGCACCGAATTTGACGGTTGTGAAGGGCTGGCCCACACCGGGCAGGCTGTAGACGACTTCGCCCCAGATTATGGCCACGAAGCCGAATTCAGGGTGAACTTGGGGAATGCCGTCAAGATGGCGCCAGGACTCGCCGGTGCCGAGATCGACGGTTATGATGCCGTTGCGGCCCTCCGGAGAGGAGTCGGTGATATAGGCTATGCCTTGGCCGGAGGCGGTGACATTCGGGCGTAGATCGAAGCGGATGTCGTTGATGTACTGATCGCATTGTCAGCTAGACCCTGATGTATGGGGTTTGGCAAACTCACAGAGTCAGCGAAGGCTACGTTCGGAGGAAATACGATGGTCGTGAAGATGCTATTGTTCTGAAGGTTGATGCCAATAAGCTTCGATCCCCCGACGCTCGCTGGGACATTGGTTCCGTTCTTCATGGCTGCGCGCCCTGTGTCGAGGATCCATAGTCGATCTTTGGGATCAATGACCACGCTTTGGACGCCGATGAAGTAGTTCTCATAATTTGCGCCTGTCGCGGGGGTCGTCGTGTAATTGATCGCACCACCCGGAGGGCTGTTGATTTCTAGACTCGGATACGGTGTTTCCGTGTTATTCGAAGTCAACTCTGCGACGGTGTATGCGATATTGTTCGCATCCAGAGAGCGAGCATAGTTCGAGAACTTGCGGCCGGTGGAGGAGACAGCAATGCCTGAACAAGATCAGAGGCGTCCAATCAAAGCTACGGAAAAGGCGCTCGCTACTTCATACCCTGTGGAAACTCATCGTAGTAAAGATGGACGATTTCAATGGGGGGCCCACCCTGACAAGGATCTGTTTCGGAGTCAGCATTCCTCCTTTCAGTCAATGCAATGAGCAGAGGTGCATGCTTTGGGAGCGGATACAGCTCAGATATGTTTCACGCTTCTTGGAACGCTCAGAAAGGGGTAATAGATGCTCCAAAAGTTACTTACCGCGAGCCAATTGCTGCGAGACGGTCAAGCTAGCAAAGCCTGTGGCCGCCGCCAATAGAGCAATGTTCGAAAGCATTGTTCGCTATTCCCCTCGAGTACGGATTCACGGGCAGTGTCGTCGAAAGCAAAAGCTCATTGAGCAGCACCCATTTTGAGAGCGGGCACGAACCCATAGTGACTGGCAGCAACGTCATGACTGGAAGGACCGGGACAGTGGAAGTCGACGTTCATTCCGACTTCGGCAGATGAAGCTTTGCGGGGGAGCTGCGAGCTTGCTGTTAGACTGGCCCAAGCGGAGCATGGCGGGCAACAGGGTGAACAAAGCCACACGGTGATGGCCTCTAAGTAGCAATAATACTGCTGTCGCTAGCAGCTAGGAGTACTTGTAAGAGGGCACAGCACACAAGGAACTCTTTGACCATGCAGTTCGACCGGGCTCAAGGATCTTTAATTGAACACGGCAGTCTGCTACGGAGTATCCGTATTTCAACTTCCCTGATGCTTCCTGACGTGGGACTTCGACTTCGCAATGACGTCATGTTTGTGCAATTCATGGGGCACGCGTCGCCTAGCGCTTCAGGACGCGTCTAGTGCACGTCTGCTGAGGCCATAACAAAAGTAGCTCGGGATGTCACAATGGGTATACTCGCTTTGCAGAAGTCCACTGCTAATGACACGACGCGCAAATGCATACCAAATCTGCTCCCATGTCGGATCCATCGTGATGGGCCTGTAGATGCCACTCCCAGGTATTGGAGCCCAGAGATCGATAAAGGTACTTTCCCTCAAGCTCACACGAGTTCCTCTTGTTCTGCCTAAAGCAAAAGCAGCTGACGAGTGCCTTCAAAACTCCTAGATGGTCAACCTGAAGCGTACTTTCGGGGTCGGAAGCTAAAGGGCAGGGAGGTTAAGATCCCAGAAGGATACAGGGGTGTTGTCGTCAAAGGAGAAACCCCCTCACAGCAAGAGGCAAAGCAACGGGGGCGGACGGCAGACGTTGGAGGGGAAGTAGGAACATTCGAGCAGGAGATGAAGCTTCTGGAAGAGGTTGGGGAGTATGACCAGTTGGTGGTCTGGGGTCATGAGACGATAGCTGAGGACGATGATGTTTTCGTCAAAGGCGTGGATGAGTGGACGAGCTTCGCAAGATCGGTAAGCAATTACCGTTGCTGTAGACGAATCGTGCGGCGAGAGGAAGTTAATGGTCGATCCAGATACATTGTTGCGAAGAGCCTTTGAAGGAAGACGTCTAAGCCGATCGACGAGGTCACCGGATCTGCTTCCAACGTCTACCTTGTCGTCTTCTCCATTTGCTCCCAACAGGACTGGAGCAAGGATAGAGTAGATATTCAGACCGTGTTAGTCCGCGTCGAGGGTTTTTCTTTTCTTCCTGGTCGGTTTTCCTGTGGTACCGTCGGTCTCGATCCCAGGTTCTATGTGCGTCTGCTCTCGATCCCATGCTTTCTGTTCCTCGATAAACCGCCTTTTCTTCTCTACATAGCCTTCATGGGCCTTACATCTTTCCCATACCTCTCTAAATACGCGACTAGCCTCTTCTTTCTCAGCTTTGTCCTCATGCTCTACTTTGGCTTTCTCTTTACCCTCAGCATCATACTTTCTCCCGCCCTTGTGGTTCGCATACCGCTTCGCTCGAGTCATGCCCATCTGGATGAATTTGCGAGTCATATCCTATTGTCATTGGCGCGTCAGGTCTCCTTCTGCGGCGTGACCAGATCAAATCACGTCTAAATGATTCGAATTTCCCAAACATGCCATGAAGCCCTCAGAGCCACTGACGGGACGGAAGAAGTTTAGAAGTATTGCTTACCATGCCCACGAAATCATCCTTAGCGTCGTACTCAAGGAATTTCCCCCAAAGCACAGAGGAAGACTCTCGTGCAATGGCAACGGTTCGAAAGCGCCAGTGCGGTAAAAGACTTGACTTATAGGGCTCGAAAGTCAAGACCCCTTGTTCCCCGCGACCGATGCGGTACGACATGCGCAGTGGTTTGGTCGTAGATGTAGACATCGCAACAGGATCTTGAAGGTACTAAGTAATCCGATGCGCTTGCGACCATATGTGACAATTCAACATCCGTTGTAACCACTAGATGCATATATCGGAATCAGGATGATGGACCAGTCTCTCACGCTACGCTACTTTAAGGGGCCCCCCTCAGTTTGGAAGATGCCCCCGAGGTGCTCCCGTTACATTGTTATTTTACACATATATAACACTAGATGTAGTCTAGGCTCGACCCCCTAACGTTTAGCCACAAAAGATATCTTTGTTAGTAGAGATCTAGTGTTACGGCAGAACGCCATATAGTGGAAGTTAGAGAACCGGGTTTCGCCTTGGCGCCCGGGTTGGCCTTTTAGGCCAGGTTCAGGCCTAACTCCCTGACATCTAGACATTTGAGGATATCTTACAAGATGTCTACAAGATATCTCGAGATTGTCTCAAGACAATCTTGAGATATAGTAGTAGTAAAAATCAAAAGATATATAGAACAATAGCCTGTGTGCATTAGATAAACGCCTATTATAGTATTGATAATCAATTATGATAGTCTAATATTTAGACTGACCGCCGGGCCGGGTTTCGATACCAACATTCTGGCCCGACCCGAATACTCGATACCAACCTCTTGACTCGACTCGAAATCAACCTCGAGTCAACGATTTCTTAACTTGGCCCGATCGACTCGCCAAGCAATCGAAAATGACGTCAAAATGCCAAGATTTTCTATTTTTAAAAAAATTCGCATTATTTAAATTACTAAAAATAGTTTAAAAATAATAACGCACAAATAACGTACAAATGCATTACCTAAATGCATTACTATATAATATTATAAACAAATTAATTAAATTAATCAACTTGATTAAGTTGATTAATGCACTTTTTCAAAAATAATCTAAATTTTTCGAGTCTTGGCGAGCCGGGTCGGGTTATACACTAAGTACTTCATACCTACCCTTTGACTTGGCCCAAATACTTGGGCCAAGATTTCTGACCCGAATCGAGTCTTGGTGGGCCAGGAACCCGACTCGAACTCGATGACCCGGCTCGACGCGACCAGTCTACTAATATTGAAATTAAGAAGAGAAAATTGATAAGAGAATACAATCCGAACGTGCGATATAATATGTTTACTATTACTGGTCTACTGTTACACACTACGCCACGCAGATCTATGTTTGAATTCTCAATTCTGTCTGAACTACTATATAATACCAAGAATTTTTAGAACTTGATCTTGACAGCATCTCTGACAACAATATATAGTTGAGACAATATTTAGAGTAAGAAGCATTTTAAGATCAACAGCTTGTTACCATGTTGCTCTAGAAGATATATTATCTTGCAAAAAGCACTATAGAAGCATCTTTGTATTGCAGATGGTACTAGCATGAAATCGTAATTGATAGAGTATTGAAACTATCATAAGCCTGTCCTCAAAAATGATGGGGGGCCCTTAAAGTAGTATCCGCCCCGACTGTCCTCCGGTTAGAAAGACGATGATGACGTCGGTCCCTACCGAGGTCCAATGGCTGCGGTTGAAGCACCTCCGAGCGTTGCAATCCTCATTAACCTCCACAGTACGGTTCAGAGCATACAATCGCCTTTCGCCTGTAAAACATGTCGTTCCTTACGCGAACAGTATTTTGCTCTACGCCTCGCGCATCGGGCCAATTCCAGACTACATTCGCCGGGGCCCGACCATTTCATGCATCATGCATACGCGCAGCGTTGAGCGAATCCGACCTTTCTAAGCGTGAGTCTATCCTTCGCACATTAAGGAACTCTCAAATGGTTGCGCCGTACCAACAGAGCCGGAGCTGTTGTTTCTACCGCAAGGGTCTGCAGGAACGTGCTAACAGGATATCATCTAAAGCAGAGGAGGACAGGGCTGCCGACATTGATCACCACAAGAACGATCAATTGGAAAAACAGAAGGAAGGCAAAGGGCATTGGAAAGAAGAGCTAGGAAGCAACAGCGAGAGCGCGGTATGGATCATCACCAAGGGCTCCGCCGAGAACTCTGGACTAACTATGACGCCTTCACTACGAAATAGATCAAGGCAGACAGGCACGATATAGGCGATGCAAAGAAGGACATTGATTCGATGCAAAAAGATACGAGCAAGGCCATGGAGGAAGATCACGAACATGCCAAAAAGTAACGGCAATCCAGAATTACAGCAAACAAAGGCTGCGGTTGTGAGACGGATGTAGTGTACTGCCAGGAGAACGATTAGCATGGGCTATACTGTAGGCTCCAGCCTGTAAGCCTTGCTTTTGTATATTCTTGGTTTCATCAATTACTGAGCTCGATTCAATTGACGAACGCCGCTCCTTTGCATTCTTGAAACCCAACAACCATCATTAGCCTCCGTGCTAGGTCTATTATCCTTTCTAGACTGACAGCGCCCCTGAGATATCACTTCAACTGTTACCTGACCATGACTCCCAAGTAGCCGCCAACACCCTATCTTGCGGCCCCCTCATGTCATCGCTTCAGAATGATTATTAATAAAACCAAAACAATGATGAGTATCAAGATAATGGTCAGCTGCTTGTTATCCCTACTCTTCCTTGCCACATCACCAAGGCTCTTCCTCGCTCGGTCCAGCGTACTCTGATGCCTGTCTACATGTTCCTCGACGTCATCCAGCATCTGCACTTGATCGTCTAGCTCGTCTCCGATCTGTATGCTGAGTTCCCTTTGCCTTCCTATACTGTCCCCTAACCTGTCCAGCTGTTCATCTTGGTCTTGTAATACGCCCCTATGATACGCGTGTATCTGTTGGTTGTTCAACTCGCTTTGATCGGGTGGTCCCTCAGGTTCGTCGCGGTATGGGAAGAGCGCGGCTTGCTTGGCATGATCAATGTAGCCAGGATTTGAATCGGGATTATCCGTGAAGCGGACAGACTTGGAAGTATTCGGTGATTGTGCGGAGCGTTTGAGGACGGAAGAGGAAGGCGTGCGCGGATTAGTTGATCTTGCGTGGGCGAAGTCAGGATCTAGTGAAGGGTTGTTAGGCTTAGTAATGATTGACGAGGCGGTGGTCGTCGGGAAACCGCGGAATTGGGAGGTTAAGTCGTCGAATTGGGACCGGAGATGGTTTGCTTGATCTTGGAGGCTAGCTGATGCTGTGCTAGATTAAGGTCAATTCTTGCATTCAGAGTGAAGCGGAATGGAGCGTACGAGTCTCTTCTCTCTTCTGCTTGGGCTTGCTGCTGTTCTAAAGCTTCCAGACCCTCCCGCATCGAGTCGAGGGATCTTGAGATGTGGCCATCCTGCGAATTGGGCTCAAGATTGAGCGATATCGCTCGCTGTCTTTCGAGAAGTGATAATTTGATGTGGTCAGCCAGTAGGTACAGCTGTGATGGGTTTGCCATGATCAGGAGAAGTCTGTCGAGTACAAACTCAGGGCTCGATCTTCTAAAGTAACGATGAGATTGACGGTCATTGTCATGTGACGAGTTTTGAGCCGGCGCTAGTATGCGGGAGCGTTCGGACCGGCTGTTCCGTGGAATTGTGCTCGGTAGGTTTGGGAAGACATGGAAATGAAGTTTGTTTCAAGGTAGCTTTGTAATGATGGCTGAACAAGAAGACTGGGAGTTGGGATCGCAATTATCGCAACTACAATTGCCAGTAGACACTACCCTGCCTCAGCCTTCGGTCGTTGCACCTTACGAGTCATCCGATCAAGCTTGGGCAAGGAGTATACAAGAGTCCCAGCCAACCGCTCAGCAAGGTACGAATGAGCACAGTCTGGAGCACTCTACACCGACCGTCAGATTTCCCAGTGATTATTCCGTTGTTCCAGACATGGATAACTCTTCCGACCGTCAATTTCCACATCCAACAAGCTCGACATTGCATGACTCTGCGAATACCATTCAACAATCGTCAGGCTATGAACACCGAGTCTTGCCTGACCGGAGTGTACTAATCTTACCAGGAAATTCTACAGCAGCACCAATGTCGAATGAGAACGATGCTGGCGGCCCTGCAGTCGGGTTGCCTCGCCCGCTCGACCCTCAAGAACGCCTCAGAGACGCAGCAATGGCAGCACGTCAAGTCGTGTATCCGGCAGATCAACATGCGTTGCATACGCGTAGCAGAAGGAGGGAGTGTGTTGCTTGGGCAAGGCCTCCCCAGCCAAGAACCATTACGAAGAATCAGCTCGACCTGAGAGCGCTTGTCTATGTCGGATATGTTGATCACCACCTGATGTGCCCGATCTGTTACTGTCCTTTCGACGAGCCACAGAAGCTTCCATGCGATCATTATTTCTGCAAAAGATGCATTGTCCAGAGTCTGCAGAACCAGCCCAACGGTGCTCAAAGCTGTCCTTCTTGCAGATCTAAAGTCCCTCTTTCGAGTATCAAATGTGCACCTAAGATAGTCGAGCATATGCTGTCTGACCTAAAAGTCGAGTGTCCACTTCAGGAGAAAGGATGCGAGATGGAAGTGACACGAGGCTCGGCCCAGGACCACGTTGATCGATACTGTCCATTTTCAGAAGTCAGATGTCCTGTCAGGAGCTGTAAGCTTTTGGTTCAACGGAAGGACGCAGCTATGAATCGATGTCTTCACCAGATCACCTCGTGCAGGGACTGTAACATCTCCTTAATGGAACTCGACGTCGAACTGCACCAGAGCAAGGACTGTAGCAATCGCATGACTTGCTGTCCCGATTGCAAGAAGGAAGTCAAGCGGATCGAACTTGAAGCGCACATTGAGGATTGTGTGGAGGCTACCTTTCCATGCCAGGGAAAGACCTACGGTTGCTGGTTCGTTGGCAAAAGATCGACACTCGCGTTACACAAAGTCGATTGTACACTTTCCAGGCTTGCGCCCTTCCTCGAGAAGCAGAATGACATGCTCGAAGCACATGAAGCTGCTCTTCAGCGCCTTCAGTATAAGAGTTCTATACTCGAGACCTTGTTTCAGACCATTCAGGAGACGCTCGGACCCAGTAGTAACTTGGTCAACTCGCCCACACCCACGACGCCGACGACAGCTGGAGGGCCGTTTGACTCGACTGCTCATCATCTCCTGAGCTTACACGAATCTCTGCGTGAAGAAGTGAGCCGTGTCTCCGCTACTGTTTCGGAGCTCGATGCTAAAGCTACTATGATGGTGATGAACGAGAGTTTACGCCTCAAAGACGAATTAGCACATACAAATGCTGCAATTGGTGGGATGCGCCACCAGGTGCATTGGCTGGTGAGCGGGAGATTGCAAAACCAGCAGAGGATGGCAATGGTGAGGACGCAGGCTACGAGCAGTAGTTCTCTAACTGGTACGTCAGCTGGAAGCTCTGGTCAGGCCGCTGAGGCAGGCCTGATCTTAGGACCTGGACAACCCGTCAGGAGAATGAGCGATTCAACAAGGCAAGAGACCAAGCTGTAAGTCATACGACTCGGCCGAGGTTGCGTGGGATTATTACTCTAGCAAATTGGTATCGTCAAAATAATAGAGCGTCTGCCATACTCAAGTCTCTATAGTCATGGTTATCTGCAAATCAATGGGTGCACCAATGCTTGGCCCACATCCAAAAGAATATGTTGACGCAGTGACATGGGATGACCGACCGAGGATAACCCATAGCAAAAGCAAAATCCCGTTGGATAATGCAGCGCTGAGTAGTACGGATCTTGAAAGACAATGCGACAAAATTTGAGGATTTAGCTCATCTGCATCACTCTCGGGAATATGAGGATATAAATTTTATATTGTTAATCAGCGATATCATTTTCTCCTCGACGTACCGAAAAGATACAGTCTACCTTGTCCAACGGAGCAAATCTTTGTCTTTCTCCGGGAATTACCTATTCTTGTCGGCTGCGTAGGACCATGCCGTCTACTGCTCACAATCAGGCTCGACGTGGGGTCTATTTGCCGTGGTATGACGTGAGGCTTCTATGATAAGGGGCATTAGAAATTTTGAAATGGCGCTCTCTAATATCATTAGTCCATTGCTCTGTAAGGATAGGAAGTCCCTTCATCCTGTATGAATACTGCTAGATAATTCTTGAGGAACCCGCCGGTAGTAAGTTGCGTTTCGTTCACCCGTGTCGTGTCGTGCTCAGCTATGTCGCGCGATTATTACTTGTACCCAGATCGCGTGGCCGTAAAGCGGCCGTCACCCAATCGTGGCGCAGATTTCAGTGCTCTTGACGAGCATTGAAACTTGGAACCGCCGCTTGGTGACGGCGTCAGCGAGGACGTTTCTGATTACCCCCGCGAGCCACGATTTACGGTCTACTACAGCCGGTGTACCTTGTAGCTTCCCCCTAAGAAACAGACCGTCAATAGCCCTATCATGCGTCTACTGTTCTTGTACTGCGCTCTTAATCTCGTCATCCCTAGTCTGTGCTTTCGCGTCTTTGACAGTCGCAGCCCGGTGGTCAGATCAGTCATTGAACAATGCGTCTCGAATACAACAAACGAGAAGCTTCAATGCTACAGTATACTCCGCTGCATTATCGACCATTCCCCTAGCGAAGTCTTGGCTCGTTGGTCTGCAGGTGCCTCTATTCTCGCTTTCATTCCAACCATTACTGCCCTCCTCTCAAACAGCATCAACGAGGTCTCTTTAATTGCCGATAAATCGATTCTTCTTGCAGTTGCATTATCCCTCTCCTCCGTTACCGCTTTCAATGCTCGGTTCCGCGATAAGAGTGACACTTCCAATCGTGCCATTTTTGTGGAGTCAAGTGTGGGCTCCAACCAGTCACAGGCAGCATGGGCGAAACTAAAGGACTTGATGCTGAGTACTGAAAAGAAGAGATCAAGACCCCGGTGGCTGGGCTGGAAGATACGCAATTACGCCATGTGCCAGATGCTCTTTGCACTTTGTGCATTGGTCTGGTATGAGGTCCTACAAATCACAAGATACGGTAATATCGCGTTCGTATGCTCTGTCAAAGTCAGTGTTGGCATGTGGGCGCTCCTGAGCCAACTCCTCATCCTTCTGAATGTTGGGTGTCGCCGTTGTGGATTCGACACTCGTGCTGTCTCCTATCGATCCAGAGAAGTCAGATTACCCACGAGCCATCAGGCAATGACTCCATCGCCTGCCACCATTGCAGGGCAGCAGAAAGTGGCCCCTTCCGCCAACGGTAGACCCGCCCCCATCGATACCAGCGAACCCTTCACCATCATACTTCGTGCGCCAAGCCACACAACCCTGTGGCGGCTCCTGCAGACCTTCACTGCCGTTGCCAGCTTCACTCTCTATACGTATGGCACTGTAATCTTAGCAAGCATGACACTAATACCAGCCTCTGACGCAGTAAGAGCAATGACGGTCCTGGCGGCCGGCGCTGGGTTCGCGAGACTGGTTGGTTCTTGGGGAGTATTACCTTCCACGACATGGAACAACGTCGTTGTTGTTGATGTGCCGCCTGATTGCATGGAAGATTTCCATGAATTGGTTTCGGAGCAGGCTAGAGCTAGGGCTAGGGCTAGGGTATAATCAAATGGGCACTTTAGACGGACGGGAGACATAGAAGTAGAAAAAAACTTTCGAACACGCTCAAATTCGATTTTTGAAAATTACTTATCAACGCAACGTGCAATTGTGTCAATTGACGCGTTATTCGAATCACCTAATTATTGCGCATCAATTAGTGCTCAATAGTTATAATAAAAAGAGATAATTAATCTTCAATAAGTTAACACTCTCTCAAAGACATTTACGAACACAATATTATTTTGCATGTCAATGTTAAAGATCTACTTGTTTATATTCAAAAGAAAAAAATTATATCTATGTTTATCGTAAAACAATTGCTCGACAAAATAGTTTGCTATTTAGAGTTATTAAAGAATCAATTTACGCAAACGAACGTAATAAACGTTATTGACAAGTTAATTGTTAAAATCAATCGCAATTATAAAAAAATAAAGAAAGACATTACAATTATACGCAAGATTATAACGAATTTTTCTCTATTTGTTTTCTTGTTTTTCTTTATATATTTCAAAAATAGCTTTTAGAACTAATTATTTATAATTTTTTTAAAAGTGTCTCGAAAGCGTTTACGATTATTAAATCGAAATTAATTATTAACAAGAACGCGAAAATTGTTGTACATCTAAATAACAACAAACAAAAACAAGTATTATAAAAGATATTTTTTCAAAATATAATTAAGAATATTAACGCGCGTATTATGCAACTTGAGACAACAATTAGTAGTATAATCGTTGGGTCGAGTTTCAACCCAATTGGGTTAACTCGCCCAACCTTGACTCTAGGGTCAGGCAAATTTCCTAGCCCAACAAGGTGGGGCGAGCGAAGAATGCGCGTCGAGTGTTTAACTCGACTTATTCGATCACATGACGTCACGTAACGCGCTA
>JAABUZ0100003261.1_pt1 | contig 24537 bp, 24 predicted proteins | sample 5562091 | NCBI WGS metagenome assembly JAABUZ01 (sample SAMN12813069, study PRJNA571459) | rock metagenome | isolation source: Antarctica rocks | place: Antarctica: Victoria Land, Linnaeus Terrace sud | collected 2015-12-21
GCAAACGGGATGTTTCTCGCTTTGATTTGGAGCAACTAGCGCTTGTTGCCGACGGCTTTTCTGGGGCAGAAATTGAGCAGGCACTGATTGCGGCTATGTACGAAGCCTTTGCTCAGGAGCGAGAGTTCACCCAATTAGATATTATTGCGGCAATAAAAGCGACGCTGCCTCTGTCGAGGACAATGGCAGAGCAAGTAACAGCCTTGAGAGACTGGGCTAGACAGCGCGCTCGACCTGCTGCCGCCTCCGTTGCTGAATATCAGCGAATGGAGTTCTAAAAGCTTTCTCCTGCTACCACAGGGGGAAAGGCTAGCAAATTTGCTAGCAGTAGAAAAAAGCCGCGTGGATGGCATTTCGAAACCAACGCGGCCTCACCTAAACCAAACCGTTGTCGTTTATCTCAATTTTCCCTTAGGAGAAAACCAAAATGTCTCATTTTAGCACCCTGCGCACCAAGATCACCGATGCCGAAATCCTGAAGAACTCCCTGCGTGACCTGGGTATCAGCCTTAAGACTGAAGCTGATGTCCGTGGTTACAACGGTCAGCGTCTTCGTGCCGACTTGGTTGCAGTTCTGGAAGGCGAATATGATTTGGGTTGGTCACGCAACAGCGATGGTTCTTTTGACCTGATCGCTGACCTGTGGGGCGTTGCTAAGAAGCACAACCAGACCGAGCTGATCAACTCGATCAACCAGAAGTATGCCGTTAACAAGACCTTGTCTGAAGTGAAGCAGCGCGGTCTGCAAAATGCCAACGTCAAGTTGGTGTTGCAAAAGTAAGTTCTCTGAGCGTTCCCAAGCTCGCGGGTTAACCATCAATCGGGGTTAACCCCTTTTTTTATGTTCATCGAACCGCAGAGGCTCAGAGAACACAGAGTGGTTTTAAAGGGGAATGTCAGCCCAACTCTCGAGGGGCTGGGTTGATTTGACTATGTGCATTCCTGCCGCTGTAAACCGCTCGAAGGCAGCATCAGCTTGATTTGTGTAGTCTACTACGCCGGGAACAACGACGGGAGAAGTGCAATCTTCTAGCAGATATACCTTTTTGGCGAGTTTAGAGTCTGTTAACTGAATTTCGCTTAACAGGTCGTCAACTGTCCAGGCAACACAATGACTCTTGGCTTGACCAGCGATCAGGACGGCGTCAAATTCTAGCAGTTGTTGAATTAAGCGCGTGTTTTTCTGGGCAATTGGGCGTCCATTGGCACCTTCTAATACTTCAGGTCGCAGGACGGAATAGTTCTCGGTTAAGGGATTGTTGCCTTTGATTTCAAACTGAGTCTGGCTATTACGGGCAATGCAGTGGAAGAATACTGCTTCCTCCACAGATGAAACCAGAGCGTGACCGATACTGCCTAGCATGGCATGGTAAGGCCACACTGTCAGCGGGTACTTACCATGGTGACTCAACTGATTGACGTAGTGCAGGGCGTGATTTTGTACTGATGGGTAGTCGTTCCCAGCAATACTGTAAGCAACAGCTGGGTTGACTTTCCAGACACCTTGCTCGATATCTGCTGGTGTGATTGTGGATGCAGCTGGGATGGGGTGTTCCCCAGCTTCGTTAACCCAAAACACAGGATGGAAAATTTGCATCGCCGTGTGAGTATCTAGAGTGGGTACGATCGCGCTAATCACCCCTAGGTTGCGGTAGATGAACTCACACAGCCGCACATTGTCATCCACCGCGCCAGTGCCGGACTGTCCGCCGACGAATAGTTCAAATCCGGGAATGCAGAACGTATTCTGGACATCAATCAACAGCAAGCAGATGCGGGTGAGGTCCGACTCAACTGGGTGGAGGTCGTGCTTTTTAGCCCAGTTGCAAGCTTTGGCTGCCCAATGCTTGTAAGGTACTCGCCAGACTTCACCCACCTTTTCGGGTTCAAAGTGAGACGGAATGGGCAGCTGGGTTGTTGTCTGTGTATTCATACTTAATTGGCGCTCCACCCGTTGCTCATCTGTTAGGGGAGCTGCTGGATTACAACTGGAAAACGGTACTATACTATATTATGAGTTAACACAAAACTAGGTATCAAAATGTCCACGTGCAAAGAACGACGTGACTACGCGGTCACAAGTCAGTTTTAGCTAAGTAGTGGTCATGGCGATTTCCTTAACAATTTATCTGGGCGGGGCGGATTAACGCTTGCCTAGACAAATCCTGTGTTAAATTGTTCATTGAGAAGTAAATTCGGCGGTAGTGTTTGTTTTTTAGCAACTACAGGCGCCTCTCCGGATCGACATCTCTACATCATTTGATTCTGGAGAGACTTAATGTCAATCTATGTAGGCAACCTATCCTACGAGGTCACACAAGAAGACCTAACCAATGTGTTTGCTGAATATGGAACCGTAAAGCGGGTTCAGCTGCCCACTGACCGTGAAACGGGTCGTATGCGTGGTTTCGGTTTCGTAGAAATGGAAACAGAAGCTGCAGAAACGGCTGCCATTGAGGCTCTCGATGGCGCTGAGTGGATGGGGCGGGCGTTGAAAGTTAATAAAGCTAAGCCGCGCGAGGACAGAAGTAGGTCTGGTGGTAACTGGGGAAATAATGATCGGGGATACTCTAAACGCTACTAGGCGTTGAGGGGAAGATATTCACTCTAGTCAACTTTATACAGCCACGCGAGTTTTGGGCGGTGCGTCGGGTAGAGAATACCCTGGGTGCCGAACCGTTGAGGGCGTGCAGCTCTACACCGCTTGCCTCGCTTGAGAACATCCATATAGTGCAAGTTTAGGAGGAGAAAAGGATGACCCAGGTGGTTGTAGGTGAAAATGAAGGGATTGAGTCAGCGCTGCGTCGATTTAAGCGTCAAGTCTCAAAAGCTGGGATTTTTCCAGATATAAAGCGCCAGCGGCACTTTGAGACACCGATTGAGAAACGCAAGCGCAAAGCGATCGCCAGAAGGCGTAAGCGGCGTTTCCAAAGCGGAAGTTAATCCAGCAAAGCGCAACTCAATCTTAAAATAAGCAGATCAGTATCTTAACTGATCTGCTTATTTGTAATAGAGGCGTTGGGTAGGAGCCGATATGATTAAATTTAATAAAATTTAATAATTGTTGAGAACCATTGGTTATATAGAAAGTCTATGGTCTGGGTATTGGTGCTGTTGAACTAGCATCTGGAGCAAAGTTTTGGCAACGGAAACAACACACCGCTTTATTTATTAATAAAACTTATTAATAAGCAAGGAATATTCAATGGTTAAGTTATTGAATGTTGCAGTCATAGTGCATTAAATTAAGGTTACAGCTTAAACATAGGCACTGAACGAGTCCAATTCGAAGTAGTTATGCTCCGTCTAAAGCATGGGGGTAACGTCTTCGGTGGATGATGAATTCAAAAAGTGCCGCTGCGCTCCAGATAAAAAAGACCGCTTAATAGCCTCTGGACGTATAAATCAAGATTAAGCGCTTACAGGAACAGTTGCATGTCATATTCGCAAACGCAAACTCAATCAAAATCCGGATACAAGGCTGGGGTTAAAGATTACAGACTGACCTATTACACCCCTGATTACACGCCTAAAGATACGGATATTTTGGCGGCTTTCCGGGTTACTCCTCAGCCAGGTGTTCCTCCCGAAGAAGCGGGCGCTGCTGTGGCAGCTGAGTCGTCCACGGGTACGTGGACGACTGTGTGGACTGACTTGCTGACCGACCTGGATCGCTACAAGGGTCGTTGCTACGATATCGAACCGGTTGCTAACGAAGACAACCAGTACATTTGCTACATTGCCTATCCCCTGGATCTGTTTGAAGAAGGCTCGGTGACCAACATGTTCACCTCGATTGTGGGGAACGTGTTTGGGTTCAAAGCCCTGCGGGCTCTGCGCCTAGAAGACTTGCGGATTCCTGTGGCATACCTCAAGACCTTCCAAGGTCCTCCCCATGGTATCCAAGTTGAGCGGGACAAGCTCAACAAGTACGGGCGTCCTCTGCTGGGTTGCACAATCAAACCAAAGCTGGGTCTATCTGCTAAGAACTACGGTCGTGCCGTTTACGAGTGTCTGCGCGGTGGTCTAGACTTCACCAAAGACGACGAAAACATCAACTCTGCACCATTCCAGCGGTGGCGCGATCGCTTCCTATTTGTTGCCGACGCCATCTACAAAGCACAAGCTGAAACTGGTGAAATCAAAGGGCATTACCTCAACGTAACTGCCCCTACCTGTGAAGAGATGCTGAAACGGGCTGAGTTTGCCAAAGAACTCAAAATGCCCATCATCATGCACGACTACCTGACCGCAGGCTTCACTGCCAACACCACTCTAGCTCGGTGGTGCCGCGACAATGGTCTGTTGCTGCACATCCACCGTGCTATGCACGCTGTTATCGACCGGCAGAAGAACCACGGTATTCACTTCCGTGTTCTAGCTAAGGCCCTGCGGATGTCCGGTGGAGACCACATCCACACCGGAACCGTGGTCGGTAAGCTGGAAGGCGAACGCGGTATCACGATGGGCTTTGTTGACCTGCTGCGTGAAAACTACGTCGAGCAAGACAAGTCTCGCGGTATCTACTTCACCCAAGACTGGGCTTCGCTGCCCGGTGTAATGGCTGTAGCCTCCGGCGGTATTCACGTCTGGCACATGCCCGCACTGATCGACATCTTCGGTGATGACTCGGTGCTGCAATTCGGTGGCGGTACACTGGGGCACCCGTGGGGTAACGCACCTGGTGCAACTGCCAACCGCGTGGCTCTGGAAGCTTGCATCCAAGCTCGTAACGAAGGCCGCAGCCTTGCCCGTGAAGGTAACGACGTCATCCGCGAAGCTGCAAAGTGGAGTCCTGAATTGGCTGCTGCTTGCGAACTCTGGAAGGAAATCAAGTTCGAATTCGAAGCAATGGACACTGTTTGATCGCATTGAGCGCAAATTGTCTTTACAGCTGTTAGTTCTTGAACCTTAATTGAACGCTAACAGCTGTTCTCTTACTGCTTATGGGCTGGGGTCAAGCATGGATGTTAAACAAGTTGCAAAAGATACAGCTAAGACGCTAATCAGCTATCTGACTTATCAGGCAGTTAGGACGGTGCTAGCTCAACTGAGCGAAACCAATCCTCCCTTGGCACTTTGGCTGCATCGCTTTTCCTCAACTGACAAAATTCAGGATGGAGAAGCATACATTCAAAAGCTGTTCCAGGAAAAGCAAGATTTGGGTTTCCGAATTTTGACAGTCAGGGAATATTTAGCGGAGGAAGTCGTAGACCTCTTGCCGGAAATGGTTCGTACTGGAATTCAACAAACCAATATGGAACACCGCCGTCAGCAGCTAGAGCGAATCACGCAACTGGATCTATCGAACCCTAGCCCTCTTCCCGAACAGCAAGCAAGCTCCGAGCCTAATTTGGATGAGCCATCCAGTTAGTCAATCTAGTAGTCGTATTCGAAACCAATCATCATAAGCTATGCAAACCCTTCCCAAACAGCGTCGGTACGAAACCCTCTCATATCTGCCGCCCCTTACTGATCAACAGATCACCAAGCAAGTCCAGTACATCTTGGATCAGGGCTATATTCCTGCGATTGAGTTCAACGAAAAGTCTGATCCAGCTGAATTTTACTGGACATTGTGGAAACTGCCTTTGTTCAGTGCTACAACTACTCAACAAGTGCTAGACGAAGTTAGATCCTGCCGTTCTGAATACTCCAATTGCTTTATCCGAGTCGTGGGCTTTGATAACATAAAGCAGTGTCAGATTCTCAGCTTCATCGTTCATAAGCCAAATAAGTAAATCTGCTCCTTACAACAGTTTTAAACAATCCGCTGTTTTTGGGATGAGTAATTGGTAGTCGAAATCATTACTCTCCTAAATTGGAGCAGGAGAGGTAGAAACATCTACCTCTCTTTAATTTTTTCAAATAATTGCCGTCAAAAATTGAGGATTCCTATGAGTTACTACCTTTCTCCCCGTTTTGTAGACAAAGTTGCTGTTCACATCACCAAGAACTTTCTCGATCTGCCTGGAGTCCGGGTACCCTTAATTCTCGGCGTTCACGGACGTAAGGGTGAGGGAAAATCATTTCAATGTGAGTTGGTTTTCAAACTCCTAGGGATTGAACCAGTCCGGATGTCCGCTGGCGAGTTGGAAAGTCCTGATGCAGGAGATCCAGTCCGTCTGATCCGGACGCGCTATCGAGAAGCAGCAGAGTTCATCAAAGTCAGAGGTAAGATGTGCGTTCTGCTAATTAATGACCTCGATGCTGGCGCAGGTCGGGTTGATAAGTCCACGCAGTACACGGTCAATACCCAACTTGTCAACGGCACGCTGATGAACATCGCCGACAACCCTAGGGATGTGCAGTTACCCGGGAGCTATGAGACGCAGCCGATTCATCGGGTACCCATTATCGTAACAGGCAACGACTTTTCTACTCTATATGCTCCCCTGCTCCGGGATGGTCGGATGGAAAAGTTTTATTGGGAGCCTACCCGGGAAGATAGAATTGGCATTATTAGCGGCATCTTTGAGGAGGATGGTCTTCCCCAAAGGGTGATTGAGCAACTCATTGATGCTTTCCCCAGCCAGTCAGTTGACTTTTTTAGTGCTTTACGTTCACGGGCTTACGACGAGCAAGTACGTGAATTTATCTACCAAGTTGGTCTTGACAAAGTATCGGTTCATTTGGTAAATAACCCAGACTTCACGCTCAGGATCAAGAAAAATGATTTCAGCCTAGCTCGACTGCTCGAATTAGGCAACCTCATGGTTAACGAGCAAACGCGCGTGCAAAATATGGGGTTGGCTCGAGAATACTTGTCAGGTGCAACAAACCAAGAGCGACGGGAAATAAATACAACGTTCCAGGAGCCTAGTTATCAGCCGCCAGTCGGCTCGACTGCTTTACTAGAAGCACCCAAAACCTTTAATAATGGTGGGTCAAGCGGCTCTAACTCCAATCAGAGTTTTGCCAATGGAAAATCTTTTACTGAAATAGAGGCACTCTTAGAGCAAGGTTTTCGCCAAGGGGGTCGTTTAACCCTAGAGGTGGCGAATCAGCGGGAAAAATCTCAGAATAACTGGCAAAGTTGGAAATGGAAGGATGCGGCTGAAAATGTATCCAAGGCTATGGCACAGATCAAGGAGTGCGTTAGGGAAAATCCTGGTTGCTTTGTCAAGTTGGTAGCCTATAACCCCAAAACTCAAACCCGGATGTTACAAGAGATCATCGTCCGACCATAATTTACGTTTGGCTTTTCATGTACGTATTGAGCGATTGACTATGACTGAAATATCACCAGCCTCCCCTAGTCCTGAACCTGCAACCAATGCTGAGGAACTTTTGCGATCGCTCCGTCGTAAGGAAGGAACTTGGGTTGAGTGGGGAAAAGCGTGTGCCAAGTTGCAGAAAGCAGGATATAGTCCCCAGGCTATTTTTGAAGAAACGGGCTTTGAACCGATTCAGCAAAATCAGATTATTGTGGCGGCACAGGTTTACGCGTCGCTAGTCGATAACAATGCACCTGATGATGTGTTAGCCCACTTTGAGCGCAAAGATAGCGAGATTTTGTACGAACTCCGCGTTCTGACTCAGCCGGAACGGGTTGCTGTGGCAGAACTGGTACTGGCGAAAAATTTAGATGCACAAGACGCTCACCAGGTTATTAAAGCAATCAAGGAATTTTCCTGGTTCAAGAATCTACCAGAAGGGTTTTCATCCCATCCAGGGGATGCGGTAGCTTACCAATGTTGGAAATCTGCACGGCAACAAGCAGAATTGCAGGAACGGTCTCGCCTGATTGCCCGTGGATTAAATTTTGTGCATAGCCAGACCGCTCGGCAAAAAATCGAGCAGCTGCTCACTAACTTCACGGTTACCAAAACTAGTCCTACTCCTTTGATACCGCTTTACCGTCTGGAATCTGAAGCGGAATTACCCCGTGTCCTACCCGTGGCTGGGCAGCTGCCGCTGACTCGGGCAGAGCTTCAAGCGGTGCCGCTAATTGAAGAAACTGGGCGATTCGGGCTGGTGAAGTTTTCAGGGGAGGGAGCTTGGGTTCCTGTTCCTGGTTGGCAAGTTGTGCTGAACGCGTCAGATCCGGTGGCGATTCTATGTGATAGCGATCGCTTGCCTACCCCGCTACCCGGCAACCCTGAAGAAGTGCTGGTTATTGTAGACCGAGCCCAGCGGCAGTGGGACACGAACAGCTACTTTGTCGTTGAGCTAGGAGGTCAATTGCAATTTCAGTGGTTTGAAGAGGCTCCCGACCTACCGTTGCTTGGGAGCATCATCGTTGTGTTGCGTCCAAAAAGAATCTTTGACGAGGAGGCAACGAAGGAACTCTGGGAAATGGATGAATAGTCCTGATAGAACTCTATAAATTGTGTTGCAAATAACTGTTCTTTAAGAGAGGATAGCCAATAATTATCATTCCTCTTTAATCTGAGTGGGTAACATTGTCAAACGGCGTTGAACACGATAGCGAAGTTATGCTTAATGGCGCATTTAAGGTAAAAAGCCCAGGTTCAAGATCTGCTCTATCTCATAGGGACACTCCTCGGGGAAGACCTCCTGTGACAATCGAGTTTCTTTGATGGCTTCCAGCCTTGCCAACCGATAGGCTTTGCTTACCCACTCAGGCTCCAAATACCGCTTCAAACTGGGACTATCCTCCAAATACCCCTGAATATTGATTCGCTCCCGGTTAATGGTGTTTTCCCAACTGTCTGAGCTGAGCGCTAGCTGATACTGCCACTTCAACATGTGATGTAGGATTAACCGGAGTGAACTGAGTAGGCGATCGCGCTCTCGTTTGGACAAATCCCAGACCTCCTCAATCAGATTGGGCAGGTCAAGCTGGTCAAACTGCCGTTGCTCCAGCAACAGGGCCATCTCCTCTGCCCAAGCTGCAAAATCCCGGTCGTAGAGTGCCTTCAGCTCAGTTATCAGCATCAGTTCCTCCATTAGGACTTTTGAGAACACTTTGTAGAAAGCTAATGTGGTCAGTATCAAGCAAGTACTTCACGCTTGCTCGCCAGCATCGTCTGTCAACCTGTCAGCATGGCGAAGCGAACGCCCATACTCTAGAGCTTTAAGGAATATAGACATCGTAGCGTGCGAACCCAAAGGATAGTAGCATTGTTTGATTCCTCAAGGTAAGCTATGAAAGAAAAAAGCTCTTGGGAGTCTTACCATGTTTCGACCCCAAAAGCCTTTTTATTTGAATTACTCCTCACACTAAACAGAGTCTAAGGCTTCTTCCCCATACCTAGTGTTTCGCTGCATGACACTTTCAGGATTGTCACTTAATTAAGATTAAGTTGCTGCAAGCAAAGCTGTTGATGCTGTCCTGTTTTAGGAATCGCTTCTTAATTTTGTTGTGTCACCTCAACATAAATATGTTCCAACCGTACCGGCTGACGAGCAATCGAATCGAGAGGAATCCCGTCGAAGCGAGAGATAATTTCCTTGAGTTCTAAATGCTCTGGGAGCCAAAAAGCGAGGTCATTGCCATAGCGTCGGTGGGTGAAGCCCCATTCACGCGCACGAGCGATCGCCCGTTCCTCCGACTGCGTCTGCACAACCACAATTTCTTGAGCTGGGATTCGTTGCTGCAACTCGGCTAAACTGCCCTCTGCCAAGATGCGACCATGCTTGAGAATACCAATTCGCTGACAAAGGCGCTCTGCTTCATCCAATAGGTGAGTCGTCAGCAGGATCGTGATCCCTTGGCGCTTCAACTGCCGGATCAACTCCCAGATTTCGTAACGCGCCTCAAGATCTAGACCAGTTGTCGGTTCGTCGAGAATAATTAATTTAGGTTGGTGGACGAGAGCGATCGCAATATTTAGCCGCCGTTGCATCCCACCACTGAGCGTTTCTACTGGACTTTTTGCCCGATCTGCTAATTTGACAGCCGCCAGACTTGCCTGCACCCGTTGCCGCCGATCTTGACCCCGTAAGCCGTAAATTTGGGCAAAGAAATTCAGGTTTTCCTCACACGATAGGGTTTTATAAGCTAAATTTTCCTGCGGCGCTACACCAATCAACGGTTTTGTCGCCTCAGAGACTGGTTGGTTATTAATGGCGATCACACCACTATCGGCTTTACTCAAATTACAGATTATATTGATAGTTGTGGTTTTACCCGCCCCATTCGGCCCCAGTAACCCGTAAATCTCCCCAGGGCTGATGTGCAGCGTCAAATCCTGAAGCACTGATCGCTTCCCGTAAGACTTACTTAACTTCTCAATTCGTAGCACTGGCGTTATAGCCTCCTTTCAACCATCAACATTCGCCGATAAGACAACCATCCCCCCCCAACCATCAAAACAGCGAACCATAATAAAAACCAGAAGTGTGATGCAATCGACTCCAACCCATCTCCTGCGGCAGACACCCCCACCAGCGCCTCGTTCATGTGATAAATTGGGTCAAATTTAGCAATTTCCAGTAGTGTTTTCGGAAACAAGGCCGTGGGCAGAAACGCACCTCCTAGAATTAATAAGGGTACCCCAAACGCCGCTACCAAAGAATTCACATCTTCCGTCCGACGAGCCAACTGAGTGCCTAGAATAAAGCCGACTCCTACGTAAGATATTATACTTAGTAAAATAATGAACCCTCCCAGTAGAAGCGAACCCTTGAATTTAGCTTCCCAAAACGCAGCAATAGTGTAAACCAGAAGTGCTTGACCAATGCCAATGCAGCTGTGAGCTAGAAAAATTCCCAGAAAGTAAGACGTGCCACTAAGTGGAGAGAGAAACAAGCGCTTAAGCGTTTGCTGTTCGCGCTCTGACACCACAGTTGCCACACTACCACCCAGGCAGCTGAAAAACAGCGCCGCACCAACCAAGGTTGAGGGCGCAGCATATTCAAAAGCCTGAGTTATTGACAGCTTGGCACGTTCTTCCAGAATAAACCCACTGAGTAATAGGACAGAGACTGGAAAAATACTCCAAAAAATCAGGCTGCGTCGCCGTCGCAACAGTTCAATTAAGATTCGTTGAGCTACAGCCAGCGTTTCATGCCAGTATTTCATTGAAAAATCCTAGATAAAATCCAAGACAAGCAAAGGAATTTTGTTTTTTGCAATACAACCTTCAAACATACCTGAGTGAGAGTGAGGAAAATTAATAGATCTATGGTAAAACAAGCAAAATGTGCGCTCTTGCTAGCAACGCTGTCAAGTTTAGTATGTGTATGTGCAAAAGCAGATATCAAAAGCACGCTGACAATTAAAGTAGATGGTTTAAACAGTCAGAAGGGTGAAGTCTGTCTCAAACTATTTTCAGGTAGCTCAGGATTTCCCAACAGCAATAAAAGCCCCGTTGAAAGGCAGTGTGTCAAGATAACCGACAATCAGTTATTCATTACGTTGAAGGACATTCCGTCTGGTAGCTACGCTGCTGCTATCTTTCATGATGTGTACGGCGATCGCAAACTTCACCGGAATTCCCTTGGGATGCCAACCGTTGGCTACGGATTCTCCAATAATCCAGTTGTTCGCAACGGACCTCCCAAGTATGGAGACTGCATGTTTATCGTCGCAGGCCCCGACACTAGTATCAAAATTAAAATGAATTACTCTACTGGAAACTAGGGTTTCAATCGCACACGCTCTCTGTTAATGTTAGTACCATTTCATAATGAGTCAATCATCAAATTCGCCGCTGTTGCCACCCATCTCCCGCCGCACACTGCTGAAATTATTCGGTGTCGGTGCTGTTGGTGGAATACTGGGATACTCTCGCTTCTCCAAGCCTTCTCCAACTGTTTTTCAGCAAGATACCCTGGACTTGCCACGACAACTGAATCGACCAAGAAGCGTTGTGGTCATTGGGGCTGGGCTGGCTGGACTAGCTTGTGCTTATGAACTGTGCCAGCGGGGTTTTAGTGTGACTCTGTTGGAGCGATCACCCCAGTTGGGCGGGAAAATCGCCAGCTGGCCCATCCAGGTTGCGGGTGAAACGTTTATAATGGAGCATGGTTTCCACGGTTTTTTTCCCCAGTACTACAACCTCAATAGCTTAGTCGAAGAACTGGGCATCAATGAAAATTTTCAGTCTTTGAATTCCTACTCTGTCGTCTATCGGGAAGGCAAGTACCAGCCTGAGGTATTCCGCCCCAGTAGCTCGGCTTTTCCTTGGAATATTGTTGATTTGGCTTTTGCCTCTCCCAATCGGCTGCGCTGGGGAATTAATCTGACTAAATGGGAACACTGGCAAGTCTTCCGGGCAATTACTGGGTTTCAGGCTCAGAGAAATTTCCAGCGTCTCGACCACTTATCGGTTGCAGAGTGGGTACAGCAGGAGTTTCCACGGGGTTTATATGACTTGTATTTTCTGCCCTTTGCGAAATCCAGCCTGAATGCACCAGACCAGATGAGTGTAGGAGAACTTATGCAGTTTTTCCACTTCTACTTTTTTGGCAACCCGGAAGGGCTGGCTTTCAACGGCACTCGGCAGGATATGGGTACGAGTCTGGTTCAGCCGATAGCGAGGGCAATTGAGCGCCAAGGCGGTAAGATTGTCACGGGTGTAACGGTAAGTAAGATTCACAGCGGACAAGGACAGATTGATTACCTCAGCTACCAGCAGGGAGCGGCGGGAGATGATGTCCCCTTCTGGGTTAAGCGCAATCCAGTCCTCACAGACAGCGTAGAAACGCAAAATTTAGCGTCTGTACAATATTTTGGAGCCGGAGATAACGTTTTTGCGACGACACCTGATGGAACAAAAGCGATTTCGCTGACTTGTACCCACCAAGGCTGTACAGTAGGTCTTGCCGATGATGGAAAGTTTCACTGCCCCTGCCACGGAGCAGTTTTCGACCGTGAGGGGCGGGTGTTGAAAGGACCGGCGACTAAAAATTTGCCACGCTTCCAAGTGGTTCAACACCAGTCAGACCAGTTGCAGCTCGCAGGATCTTTCAGTCCGGAGTCAAGTCCGATTCCAGATGAACGCCATCCGACTCTCAAGGCGGATTACTATGTTTTGGCGACCGATGTGCCAGGTGTGCAACAGCTGTTTAACCGGATGACGGGTGAGATGAATCAGACGGTGCTCAAGCAGGTAGAGAAGTTGAGTGTAGCAGACCCCTTTGCCGTTGCCCGCTTCTGGTTTGACCGCGACTTTGACTGGCAACACAGCTATTTCACTTCTCTCTCTGGCTACCAACTGACCGACAGCATCACCCTTTACCACCGGATTCAGGAGCAATACATTGACTGGGCTAAAAGAACCGGCGGTAGTGTAGTTGAGTTACACGCATACTGCTACAAAGAAAAAGAATTCCCAACCCAGCAAGCTCTACTGACAACCTTCGAGCAGGAACTGTACGAAATTGTACCAGAGTTACGGCAAGCAACCATGCTGCACCGTGAACTGGTGAACCAAAAGAACTTTTCTGGCTATCCTCCAAACAGCTATGTAGATCGACCGGAAACTAGCACGGAAGTCTCCAATCTCTTGTTTGCTGGGGACTGGGTGAAGCTGCCGTTTCCCAGTGGCTTGATGGAACGGGCAATTAGTAGTGGATTGTTAGCAGCGAATGAGATTCTACACCGCGAGGGGTTGCAGAGGCGATCGCTGCTCTCAGTGAATCCAGAGAGCGTCCTGAAGATATGACTCGTAATCTTCGCTCCTGTGGCATCAATCTTAATCATTGGTACGTAGTTGCTCGTAGCACCGAGGTGAAAGCCCAGCCCAAAGGTATCGTCCTCTGGAATCAACCGCTCGTTATCTATCGAGATCATCACGGTAAGATCCACGCGCTTGAAGACCGATGCCCTCACCGCCTGGTTAAACTCAGTCATGGTCGCGTTATTGGCGATCAGCTAGAATGTGCCTACCATGGCTGGCGTTTTAACTCAGTTGGTGAGTGTGTGGCAGTCCCAACCCTTGCAACTAACCAGAAGCTGCCCACTTGTAAGATCCGCGCCCTACCAGTGCAGGAGCGCGACGGCTTTATCTGGCTCTTTCCAGGGGACGCCGCACTAGCCCAGCTGCAAACTCCACTGACAGTCCCAGAGTGGGAACACCTGAACTACATCGGTACTGTCTCAGTTATCAACTGTGCTGCCCACTACTCTTATCTGATTGAAAACCTGATGGATATGTACCACGGGCATTTACATCAGGATTACCAAGCTTGGGCTGAAGCGGTGCTTGAGGATATTCACGAAGACGCCCATCGGGTTGATGCCCACTATCAAGCTCTGAGCTATTACCGGATTGACAAAATCTGGTCTATCTCCCAGTTGTTCTTCCCAGCCTTGCGACGTCTCCACCCGGAACCCTTAAATGTTAGCTACATCTACCCACACTGGGTTTCAACGCTGGGCGAAGACTTTAAGATTTACTGCCTACTGTGTCCGGTAAATCAGCTAGCGACTCGTGCCTATCTGATCCATTTCACCTCGCTAAATGCATTTTGGCGTTTGCACAAGCTGCCGCATAAGTTTCGCCGGTTGGTGAAAAACAGTCTGTTCGGTTCGGCTCAAAAGCTACTCGATGGGCTGGTACGCCAGGATGTGCAAATGATTGAGGAGGAACAACAAGCCTATCTTAATCATCCAGAGCACCAGAGCTATGAATTGAACCGGGCGCTGGTGAGTGTGCAACGATTGATCCAGAATCAAGCAGCTGGGCAAGCTGAAAATGGATCTGAATAATTTCCTAAACTGGCGAGCGCTCACTTTCAGCCTGATCAAGCACCTCACCAGCCGCATTTTTCCCATGGTCGAGTGGATCACTCCCGAGGAGTTGGCACAGTGGCTCAACGAACCCATAAAGCCGCAGCCTCTTTTACTCGACGCCCGAACCGAGGCTGAGTATGCGGTCAGCCATCTTAAGCACGCCGAGCGCATCGAGCCTGACAATCCTAAACTGGCGGCGTTCGCAGGGGTTTCAAAGGATATGCCCATCGTCGTGTACTGCTCGGTCGGCTATCGGAGTGCGGGAGTTGCCGAGCGGTTCGCACAGGCAGGATTCTCCCGCGTATACAATCTTGAGGGCAGCATCTTCCAATGGGCTAACCAAGGACGTCCAATCTTCAAAGATGCCAACCCTACACGGCTTGTGCATCCCTATGATCTGCTCTGGGGAAGACTGCTGAAGTCTCGATACAGGCAAAATAAATGTCTTTAAGCTTATGACGAAGGCTTGCCAGTTAAACAGCTCGTAGAAAAACAGTCAAAATCATAATGCAATGTTCTCAAGAATGAAAGAACGAGATCGCTGGCACCTTAGACGTCAGTCGCTCTATCAACTTTTCTCTTTCTCTGGCAAGTATTGAACCTTTTTCTGTTTGAGTAAGTTTAGCGAGTATATCCTCAAGCTCGGCTATCCTATATCTAACCTCTTCGATTTGCTGAGCATTCTCTCTCTTGGCTTTTTCTGACTCCAGTTGGATCAATTCATCAAGCGTTTGCAAATCCGCGTGTTCATCGGGATTAGGCTTCTTAGTACGAAACTGGAGTTGAATTTTCCCATAATCATTTTGGTATACATTCTTCCCACCTTTCTTTTCCGAATTAGCTGCAAAAATATCAAGCGCCGCTTGAATGGCAGCAGGCTCTAATTCTTTCTTCTTAGCTTCCAAGGCTGCTATTTGAACCCGGATGGCAGCATAGGAATTAAGGATATCCTCTTTATTTTCATCCTGTTGTGAGCTCATCATGAAAGCTGTTACTGTTTAAAGCAGCTTACAAGATTTTTTTAATGAGTACAATAATAAACTACAAATTTAATTTAAAGCTCTATAAGATTCTTTCATCAAAAAAAGGGGTTTGAGAAGCTGTCTTCAGACATAAACCCCCTATTTTTGGACATTAATGGGTGCAACGTGCTTCCTTTAGCCGAGCCGCGTTTCACCCAATGGGTAAAGGCGATGGGATTTCAAGCTCCCGTCCCATTTGTGTAAAGTTCTCTGACACCAGTTGGGTGAGCGGTGGAATTCCAGCCAAATCCAGGATTGGAGAAATTAGATCTTCTCGCTTGACCGCCATCATGTGGACGCCCTGACAGAGTTGACGAGCCACCTGGACTTGCTCAGCTGCAATTTTCATTCCTTCCTGGAGCGGGTCTGAAGCTTGTTCTAGTCGGTCGATAATTTGCTGGGGGATATTTACACCGGGAACGCATCGGTTGATAAACTGGGCGTTTTTAGCTGATTTGAGCAGGAAAATCCCAGCCAAAATTGGCTTGCCAGTGCCGACTGCGATTTTGTCCATAAACTTTTCCAGCCTTTCAAAATCGGTAATCAGCTGGCTTTGAAAAAACTGTGCCCCAGCCTCTAGCTTGCGCTCAAACCGGCTCTGTAACCCTGACCAACTGGCTAGTTGCGGATCTATGGCAGCACCAGCAAATAAGTCCGTAGATCCATCCGTCAGCGGTTTGTCATTGTAGTCAAGGCCATTGTTCAGTTTGTGGAGGATTCGCAGCAGCCGCACCGATTCCAGGTCGAATACACTCTTAGCGTCGGCATGATCACCCGCTTTGACTGGGTCGCCGGTCAGGGCTAGGATATTGCGGATGCCTAGGGCATGGGCACCCATGAGGTCAGCTTGGAGACCAATGCGATTGCGATCGCGGCAGGCTATCTGACAAATCGGCTCGATTCCATGTTGTAGCAGAATTACAGAAGCCGCCATCGGACACATCCGCAGCACTGCCCGACTGCCATCGGTGATATTAACCGCGTGTACCCGCCCCTTGAGTGTTTCCGCCATTTTCACCATCTGAGCTGGGTTGCCTCCTTTGGGGGGGCATACCTCTGCGGTAATTAAAAACTCACTTTTCTGGACGGCAGTACGGAAGGAGGTTTTGGGAGTTGGGTATAGAGTATGAAGCATTGGGTTTTGAGTTTTAGGTTTTGGGATATAGGTATAACACCTAACACCGTTAAAGGGGTAGAGAATAACCCAGGGCAGCTTTTACTTTACTCAGAGTGTCGTTAGCGATCGCTTCTGCTTTTTCCCGTCCATCGCGTAGCACCGACTCCAGATAGCCTTTGTCATTCATTACCGCTTGGTACTTTTCTTGAATCGGTTGGAGGGCTGCTTGAGCAGTTTCTGTCAGCAAGGGCTTAAATTGTCCCCACCCCATATCTTGACACTCTGCTGCTACTTCTGCCTTGGTCTTACCAGCAAGCAGCATATATAGGGTCAACAAATTGTTGCTCTCTGGTCGCTCTGGATCGTCAAACGTCAAACCCCTTACTGGGTCTGTTTTGCAGCGTTTAATTTTATACTGTATTTGGTCAGGTGTGTCTAGCAAACTGATCCGACTCAATTCTGAGGGGTCAGACTTCGACATTTTGCGAGTGCCATCCGTGAGACTCATCACTCTTGCCCCTTCAGCCCGAATCAGCGGCTCTGGCAGCTTCAGAACCGGTTGCTTTCGGCAATATTGGTGATTGAACCGGGCGGCAATATCGCGGGTGAGTTCCAAGTGTTGCTTTTGGTCTTCGCCCACTGGCACTTTATCAGGCTGGTAGAGCAAGATATCTGACGCCATCAGCACTGGGTAGTCCAGCAAGCCAGTACTGACGTTTTCTCCCTGCTTGACTGCCTTTTCCTTGAACTGAATCATGTCTTCCAGCCAGTTGAGCGGGGTGATGCAGTTGAGCAGCCAAGTCAGTTCACTGTGGGCAGAGACATGGGATTGCACGAAGATCGTGGAGTATTTTAAATCAAGCCCACAGGCTAGATATAGAGCAGCGAGGTTGTAGGTATCAGATGCCAGCGTCGCTGGGTTGTGGGGTACCGTAATCGCGTGCAAATCGGCTATGAACAGGAAATTATCGTACTGGCTCTGCCCTTCTACCCAGTTGCGAATCGCTCCTAAATAGTTGCCTAAATGCAGAATGCCGGTTGGTTGAACCCCAGAGAGAACGCGCTGCCTCGCCATAAATTTCAAGTTATTTCAATCCCTAATAGGGATTTTATAGAACAACCGCCTCCGCTATATATACAATACCACATTCAAAGCACGCGCTCAGGTTTGGGCATACCAGCGCCACCCTCAAGGCGGTTGAGGAGCAGCTGCATAGCCTCATCTGTGCCTATGTGGGGGCGCACTGGTGGTACTGGGGCTTAGATCGTAACTGGGTGCTGGGCGATCGCACCACTGGTTACATTGTCGTTTCCATTAGAGTCTAGAGTATTTGTCCTTACAGCATTAGGGTCAGCCCAGACAATTAACCTCGGTTCATAGGGACTGGACAACCATTCGTGTTTCGGCAACACGCGCAGTGACAAGCCCTGCAACCCGGAGGCGTTATAGGTGATGTTAGCAGTGTAAAGGCTACAGCGGTCTTGATCCTGTCCAAGGCATTCCATCACCACTGGGATACCATTGACAATCTCCCCACTGGCATCGACAGAACCCTGGTAGAGTTCCACCTGTACATCAGCTGGGGTCAGAGTTGCCAAATTAACCCTTGCTTTCACGACAATGGTTTGATTCACCTGAATCTCAGCTGGCTCAGAGATGTCAACTTCTTCGATTTTGATGTTGAACCAGTGATCCACCAAATTCGCTTTCCAATGGGCTAACTCCTTGGCTGGGGAGTAATGCTTGGCAGTTAAGGTGAGGTAGCGATCGCTAGCCGGGAAATAAGCTTGCTGGGCGTACTGCCTCACCATCCGCGCCGTATTAAAAAACGGACAATTCAACCGAATCGCCGCCTTCATTTTGGCAATCCACTGGTGGGGCAGCGCCTCGGCATCCCGGTTGTAGAACAAAGGCACGACTTCTTGCTCAATCAAGTCGTACAGAGCGTTTGCCTCCACCTGATCCTGGTATGCGGGGTCGTCATAACTTTCACCGTGCCCAATTGCCCAGCCGGTATGGGCATAATCGGCCTCGTCCCACCAGCCATCCAGCACACTCAAATTCGGCAATCCGTTCATCGATGCCTTCATACCGCTCGTGCCAGACGCTTCCCGTGGACGGCGAGGCGTGTTGAGCCAGATATCGCACCCAGCAACCAGCAACCGGGCTATATGAATGTCGTAATTGGGAACAAACACTACCTGCTTTTCACATCCTTGTTCCCGGATGAAGTGATTAATCTGGCGAATCAGTTCCTTGCCCGGAACATCCTTGGGATGGGCTTTACCGGCGAACACGAACTGAACCTTCCGGTCTTTGTTCCCCGTCAGAATTCGCTTGACCCGATTCACATCGCTCATCCAAAGCGTTGCCCGTTTATAGGTGGCAAAGCGACGGGCAAAGCCAATCGTTAAGACGGAGGGGTCGAGGACTTCCTGGGCTTGAGCAATTTCAGCGGGGGAAACACCGCGATCGCGCAGAGTTCTCACCAAATGTTCCCGCACATACACAACCATGTCCAATCGGCAGCGCTCGTGATTGCGCCACAACTCCTCATCCGGAATTGCCTCTACCCGTTCCCACAGCGGGTTGTCCACACCAAGCGAAGACCAGTTCGGCCCCAGATAGCGGTCATACAACTCCTGAGTCGATTTGGAAACACAACTACGGGCATGGACGCCATTGGTAATTGCCGTAATCGGTACTTCCTCTACCGGCAAATTCCGCCACAGACCTTGAAACATCTCCCGCGACACAACACCGTGCAGTTGGGCGACACCATTGGCAAATGTAGCCATCTTCAGCGCCAGAACCGCCATACTAAAAGGCGCAGTTAAATCACCGGTGTTTTCACGCCCTAGACCCAAAAGTTGGTCTCTGGACAAGCCAAAAATGTCCGCATAGCGCCCCAGGTAGTACAATATTTTATCTGGTGGAAACAAGTCAATCCCAGCTGGCACTGGCGTGTGAGTCGTGAAAATATTACTCGAAGCGACTACCTGTCTAGCTTCAGCAAAATTCAGGCCATCTGACTGAATTAACATGCGGATACGCTCCAGCGCCAAAAACGCCGCGTGACCCTCGTTCATATGGTAGGCCGTTACTTTCAGCCCCAGCGCCTTAAGCATTTGCACACCACCAATGCCCAGCATGATTTCCTGGTGGATGCGCATATCGATGTCGCCACCATACAGCTGGTCAGTGATTTCGTGGTCGTAAGGATTGTTGGGTTCAATGTTGGTGTCCAGCAGGTACAGCGGCACTGTTCCCACCTGTACGCGCCAAACTCTGGCGTAGACGGTGCGACCTGGATAATCCACCCCAATCCGCATTTCTGAGCCGTCAGGATTGCGCTCCAAGTGCAGGGGCATGTTGTAGAAGTCGTTAATCGGGTAGCGTTCCTGCTGCCAGCCATCGGCGTTGAGATACTGGGCAAAGTAGCCTTGCTGGTAGAGCAAGCCCACTCCCACAAGCGGTAGCCCCAAATCGCTAGCGGATTTGAGGTGATCGCCAGCCAGAACGCCTAAGCCTCCAGAGTAGATCGGCAAGCAATCTACAAGGCCAAATTCGGCAGAGAAATAGGCATAGCATTCCCGTGAAGACTCAGAAGCTGCATCTCCTAACTCCTGACGACTGACGCCTTTCTCCTGACTCCTATTCTTGTGATACCAAGTGCGCTCTTTCAGGTAGTCGTCTAACTGGCGGGCTGCTCTGTCCATTTGAGCTAAAAAGCCTTCGTCTTCCGCAGCTTCCTGTAACCGTGCTTGGTTGATGGTGCCTAGCATCAAGACGGGGTTATGGTGGCTGGATTCCCAAAGGTCGGGATCCAGGCGGCGAAATAAGTCCTTGGTCTCGACGTTCCAGTCCCAGTGCAGGTTGTAAGCCAACTGCCGTAGGGATTCGAGTCGTGGTGGCAAGGAAGGAGAGATGTTAAATGTGCGAATCGGCTGCATTGGTCGACAGAATCTCCAAGAGTAGCTATCGCTATTGTTTACCTAGTTCTGCCACCAATGGGCAACTCTTGATACTGTTTTGCTGAAAAAGCGAGATCCACGATGTCCCTAGCAGTCACGAGTCTATGCTCAAAGAACCGCACGTTCAGGTTCTGGCCGAAAAATTGAGGGTTTGCTTAGATCAGGCCACAGGCAAATATGTAGGAGAAGAAATTGAAAATATTTACCTACCCTGTAGCATTTGGCTCTTACAGTGCGAGTATGTTACTAAAGGATTGAATAAGGCTTGAGACTGCTTCAGTAACATGTGCTACAAAATACGTAAGGGCCAAAATGGGGACTAAACACTATTTTAAGAAGTTGCCGCGTGAGAGGAACAGCAAGCAACCTCAGTCTTTGCCTTTGGTCTACCCAGCTCAGCCTGACGAGGGTGATGAAGGTGGCTTGGACCTGGGTCAGTTGTTGGCGGCTGTGCGTCGAAGAAAACTTGTAGTTGCTGGTGTAACAACTGCAGTTGCTTCTGCGGCTGTGGGGCTTGCCTTGAGTAGTACTCCAAAGTATGAAGCTAAGTTTGAGCTTTTAATTGAGCCTGTAACTATTGAAAATAAGTTGGTATCCTCATTACCTCAAAGCCTGAACAACAACGTAAAGCAGGTGCAGGAGGCAACAGGTGTGGATGGGACCGAGCTACAAGTTTTACAGAGTCCTAAGCTGATGGAACCAATTCTCAAGCAGATTCAGACTCGGTATCCAGGCACCAAAGACCCTAAGCTAAATATTAAGCCCATCGAGAAAACCAACGTTTTAGAAGTCAGTTACCAGGATCGAGACCCTAACAAAGTTCAGTTTGTGTTGGATACAGTAGCTAAAGCCTACTTATCATATAGTTTCGAGGCGCGCCAGACGGATGTCCGCCAAGGACTTAAATTTGTGGAAGCTCAGCTCCCACTACTGAAAGATCGAGTCGAGATCATCCAACAACGACTACAAAAGTTTCGGCAACAGAATGATATCATTGATCCTACAGGTCAAGGCCAACAGCTTTCCACTCAGCTTAGCCAAATTGTACAACAGCGACTAGACACCCAGACTCAACTGGCTAAGAGCCAAGCTCTCTACACCACCCTGCAAAGCCAGTTGGGGCTGCAACCGAATCAGGCAATAGCTGCCTCGGCTTTGACTGAGGCTCCTCGTTACCAAAAGTTATTGAACGACTTGCGAGAATTAGAAAGTAAAATTGCGCTAGCATCAGCCCGATACACTGAAGACAGCTCAATAGTCCAGAATATGCGCGCTCAGAAACAAAATTTGCTCCCCCTAGTAGAGCAAGAAGGAAAACGTGTTTTGGGAAACAAACTGTCCAGCATCATAGTGCAGCCGCAAAACCTAGCTTCCCCAAATTCGATTCGCTTTCAACAGATTCAGCAATTTCTTGATGCTACTAGGCAAATCCAGGTATTAAAGGCTCAAAACCAAGCTCTTGCCAGATCTGAAAGTTTATTAAGACAGCAAGTTAAACAATTTCCAGCCATTGTAGGTCAAAACGATGATTTAGAACGGCAATTAAAAATTGCCGTTGAGAACCAGAATCAATTTTTGACCAAACGAGAAGCATTGCTGATAGATGCTGCCCAGAAGCAAAAGCCTTGGCAGATACTTACTCCTCCTACTGAGCCTGAACGTTCTACAGCCAATGTTAAAACTAATTTAATCTTCGGAGTAGCTTTGGGCTTACTTTTAGGCATTGGAGCAGCTTTGGTCGTAGACAAGTTCAGCAACGTCTTGTATACCCTTGAGGAAGTTAAAGATACAACCAAACTCCCATTGTTGGGGGAGATCCCTTTCGAGCAAGAACTTAAGAAGTCGGCTCCAGTAGCAGGTGTAACCAATTTGATTCAATGGGTAGGTGACAAGTGCAAGGTTGGTAAGGGTGGCAAGCAGTCTCAACAGCACAATGTTTCTCACTTTTGGGAATCCTTACGCTCTCTGTATACGAATATCCGCTTTCTCAGTTTTGATACGCCTGTCCGCTCTCTAGCAATCATCTCCGCTGCCCCTGAAGATGGCAGGTCTACAATTGCTGTGCATCTGGCGCAGACGGCAGCAGCAATGGGGCAACGGGTATTATTGGTAGATGCAGACCTGCGTCATCCTAAGATGCATACAATATTGAGCTTGCCAAATACGGAGGGGCTAAGCAATGTCATTGCTGAAGAGTTAGATTTCAATAATGTTATCCAGCACTCACCTAGTGTCTCTATGCAATCCCAAGAAAATGGGTCGGGCGAAGCAACTCCAAAGAAGATGGTAGAATTGGCATTGGAGGAAAACTTCTTTGTATTGACCGCTGGTCAAGTTCCGCCAAATCCAACAAGTCTCCTCTCGTCGCAGAAGATGCAAAACTTAGCAGAGCAATTTCAAGCTGCTTTCGACTTAGTCATATATGACACATCACCCCTTCTAGGTATCGCAGACAGTAGTCTTCTAGCTGCCCACACAGATGGGAGCATCTTGGTTGTAGGACTTGGTAAAACCGACCGTTCTGCACTGGTAAAAGTATTAGAGGGATTAAAAATGTCTTCCACTCCAGTCTTAGGTGTGGTTGCTAATGGGATTCAAGGGCACACTGCCAGGTCTTAGGTATTGGCAAGACGTAGGGAGTAGGTAGAAACATAGTCTAGCTGTTGTTTACTCAGAAAACATGACTGTAACAATCCGTAAACTTGTAGGAATTATCTTCTGCACTATATTTCTGCTTGGCACTGCCCTGGCTACCTCAGTTCAAGCCGATGAGGGGGGAGGAGAAGGGGGAGGCTTCAGCCACGAAACACGAGTACAGGCGATGGTCGAGGTTGTTGCTTGTGGCATTTTTTTGAAAGTCCTTAGCTCTTTCGGACTACCATGATCTGTCTAGTGTTCTCATCTGAGTGTAAGTCTCTCGACTAGAGACTGCTGCTCTAGAGCGATGTTCTTGCCATTGAAGACCGACTAAGCTGGCAACAAAGAGCATATAACCCGGTTCTTCCATCTGAGAAAAAACTAGACCGAAAACGAATACGGTGAGGAGCAGGTACTTACAAAGGTCATTTACGCAAAGCAGGCGCCATACTAAGAACGTGAGATACAGGTATGCTCCTAGCCCTAAAGCTCCTAAATCTCCCCATATGCCTGCCCAGCCGAACAGTGGTGAGAACATACTAGATTGGTCGCCAAGCCAGCTCTCTCCAACTGCTTTCCAGACAGCCTTGCTAGCAGGAGATATAGTGGCACCTAACGGTCCCAGTAGATTCCAATACTTATCCAACATCCATCCTCCTAACCTTCCAATGGTATGACCGGGCCCTAGGCCAATTAGCCAGTTTAAAGGTGAGTTGTAATAGGAAGGGATGATATGAAATGCTGCAAGCTTGAGTTTAGTGGCCTCACCATCAGGGCCGTAGATTTCTGGTCTAGCCCAAGTAAGCAATGCAGGAAATACAGTGTATGCAGCCCAGTACACGACGCCAAGAGTTATAGCTGTAGCTGCAATATACAGCAAGGCTTTTCGAATATCCTTCAAATGAGTGAACAACAAAAGCACTAAGGCTATCAGAAATGCCAAGTACACTTGCTTAGTGTCCGAGATAACCACCTCATAGAAAGCTGCGAGGAGCTGAGTGACTCGTATCCACATGGGAGCATGTCACCTTTGCAGAGAGAGCGATAATAAGGATAGTCGTTCAACACTGTCAACGCTGCTATGACTCCCGAAAAAGCTCTTGCTATCAAAGCTCATGCCGAATCGATCGCTGCTCTAC
>JAABUZ0100003262.1_pt1 | contig 24532 bp, 26 predicted proteins | sample 5562091 | NCBI WGS metagenome assembly JAABUZ01 (sample SAMN12813069, study PRJNA571459) | rock metagenome | isolation source: Antarctica rocks | place: Antarctica: Victoria Land, Linnaeus Terrace sud | collected 2015-12-21
GCCCCCCCCCACGCCCCTACCCCCGACGATCAACGGTGAAATGGTCCTGGGGCCTGACACATGCCATACCTGCATAGCGCGCGAGGGGTACCGCCGTGACCGCACCATCCACTCCCGTCTCTGCCACGACAGAACGGCCGTACGCGCCGAGGCCGGGCTGGCTCGCCCGGATACGCCTGTATGGCCTCAGTCCGACCCAACTGGCATGGACGTTCTTCCTGCCCACAGTGATCGTCATCTGCGCCGTGCTGGGCTATCCGGCCGTGCGCGTGATCTGGATGAGCCTGCACCTGATCAGGTTGGACGAGCCCTGGCTGGGCCAGCCCTGGGTCGGCTTGAAGAACTATGACTGGGCCCTCCACAACGGCACGTTCTGGAGTTCGCTCGCGACATCGCTCTACTTCACGGTTGGCTCGGTGCTGGCGGAGACGGTACTGGGGCTGGTGATCGCCCTGGTGGTCAACGAATCGTTCCCCGGACGCGGCGTGATGCGGGCGGCGATGCTGGTGCCGTGGGCCATCCCGGCCATCGTCTCCGCCCGCATCTGGCAGTGGATGTACACGCCGGTGGTGGGGCCGTTCAACGGCCTGTTGAGCGGCCTCCACATCACCAATGCGGTCTTCGATCCGCTGAGCAGCCCGACGCAGGTCATGCCGGCGATGATCCTCGCCGACACCTGGAAGAACGCGCCGTTCACCGCTCTCCTGCTCCTGGCCGGCTTGCAACTGATCCCGGCCGAGCTGTACGAGGCGGCGCACATGGACGGGGCCTCCGCCATCGCCCGTTTCCGCGTCATCACCATCCCGCTGCTCAAGGGCAGCCTGGTGGTGGCACTGCTCTTCCGCACCCTTACCGCATTCCAGACCTTCGACCTCGCCAAGGGCCTGACCGACGGCGGTCCGGGCATCGCCACGGAGTTGCTCGCCCTGCACGCCTACCGCGTGATGTTCAGCTTCGTCAACTTCGGGCGGGGCGCCGCCCTCGCGGTGCTGATGACGCTGGTCTGCGCCGTTATTACCATCGTCTACGCGTCGCAACTAAAGCTCGAGGAGGCGTGAGGATGGCCACGATCACGGTTCGCACACCGACGCGGCGTCCATCCAGGCGGCGGTCAGTGCTCCATCCGTCGCGGCTGCGCCTGGCCCTGCTGTGGACGCTGAACGTCCTGTTCCTGCTGTTCTTTCTGTTCCCCTTCTACTGGCAGACGATCACCGCGTTCAAGCCCGACGCCGAGATCATGTCGTCGCCGGTGGAGTGGTTCCCCAGCCGCCTGGACCTCAGCCACTTCCAGTCGGTGTTTACAAACTTCGGGTTCGGTCGCAATATCGTGAACAGCATCGTGGTGGCGGGCCTGACCACCCTGCTCTGCCTGCTGTTCGGCGTCTTCGCGGCCTACGCCATCGCCAAGCTGCCGCTGCCCGCCAAGCGGCCGATCATGATCGGCGTCGTGGTGATGGTGACCTTCCCCGGAATCGCCCTGGTCGCGCCGCTGTTCATCCTGCTGCGCATCCTGGGTTGGACGGATACCTACCTCGCGTTGATCATTCCCTACGCCGCCTTTTCGCTGCCTTTCACCGTCTGGGTCCTGACCAATTTCTTTCGCGACATCCCCTCCGATCTGGCCGCGCAGGCGGAGGTCGACGGCTGTTCGCCGCGACAGGCCTTGTTTCGGGTGATCCTGCCGCTCGCCGCGCCGGGCCTGGTCACGGCCGGCTTGCTGGTGTTCATCGGCGCCTGGAACGAGTTCCTGTTCGCCTTCACCTTCACCTCCAGTTCCAGCGCCATGACGGTGCCGGTGGCGATCGCGGGCTTCAGCGGGGACCACACGGTGCCCTGGGGCGAGATCATGGCCGGCTCGGAACTGGTCACGCTGCCCATCATCATCCTGGTGTTGCTGTTCCAGCGCCGCATCGTGCAGGGGCTGACCGCGGGCGCCACCAAAGGCTAGGATGCCCTCACCCCCCGGCCCCCTCTCCCTGTGCGCGGGAGAGGGGGAGACGGAGATTCAACAGGCGCAACACGGCCGCTTAGTGGGAGGACATAGACGCGATGCATCTTGGGATCTTTTCGAACGTGGTTGGCGGCGAGAGCCCCGAGGAGGTGGCGGAGAAGACCCGCGCCTACGGCCTTGAGGCGGTACAGTTCATCCCCGCGGCCTCCGGGGTCGGCTTTGGCTTCGACAAGCCCGCGCTGGGCGACGATTTCCCCCGCTGGGCCGCCGCCTACCGCGCCGAAGGGGTGGAGATCGCGGCCGTGGGTGGCTACATGAACCTGCTGCATCCCGACCCCGACAAGCGCGCCCGTACGATCGAGACCTTCAAGGATTTCTTGCGCCGCATGCGTCCGCAACTTGGAACGCGGCTGATCTCGACCGAAACCGGCACCTACGCCACCACCTCGGACTGGGATAGCGATCCCCGCAACCGCACGGCGGACGCCTGGGATGACCTGCGCGCTGTGACCGAGGATCTGGTGCGCGTGGCGGAGCAGGAGGACGTGGTGATCCTTTACGAGCCCTACATCGTCAACATCGCCCATACCCCCGAACTGGCGGCGCGCATCGTGCGCGAGATCGACTCGCCGCACCTGCGCCTGCTGATGGACCCCACCAACTGGTTCGAGGCGGACATGCTGGACCGGGTGACGCAGACGATCGAGCATGGCTTCGCGGTGGAGCGCGGCCTGTTCGAGCTGGCGCACGCCAAGGACGTGACCCATCCCACCGGCAATCCCCAGAAACCCGATCTACCGGCTGCGGGCATGGGCCTGCTCGACTATGCCACCTATATCCGGCTGCTGCGCGACCACGGCTACGACGGGGCGCTGATCATCGAGCACCTGACCGAGCCGCAGATCCCGGAGACTATGACCTACGTGGAGCGATTTCTATGACCTCCCTACCCTCTCTCGCGCCCGCCGATTATCGCCCCGCTCCCCCGCCGCCCGAGGTCGTGCGGCGCTTCGGCATCGGCATCGTGGGCTGCGGCGGCATCGTGCAACTGGCCCATCTGCCCGCCTATCGCGACTTCGGCTACCGCGTCGTGGCCGCCTGCGACGTGGTGGAGGAGCACGCGCGCAAAGCCGCGACGGATTTTGGCATCTCCTTTGTGACCACTGACCTCGACGCGTTGCTGGCCCGTCCGGACGCGGATGTGATCGACCTGGCCGTCCACGCCAGCCAGCGTCCGGCGCTGGTGGAGCGCATCGCGCGCGCCGGCAAGCCCATCCTCTCGCAGAAACCGTTCGCGTTGAGCTTTGGCGAGGCCGAGCGCATGGTGCGGACCTGCCAGGAGGCGGGCGTACCCCTGATGGTGAACCAGCAGGCGCGCTGGGCGCCCGCGCACCGCGCGCTCAAGCTGGTGCTGGAGAGCGGCGCGCTGGGACACCTCTACAGCGTGGCCCACGTCTATCGCTCTTTCCAGGACACCCCCGGCTCCTGGTACGCCGCGCTGGAGAACTTCAACATCGTCGATCACGGTATCCACTACATCGACCTCTCGCGGTTCTTCAGCGGTCAGACCCCCGTGCGGGTCAAAGCGACCACCACCATGGTTCCTGGTCAGGCCGCGGTCTCGCCGATGATCTATTCGATCCTCTGCGAGTACGAACCGGAGAGCGCGCTGATGAGCACCCTGCACTTCAACAACATCGTGCGGGCGCCCCAGGCGCATAGCTACGACTGGTACCTCGACGGCACGCTGGGCTCCGTCCGCGCCTCGCAGACCGAGTTGGTCCTGGCGCTCAAGGACCATCCGGAGGAGACGAGGGTGGCGCTGGAGGGCGCGTGGTTCCCCGACGCCTTCGGCGGCAGCATGGGCGAGATGCTTACCGCATTGGCGGACGGACGGCCCCCCGCGACCAATGGCGCGGACAACCTGAACTCGCTGCGCATCGCCTACGCGGCGGTGGAGAGCAGCGCGGCGGGCCAAACGGTCGAGCTTGCATCGATCCGGGGAGCGTGAGCGATGGGCGACGAGGGGCTTGCGTCGGACCTCGACCTCGACCTCGACCTCGACCTCGACCTCGATTATCTGCCGCGCCTCGGGCGGAAGACCGATTACGGGATCGGGGCCATCGGCGCGGGCTTCATCATGCGCGACGTGCATCTGGAGGCCTATCGCCAGGCCGGCTTCCGGGTGGTGGCGATCGCCTCGCGCCGGCCAGAGCACGCCCGGGAGGTCGCGGCACGGTACGGCATCCCGTGTGTCCACGGGGAGTGGCGCGCCTTGCTGGCCGACTCGGACGTGGAGATCGTCGATAGCGCCTTCCCGCCGCACGAGCAACCGCAGATCGTGCGGGAGGCGGTGCGCCACGCCGGCCACATCCGCGGCATCCTGGCCCAGAAGCCGCTGGCGCCCACGCTGGCCGAGGCGGCCGAGATGGTGCGTCTGTGCGACCAGGCCGGCGTCGTCCTGGCCGTCAACCAGAACATGCGCTACGACCAGTCGATGCGGGCGCTCAAGACCCTGCTCACGCGCGGGTCCCTCGGCCGGCCCGTGGTGGCGCAGATCACGATGCATGCGCGGCCCCACTGGCAAGACTACCTGCAAGGGTACGATCGCCTGGCCATCCTGAACATGAGCATCCACCACCTCGACGTCTACCGCTACCTGTTTGGTGACCCCGAGCGCATCCTGGCCAGCGTCCGCACCGACCCGCGCACCCCGTTCCCGCACCGCGATGGCATGGCCTTCTACATCCTCGAATATGCCGATGGGTTACGCGCCATCGGCCTCGACAACTGTTTCACCCCGCTCGATCAGGGCATCGAGTGGCGCGTGGAGGGGACCGTGGGCGTGGCCAAAGGGACAATCGGCTGGCCCGACTATCCGGCCGGCAGCCCGAGCACGCTCGACGTCGCGACCACACAGCGGCCGGGGCACTGGTTCCGGCCGCGCTGGCCGGAGCGGTGGTTCCCGCACGCCTTTATCGGCACGATGGGCCAGTTGATGCGGGCGCTGGAGGAGGGCAACGAGCCGGAGATGTCCGGACGCGATAACCTCGGCACGATGGCCCTCGTCGAGGCGGCCTACCGCTCTGCGGACGCGGGCCGCGCCGTCCCGCTCACCACGATTGCCGCCCTGCTGCCGTCCCGCCACGGTGCCGAGAAAACGTCGTCCCACTGACGCGGGGTGTGCGCCACGAGATACTCACGCACCAGGGAGCCTGCCCATCGTGTTCCGTGTCATCAATCGCCTGCACTATCGGCTGTTGTGCGCCATCCTCATCCCGGTTCTGCTCCAGACGGGCCTGTGGTGGTACCTCTCCCTCTCCGTGGCCACGCCGATCGCCCGTCAGCAGGCGGCGCGCAGCCTGACCAACGCGGTGAGCAGCGCGGGCGCGCGTCGACGGGACGATGACCACTATGGACGGCATGTCGCTGCAGATCGTGGCCGACACGCAGGTGCAGGATGCCTTGCGTCACGAAGAGAGCGGGGACGCTATGGTGACCACCGATAGCCGCGCGGTCAACGACACCATCGCGCGCACGCTGGCCTGGACCGACGTGTCGATCCAGGCCAGCGTGCTGGGACCGCACGGGAGGCGCTACGGCGAACCGTTGGCGATGAACTGGCGCACGGACGTCGATCCGCACTTCGGGGCAGCCGAAGGGGGGCGGGGACAGACCAGTCCGGTCGGCTGGACGGCCCCCTATGCCAACCTCAACCCAAACAACGTGAGCGGCGGGCCCTGGATCGCCGCAGTCCGTCCCATCCCGGATGAGACCGGCGGGACCATCGGCATCGTGGTGACGGAGTTGCCGGTGCAACAACTCGGGCTGGAACTGCCCGCCGGTCCGTCCGACCCACACCTGTCCCTGGCTCTGCTAGCGCCCAGCGGCGCGATTATCAGCGGTAGCGCCTACGACGTGCCAGGCCGCCAAATCCTCGCCGAGCGCCCGATCTCGGCGGCCGGACCGGCGCGCGACGGCGTTGTCGTCTGGCGCGGGACGACGTACGTGGTGGTGTCCAGCCCGCTGCGGCATGCCGGGTGGCGGGTCGTGGGGCTCGTCCCATGGAACGACGCCAATCTGATCGTGGCGGGGATCGAGCGCACGGTCGGCGTCGCCGCCGTGGTGGAGGTCTGCCTGGCGGTCGCCCTGGTCTGGATCATCGCCGCCTGGCTCGACAGGCCGCTGCGCCGCCTCCTCGCCGGCATCCGCCAGGTGCGGGAAGGCCACTGGGCCGCGCGCGTCCCGGTGACGCCGCCGGACGAGATCGCGGAGTTGAGCGCCGGCTTCAACGCCATGGCCGAGCAAATCCAGGTCACGATGGCGTCGGTGCGCGAGACGCAACAGCGCGAACTCCACGCCCGGCTGGAGATGCTGTCGGGAGAAATCAACGCGCATTTCCTCTTCAACGCGCTGGAAGTGATCGACTGTGTTGCGTTTAAGGAAGGGCCGGAGGCGGTCACGCGCGTCGTCACGGCGCTGGGACGATTGCTGCGCTATACGCTGGACGAGCGCCAGGGTGATGCGACGCTGGCCGACGAGGTACGGCAAGCGGAAAGCTATCTTCTCATTCAGAGCGAGCGATTCGAGGAGCGGCTGTCGTACCGCATCGCGGTCGATCCCGCGCTGCACGACTGCCTCGTGCCGCGCTTCTCGCTGCAGCCCCTCATCGAAAACGCGATCAAGCACGGAGTCTACCCGGCGCACGGTCACTGCACGGTCGTGGTGCGCGCGGACGCGCACGGCGGGGACCTATTCGTGGACGTCGAGGACGACGGGGCGGGCATGCCTCCCCCGCGCGTCGCCGCGCTGCGCGCCAGCTTGCGCAACGACGGCGCGACGGCGCTCGGCATCGGGTTACTCAACGTCCACCGCCGCCTGTATCTCCATTGCGGCGCGGACGCCGGCCTGGAGATACACACTCCCGCGCAGGGCGGCACAATTGTTCGCCTGCGCCTGCCGCTCGTCCGCCGTTTGGAGCATCAGGACTATCAGGGGCAAGAGCAGGACTATCAGGACTATCAGGGGCAAGAGCAGGACTATCAGGACTATCAGGGGCAAGAGGAGGATGCCGATGTATCGCTTGCTCATCGTGGACGATGAATCGAAAGTGCGCTGGCGCGTGCAACACATGGTGCGCGGCTTCGACCTGGCCTGGGACAGCATCGCCGTCGTCGACGGGGCGCAGGCTCTGGGCGCGCTCGGCGAGGCCGACGCCGACCTCGTGCTGACCGATATCCGCATGCCCATCATGGACGGGCTGGCCTTCCTCGGAGAGTTGCGCGCGCGGGGCAACGATGCGCCCGTGGTGATGCTAAGCGCCCACGCGGATTTTGCGCTCGCCAGGCAGGCCATGCGCCTCGGCGCGCTCGATTACCTGGCGAAGCCGCTGGACCCAGCGGAGCTGCGCGGCGTGCTGCTGCGCGCCGGTCAGATCAAGGACCTGGCAACGTGCGCCGGCCGCAAGGCCGCGCGGGATGCTGACGGGGACGCTGTGCGGGTGCGGCTGATGACCGAACTGCTGGAGGGGCGTTTATCGAGCGGTGATCTTTCCCTTCGTCTGGCTGCTGCGCAGTTCGGTGATGAACCAGGCCGAGATCTTCACCACGCCGATCCAGTGGCTGCCGCATGACTGGCTATGGTCCAACTTCCAACAAGCCTTCACGCTGGTCCCCTTCGCCTCCTACTTCCGCAACAGCGCGCTGCTGGCGGCGCTCAACATCGTCGGGACCGTCGCCAGCTCCAGCTTTATCGCCTTCGGCTTCGCCCGCATCGAGTTCTGGGGGCGCAGGGTCCTGTTTGCGGTCGTGATCAGCACCTTGATGCTGCCGAGCGTGGTCACGCTAATCCCGACCTTCGTCATCTGGCACGCCATCGGCGGCGTCAACACCTACTACCCGCTCGTGATACCGGCGTTCTTCGGCAACGCGTTCTTCATTTTCATGCTGCGGCAATTCTACATGGGCATCCCGCGCGACTACGACGAGGCGGCCTTCATCGACGGGGCCAACTACTTGCGCATCTACTGGAACATCATCCTGCCCCTGTCGCGGCCGGCGCTGGTGACCGTCGCCCTGTTTACCTTCCTGAGCGTCTGGAACGACTTCCTGACCCCACTGATCTACCTGTCCAACCCGGACATGTACACGGTCGCGCTCGGGCTACAGGCCTTCCAGGGACAATACAACACGCAGTGGAATCTCGTCATGGCGGCCTCCGCCGTGGCCATCCTGCCCATGATCCTCGCCTTCTTCGTGGGGCAAAAGAGCTTTATTCAGGGCGCGACGCTAACGGGCATCAAAGGCTGACCCACGACATCCAGGCGTCACGAGGACGACACGAAGAGTAGGAGCAATTATGAGATACGCGGCGATGGACCAGAGCCTCGGCCGGGGTACGGGGCCCGCGACGGCCATCTTTCCGGCAGCGCGAGAGGCGGAGCTGGACGGTGTCGAACTGTGCCTGGGATCCGGCTATGTGGACGATCCGCTGTGGTCATTGCCCAGCGCGCGGACCACGGCCACGGCTGCCCGCGACAGTGGCCTGGACCTCCCATCGTTCGCGCTGCTGATGCTCAACGCGGGCGGCTTCAGCGGCGATGCGCGGACGCGCGAGCGTGCGCGGGACATCGTACGCCACGCCATCGCCGTAGCCCATGAACTCGCCGCGCGTCTCATCCTGCTCCCGTTCTTCGGAGCGGGGACCATCGAGGGCACGGTCGCGATCGACCAGGTGACCGCCGACCTGCGATCCCTCGCGCCCGTCGCGGAGCAGGCCGGTGTGAGGCTGGGGATAGAGACGACGCTGCGGGCTCCGACGGTCGTCGGCATCCTGCGCCTCGTGGACAGCCGCGCCGTCACAGCATATTTCGACATCGCCAACGCGGTCTGGCTCGGCTATGACCCTGTCGCGGAACTGGAGACGTTGAGCGCGGCCGATGCGCTGCCGCAAATCCACGTTAAGGACATTCAGGATCGTCCGGGCGATCGGCCGTTAGGGCAAGGACGCGTGTCCTATCCAGCGGTGGCGACCGCGTTGCGCCGCCTCGGCTACGACGGCTACCTGGTGTTCGAGACCACTCCTACCGCTCAACCCGCGACGGCCGCGCGCCACAACGTCGTGTTGATGGAAAGGTATCTGGAATGAGTGAAGCAGAAGGCGTGATGCGCATCGACGGCGCTGACCTTGTGAAGCGCCGCCTGATAGCCCCGTGTCTGCCCGGCCCCTACAATTGGAGACGGCTGGTGGCGGTCCGACTGGACACCGCTTGCCCGTTGTAGGTTCCCCGCCAGAAAGCAATGGTTTGGTACCTATTCTCGTCATTGAGATACGTCGTCTGGACCTTGCCGTAGAACTTGGCGCTATCGCCACGGACAGTATGCGCGTGCATCAAGGCGGTATAGTGATTGAGCGACCACATGGGCGCTTCATCACCACATAGTCTGTCAGGAGTGGACCGAGACATGGAACAACGGCGCATTGGGAATCGGCAGGTGAGTGAGCTTGGCTACGGCGCGATGTACCTCTCCGTCCAGGGGCGACCACTGGAGGACCAGGCCCTGGCAACCATCAAGGCGGTGCTCGCAGGCGGGGTGACCCTGATCGACACGGCCGACGCGTACTGTCTGGATGAGTCCGACATGGGCCACAACGAGCGATTGATTGCCCGCGCGCTGCGGGACGACGGCACCTCGACGGACCGCGTTTTGGTCGCGACCAAGGGTGGCCACATCAGGCCGCATGGCGACTGGGATGTCGACGGCCGGCCGGCATACCTGCGGCGCGCCTGCGAGGCCAGCCTGCGCGCGTTGGGCGTGGAGGCGATCGACCTCTACCAATACCACCGGCCCGACCCCAAAGTACCGTACGAGGAGTCGATCGGGGCTATCGCCGACTTGCAGCGCGAGGGCAAGGTTGGCATGGTCGGCCTCTCCAACGTCTCCGTTGCCCAGCTCGACACGGCGCAGAGGCTGGTCGAGGTGGTCAGCGTGCAGAACGAGTTCAGCCACTGGCAGCGGCGGGATGAGCAGAACGGGGTGCTGCAGGCGTGCGAGGAGCGCGGCATCGCCTACCTGCCGTACTCCCCGTTCGGCGGCGGCGACCGGGCCAAGGGGCTGGGCGCGATCCCAGCCGTGGTCGCCGTCGCCCAGCGGTATGGGGCGACGCCGTATCAGGTCGTGCTGGCGTGGCTGCTCGCCAAGTCGCCCGTCATCGTGCCTATCCCCTGCACCACACGTCCCGAGCGCGTGGGCGACAACCTCGCCGCGGCGGGCGTCACGCTACATCCCGACGACATGCGCGCGCTCGACGCCGCGACGCCACCAGCGTAGCGCCAGCGCGGCTAGACTGGAGTGGTCGCCAGGCATTTGACGGCCACTCTGTCTCTGTTATCCCTATCATATGACGGTAAGATGGAGAATGACTTGTTATGTGCATCTTAGACCCAGAAGAGGTGCCAGCAATAGGTTAATCCGCCCACGAAAAGCAGGGCGTCCACGCGGTCGAGCAGGCCGCCATGCCCCGGTATGAGCGTGCCCGAGTCCTTGACCCCCGCCTGGCGCTTGAACGCCGACTCCACCAGGTCGCCCAACTGCGCGACGACGGTCCCGCTCAGCGCAACGATAATCAACTCCGGAACAGGTTGGCGCATGCCCACGGCAACACCGACGACGACCGCGGCGACCATGCCGCCCACGACTCCGCCAATCGAGCCTTCCACCGTTTTCTTCGGGCTGATGTGCGGGAAAAACGGGCGACGGCCGATGGCCCGGCCCACGACATAGGCCATCGTGTCGCTGCCCCAGGTGATGGCGCAGACAAACAGGATCCAGTGACGCCCGTCCGCCGACGTTGCGCCGCGCAAGACGAGCAACGCGGCCGAGAGCCCGCCCACGTAGAGCGCGCCGCCAACGCGCAGGGCCCACTGCGGCACGCTGACCCTCGCCGGGGCGATCACGAGCGCGGCAAGCGAGGCCAGGAACGCCACGACGAGCGCGGATGCTAACCACCGTCCATCGCTTGCGAAGGCCAGTATCGCCAACAGCAGAGCCGTCACCACGACCCAGGAACTGGCGAAGGGCGCGTCCGCCGGCAACCCGTCGAGGTGCGACGCCAGGCCATAGAACTCATGGAGGGCCGCCCCCGCCAGCAGGATCACCCCGAGGTCATAGGGGATACCGCCCAGGATCACCAGGGTCAGGGCGACGATCCCGACCACTACCCCGCTGACGACGCGAACACACATGCCGCTCATGGTGATGTGACGGCGGAAGACGAGCCGCGCATGGACGCGTATAGACGCGCATAGGATTGTTTACGCCTTTTATTCGGGCGCCGTTCATGTCGCGCTGGGGAATCTGGTGACAATTCGCGCGATGCACACCGAAAATTGGCGCGTCGTTCCTGTGTGGATGCTGTTCCAGCCACGCTTAAACTGTCACCATCCACCCGAGCCATACCTTTATGCGCGTTTATTTGCGTCCATTTGCGGCTACGTCGTGACCTTGTGATCGGCAGCCACACGACCGGCAAGCGCCTATAGTTTCCCGTACTTGCGCGTGCGCCCGCCGTACGCGGCGATAGCGGAGCGCAGGTCGTCGGCCGTAAAGTCGGGCCACAGCTTGTCCGTCGAATAATACTCGGCATAGGCAGCCTGCCACAGCAAGAAATTGGACAGGCGCATCTCCCCCGCGGTGCGGATCATCAGGTCGGGATCGGGCAATCCCGCCGTGTGCAGATGGGCGCTAATAGACTCCTCGGTGATGTCCTCGGGCCGCGCGCCCTCGGCCACCAACTGGCGCACGGCATGCACGATCTCGGCGCGGCCGCCGTAGTTGAAGGCGAAGTTGATGACCAGACCCTTATTATCGCGCGTCATCACTTCCGCGTTGCGGATTGCCTGTTGCAGGGCCGGGCTGACGCGCTCCATCGAGCCCAGGTGGTGGATCTGAGCGCCCCGGCGATGCAACGCGACCGTCTCGCGCCGATGGATCTCCAGGAAGATGTTCATCAAGCCCGAGACCTCGTCCTCCGGCCGCCCCCAGTTCTCCGTGGAGAAGGCATACAGCGTCAGCACACCGACGCCGAGATCGTCGCAGGCCTCCACGATGGAGTGGATGTGATGCGTCCCCGCGCGATGCCCCATCAAGCGCGGCAGATGCCGTCGCTGCGCCCAGCGCCCATTACCATCCATGATAATGGCGATATGCCGTGGGACACGGATGTCAGGCCCGGGCTGTATTGCCGTCTCCGCGCGCGCCGACGGGGCGTCTGGCATGGTCAGACCGCCATGATGTCGGACTCTTTGTCCCGCCCGACCGTGTCCAACTCGGCGACGACGCGGTCGGTGATCTTCTGCAGCCGATCCTGCGCCCGCTTGATCTCGTCCGCCGGGACGGTCTTCTCGCGCTCGAGGGCGCGCAGGCGATCGCTCACGTCACGACGCCCGTTGCGCACCGCGACCTTGTGCTCCTCGACCATCTTACTGACCGATTTGACCAGGTCCTTGCGGCGCTGCTCGGTCAGCGGCGGGATATTGAGGCGGATGACCTGCCCGTCGTTGCTCGGCGTCAACCCCAGGTCGGCCTTCTGGATGGCCTTCTCGATGGCGTTGATGGACGAGCGGTCGTAGGGCTGGACCACCAACTGCCGCGCGTCGCCCACCGCGATCTGGGCCAGACCGTTGAGCGGGGTCTGCGTGCCGTAGTACTCGACCACCACGTTGTCCAGGATGCTGGGACTGGCGCGCCCGGTCCGGATCGTGTTCAGATCCTTCTTCAGATCGTCGACGGCGCGGTGCATGCGCCGCTCACCATCCGATAGATACTCGTCGATCATCGCGTCCCTCCCGCCGTCACGACCGTGCCCAGGGGCTTCCCGCGCACGATCTGCTCGATGTTACCCCGTTGTAGATTGAAGACCACAATCGGCAAATTATTGTCCTTGCACAGGGCGAAAGCGGTGCTATCCATCACGCGCAGATCACGTTCCAGCGCCGTGTTGTAGTCAAGGTGGTCGTACTTGCGGGCGTGGGGGTCCTTCATGGGGTCGGCGGTGTAGATGCCGTCGACCTTGGTCGCCTTGAGGAGCACATCCGCCCCGAGTTCGAGCGCGCGCAGCGCCGCCGTGGTATCGGTCGTAAAGTAGGGGTCGCCGGACCCCGCCGCCAGGATCACCACGCGGCCCTTCTCCAGGTGGCGAATGGCGCGGCGGCGGATGTAGGGCTCGGCCACGGCATGCATGGCGATCGCGGTCTGCACGCGCGTCTGCTGGCCACGTTTCTCCAGCGCATCCTGCAGCGCCAGCGCGTTCATGACCGTGGCCAGCATGCCCATGTAGTCGGCCGTCGCGCGGTCCATGCCCCTCGAACTGGCGGCGACGCCGCGGAAGATATTGCCGCCACCGACGACGATGGCGACCTGCACGCCCAGCTCGCGCACGCGCGCCAACTCCTGGGCGATGCCCTGCACCGTATCGGAGTCGATGCCGTAGCCCTGCGCGCCCATGAGCATCTCGCCGCTCAGCTTGAGCAGCACGCGCCGGTAGACCGGCTCGCCGCCCCAGTCCGCACTGTCCACGTCCACGCCGTCCCCTCCCCTTCCGCCGTCAGTCCCATCCAGGGGGCGGCTAGTCCCCGCCGAGCTGGAAGCGCGCGAACCGCCGCACCTTAATATTCTCGTTGGTGACCTGGACAGCCTGCTGGATGAGCTGCCGGACTGTTTTGTCGGGATCGCGCACCCAGGGCTGATCGAGCAGGCACGCCTCCTCGATATACTTCTTCATCCGTCCGTCGACGATGCGGTCGATAACGTTCTGAGGCTTGTTCCCGCCCTCTTCCTGCGCCTCCAGCCGCAACTGGGTGCGCTTCGCGTCAAGCACATCGCTGGGGATACTGTCCTGATCCACGAACTGCGGCGTCGGGCTGGCGCCGGTGACATGGATGGCGATGTCGCGCACCAACTCCTTGAAGGCGTCGGTGCGCGCCACGAAATCGGTCTCACAGTTCACCTCGACCAGGGACCCATACTTCCCGCCGGGGTGGATATAGGCCTCGACCAATCCCTGGCTCGTCTCGCGACCGGACTTTTTCTCGGCCGTCGCCGCGCCGCGTCGCGCCAGGATGCCCTCCGCCTTCGCCACGTCGCCATCCGCCTCGGTCAGCGCCGCGCGGCAATCCATCATCCCGGCGCCCGTCTTATCGCGCAGTTCCTTAATCGCCGCGGCCGTTATCGCCATGTCGTCCCTCCGAGTCGTTAGTTATTAGTCGTTAGTCGTCAGTTATTCGTCGTTAGTCTCCGGTAAGACACGCGATCAGTACCGATCGTTCTCGGTGATCAGCAGCCGCTTGATGGGTAGAAACTGGCAACTAATAACTGGCGCCTCATCACTCTACGCGTACGGCGCGCGGCCCTTTTCATCGCCCGCCACCACGCCGGGAGCCAGGACATCGTCAACAGGGATAGGCGCCCCGTCGAGCGGACTGCCCTCTGGCGCCGCCGCCGACACCACGGCAACGGCATCGCCCGCCGGGACCGGCGCCACGGCGGGTGGCGCGAAGGCCAGTTCGCTCTCATCGGGCGCGAAGCTCGTGGGCAGGGCGGCCAGGTCTTCGTCGGTCGAGCCGTCCACGTCGGCCATGGTCGCGATGCGCATATTGCGGCCCTCGATCACCGCGTCCGCCATGCGCTCACAGATCAGGCGCACCGCGCGGATAGCGTCGTCGTTCGACGGGATAGGGTACACCACTTCGTCGGGGTTGGCATTGGTGTCGACCATGGCCACGATGGGAATCTGCAAGCGCAGCGCCTCCATCACGGCCAGCCGCTCCTTGTGCGTGTCCACGATAAACACGGCGTCGGGCAGACGGCGCATGCCCTTGATGCCGCCCAGCATGCGATTGAGCTTCGCGATCTCGTTCTCGATGCCCTGGGCCTCGCGCTTAGACAGGACGTTGAGCTCGCCATTGTCGCGCATCGTCTCCAGCGCATTGAGGTGGCGCAGGCGCTGCTGGATGGTCTGGAAGTTGGTCAGCATCCCGCCCAGCCAGCGTTGCGACACGAAGTACATGCCGCAGCGGGCCGCCTGCTCCTGCACCGCCTCCTGAGCCTGCTTCTTGGTGCCAACGAAGAGCACGGTGCGGCCGCCCTCGGCCAACTCCCGCACGTAGGAGTAGGCGGAGTCCAGGCGGTGCACCGTTTGCTGCAGGTCGATAATATGGATGCCGTTGCGCTCCGTGAAAATAAAGGGGCGCATCTTGGGGTCCCAGCGGCGGGTTTGGTGGCCGAAGTGGACGCCGGCTTCCAGTAGTTGCTTCATCGAGACGCGGGCCATCTGCTCATCGTTCCTTTCGTTCTTTCCTCCGCGCCGTCTCCCCGTCCCGGCCACCTACCAAGAGTAGGCACGATGCCAGTGCGGCGCCGGCTTATGCCGGCAGGGGCGCGTGTGTAGTGCATAGTGACGGGCCGCCCAGCCTGTTCGTCCGAGCGACCCATTCATTGTAGAGTATAGCATTGACGCGCGAACCCCTCACGCCCAACCCCCTCCAGACATGGTTCAAACGGACTTGACAGTGTTGTGCCCGCGGGAGCCCACACTGTCAAGCAGAACTGGCTCCACATGAACCATGTCTAGGGTGATATGCTTACGGGAGATCTGAGAAGATGAGGTTGAGCGGCAGGCTGAAGCCGGGCAGCAACTCCTCGTCGGCCAGGCTGCCGCCCGCGCCGACGAAGCGCATCGGGCCGTCGACGTCATAGATATGGACGACGTGTCGGCGCGGGTAGACGCACCAGACGCGGTGCGCTCCGCCGGTAAGGTAATCCTGCACCTTCTCGGCCACGTCGTCCGCGCTCTCCGATGGGCTGATGACCTCGATCACGAGGTGAGGAACGGCCGGGAAATACTGACTCCTATCCCACACCACGCTGACCAGTTGCTTCACGGGCACATAAACGACATCGGCGCCTCTCACTTGGGTAGGGTCGTCTGGAATAGAAAACCGGAGGCCGAACTCACCGCTGGCAACAAAACCCACCAGTCGATTGCGTGATTCTCTCCCCTGCCCCGGTTCCCAGCCTACCGCCAGCGCCGTCTCGCGCAGATAACGTCCCAGTTCCTCCGTGATCGCCGACTCTATCAGTCCATGTTCTCCTTTTGGCGGCGGCATCGTGCGGACCTCTCCCCGGACGAACTCGTGGCGGGCGCCATCGTCCGGCAGGGCCATGAACTCGTCCAGGCTGCTATGTTTCGTCTGTACGACCATCTCTCATCCTCCGTCCCTATCACCCGCAGTGTATCCTGTCTCGGGCCTACCATCGGCTACACGACTCCCGCCATACTGCGAGAGGTGGAGATGCCACGGCCCTGATCCCTCACCTAGATGTGCCCCAGGTGAGGGATCAGGGCCGCGCCAGAGACGCGGGGTAGAGGGCAGAACTCTACCCTGGCATCCAGGACAAGGTGACTCCATGGGGACTTACTTGCGGTAGGTGCAGTTGCCCATGCGGATAGTCAGGTTCTTGTTGATGACCTGACCGATGGGAAAAGACCGGTCGGCCGGCGGGTAGACGCCGATGATCGACAGCGTCCCGGCCTTGGCCAGCGATTGCACGGCCCACTGTGACGCCTGGGACGACGCGTAACCCGGAACCCACTTGTCGCCCTGCGGGTTCTGCTGGGGCGCGACCTGTTGCGCCTCCTGCCGGAAGGCGCGCTCCTGCTGCTGGGCCTGCTCCGCGGCGGGACTGCTCTGAGCGTGGTCGGCGTCGACGCCGACCGCGTCGATGGCGCAGTCCACGCCTATGCCCCCGGTGAGGCGCTGGATGGTGGTCACCGGATCTTCCTGGTTGAAGTTGATCACCTCCGCGCCCTGCCAGCGCGCCATGTCCAGGCGCGAGGGGATGGCGTCGATGGCGAACACGTATCGACATGACTGAGAATCTGACGGTCGTTGACCTTGCTCCCACCTATCACCGGCTGTACCATAAAGGTAGCCCGGCTGTTACAGGAACCGCGCACCCCTCCATTAACAAAAACGCGGCAGACATCGTGCATTCGACTAAAGTCACAAAGGGCACAAGGACAGCATGAGCGATCCCATTACCAAAGACATGATCATTGCCGGCGTGCGGGACGCCCATCCCGGCATCACGGCGGTGTTCCAGGCGCACGGCCTGCCCTGCGCCGGCTGCCACGTTGGGGCGCGCGAGACAATCGCGCAGGGCGCGCGCACCCATAGCCTCGCCGTCGAGCCGATCCTGGCCGACCTCAACCGCTTCGCCCAGGATGGGACCGTGCCCGCCTCCCGGGACCGTGCCCCGACCATGACGGCGCAACGGCCGCGACCCGCCGAGGGGCAGGTCACGGGCATCAAGCACATCATCGCCATTGTCAGCGGTAAGGGCGGCGTCGGCAAGTCGCTGGTCACGGCCTTGCTGGCGGTCACGCTCAAGCGGCAGGGCTACGCGGTGGGCATCCTGGACGGCGACATCACCGGCCCCAGCATCCCGCGCATGTTCGGCGTGCCGGTGCATTCGCTGATGTCGATCCCCGGACAGGCAAAGCCGCAACCGCCACGCTCCCAGGGCGGTATGCCCGTGATGTCGATGAACGTCTTGCTCGACGACCCCGAGGCGGCCGTGGTGTGGCGCGGCCCCATGGTGTCGGGCGCCATCCGCCAATTCTATACCGACATGGATTGGGGGCAGCTTGACTACCTGCTGGTCGACCTCCCGCCGGGAACGTCGGACGCGCCGATGACCGTGATGCAGCAGTTGCCCACCGACGGCGCGGTGATGGTCAGCACGCCGCAGGGGCTGGCCACCATGGTCGTCTCCAAGGCCATCGGCATGGTCAAGAAGTTCGAGGTGCCCATCGTGGGCATGGTGGAGAACATGAGCTACGTGACCCTGCCCGACGGGAGCGACTTCGAGTTGTTCGGCCCCAGCCAGGGTCAGCGTCTGGTCGGCCTCTCCGGGGCGCCGCTGCTGGGCCGCCTGCCCATCGATCCGCTCATCGCCACGCTCTGCGACGAGGGCCGCATCGAGGAGTATCACTCGCCCGCCTATGAGACGCTGGCCAACAACTTCTTGACGCGCTTGACCCAGCGCGAAGGGACCGGCCCCAGCCTGCCCATCATCAGCAGCCGGTCGCTGGCCGACGCCAAGACGCGCGTGACGACCGGGAGCCGCACGCCGCTGCCGCCGCGACAAGCGCAGGCCGCGCCGGCCGGCCAGGAACGGGCGCCCCGACCGATCAGCACGGTGACGACGCCGGCCACGCCGGCCACGCCGGCCACGCCGAGCGCCGCTGGTCCGGTTGGCGCTGTCAGCGCCGCGGCGCTGACCCACGTCGGCGACATGGAGCACGCGCGAGGGGAGAAGGGGGGAGCGCTGTCGCGCCTGGGTCGTTTCTTGAAACAGGACAGGGCGTGATCGGAAACTGGTCGGCGCAGCCGCTGTCGACCGACACGACACCGTATTCACGCGGCATTCATATGTTTGGGTTACGATGGGATCAGCCGACAACAGTGATGGACGGTGTTGAAACAAGCGGACATGAAGGCGCGATCGCGGCCGGCACGACCACCGGCAGGCGACTGATACGCGGCAGGGTAGCAAAGGATGCAACTCCAACACACGGGAACCATGCCAACCGGCGCGCCTATCGCGCCCCATCCGACCGCGGCCTCGTCGCGGCGACGCGCGCTTGTCGGGCACACGCGGCGTGTCGCCGGGGTCCTTGGCTTCCTCAGCGGCGGCCTGGTCTCAGGCTTGCTGGCCCTGGCCTACTATGTAACGCGTCGCATCACACAGCCCACCCCGCCTACCGCCTACGATTCGTATGTCATGACGCCCTACGAACTGGGAGTACCCTTCCACGATGTGTCCTTCCCCACCGTCGACGCGTCCCTCCTGCGCGGCTGGTGGCTGGAGCGGCCGGACTCCCGCGACGTCATCATAACCTGCGGCGGCTACCGTGGACGCCGCGCCGACCTGCTCGGCATTGGCACCGCACTGTGGCGGAGCGGCTCGAACGTGCTGATGTTCGATTACCGTGGCCACGGCGAGTTGGCCGGCACGCGGGTGACGCTCGGCTACCACGAGCTTGAGGATGTGCTTGCCGCCGTGGACTGGGTCAAAGGACGGGTCGAGGGTGGGCGCGTCGGCCTGATCGGGTACTCCATGGGCGCGTCAATCGCCATCATGGCGGCCGCCCGCAACTCTGCCATTCGGGCGGTCGTCGCCGACAGTGCCTTTGCCACACAGCGCAGCGCCGTCAGTCTGGGGGTGCGGCGCGTCCTGCATCTGCCGCACGGCATCCTGCTGAACGCCGTCGACCTACTGCTGGGCCTCGTCGGCGGCTATCATTTCCGCGATGTCGAGCCGATCTGCGACATCGCGCGCGTAGCGCCGCGGCCGTTGCTGCTGATCCACGGAGACAGGGACAGCGTCACCAGCGTCCATGACACCGAATCGCTGTACGCGGCTGCCGCCGAGCCCAAAGACATGTGGATCTCGCCCGGAGTGGAGCACTGCGGCACCTACTTCGCCGACCGTCAAGTCTACTGCAAGCGCGTGGCCGAGTTCTTCGAGCGCGCCCTCGCGGCGGCGGCGACGGAGATTAAGGCGAACTCAACGGAAGCCCCGGCGGCGCGCTGACCACTGACCGTCGTCCGCCCCGTAGGGCCTACGCCTACAGCCGTGATCCCGATCTCTATCCTGTAGAACCTACCAATACAACGGTAGGGAACCAAGGAAGGGCAGGGCAGCCTATGCTCCGCCCTTCTTTGGTTCCCTATGCGACAGCCGCGTGCGTTACTCCGATGACAACCCTGCGTTGCCAATGGCAAGGCCGCTCTGCCTTGCTTGAGCGACAAACCTACAGGGCGCCGCGGCGGCCGCCGACGAGTAAGTTGTACGCGATCAGAATAATGGCGATCACCAACAAGAGGTGAATGCCAACGAACGTCACCTTCAGCACGAGGCCGATGATCCAGAGAACCACCAGAACCACGGCGATGGCGTAGAGGATACCCACAAGACCGCTAAGCATACCCGGGAACTCCTTTCGTCGAGCTAGGGCTGGCTGACAATGCTTAATCTCAAAGCAAGTTGTGTGCCACGGACGAGGGGGCAGGGGGCAGGGGGCAGGGGGCAGGGGGCAGGGGGCAGGGGGCAGGGGGCAGGGGGCAGGGGGCAGGGGCAGTGTGGTGCCTGGTGGGCCAGGCGCGCACCGCGCCGGTGCGCGCCGCCTACCGCATCGGCGCCGGCGCCACCCCCGACGAGGCCCTGAGCGAGCTGCGCGCCCTCTCCCCCGACGCCATCGGCGCCGCGGAGCAGGCCCTGCGCAGGTTCGCCGCCAACCGCGATTGGATCGTGTAGCTAATACGCCATATACCCCGCCATCCACGCGGGTAGGGCCGGCCGCCGGGCCAATTGGCGCCAGGCGTCGTCGGTGAGGCGGTTAGCCATGGGCTGGTGAAACTCGTAGTAGGAGTAGACGCCGCCGCGCGCCAACCACCGACGGCCGTTGATCGTGACCACGACGTAGATGGGCAGCACGTCGCCCACGCCCTCTTCCAGCGCCTGACCGCTCATCGGCTCGGTGAACACGTCGGCGATCGCCGATACCTGCTTATCGACCAGCAACAGCGGGCGGCCCGCCCCGTTGTCCCGCAGGAAATTGTCCACCAAACTCAACTCTCCGAACATGGTGCGCACACCGTTGAGGTCGGCGTCGGAGACCGTCTGGCCCAACAACTCGCGCTCGGAGACGCGCTCGGACAGGGCGAGTTGGGCCGCAAAATCGTCCAGCGCGCCGCGGTAGCCATGCTCACCATGGTAGCCCGGCGGGGCGTAGGCCGGGTACTGCTCGACCGGCTGTGGCAAGGTGTCCAGGATGCCCTCCGCGATCAGCGTCGCCTTGAGTTGGCCGACCAGGGCCAGCAGGCGCGTGTAGGCCAGCGGCAGCGGCTCGACGTACGCCCGCGCCGCGGGCGCCGGCCCACCACTGCCGAGCCCCTCGGGAGGCTTGACGTAGAGGATGGTGTCGTGGCGTAGCTCCGCCCACGACGCCAGCCCCGTCGCAAGGCTCTTATCGCCCCAGGCCGAGGTCTTCATAAAGGCCGGGGCAGCGGGAGGCACGGGTCCCCAGACCGCGCGCAACGTGTTCAACCACCCGCCATAGAGATTGCCCGGCAGCGTCCGATAGGCCTGCTGGACGCTCGCAAGCTGGCGGGCGTAGTGGGCGTAGCCTGTCCCGTTATAGGGGGTCGGGCCCGTGACGAGGGCGTTGGCCGGCCGTGAGCCGAACGTGGCGGCGATGTCCAGCCCCGAGGGCCAGACGCGCCGGTGGGCCGGCGTGCCCACCTTGTCCCAGATCAGCGCCTGCATAGCCGCCGCGTCGGGCACGAAGCGCTGCCCGAACAGGCGGAAGCCCTTGCCCATAGCCGCCGCACGGGCGCTGCTCGTGGCGGGGGCGCCGACGATGCGCGGGCTGGCCAGCGTGTTGGCCAGCGCGCGGAAGCGCGCCAGCTTTGCGTCGTCGGCCAGCGCGGACAGCGGCGTGTCCGCGCCGTACACACGCACGATCACCGCCTGGTAGTCACGCACCGTCAGGTCGTCGCTGGGGCCGACCCAGGTGGTGATAAGGTCGAAGACCTGCGCCCACAACCGATCGAGGGTCGCATTCCCCGCCAGTGCGCGCACCAACAGGATGGCCTGGCGCGTGCGCGGGGCGCCGTCGGCGCCGTTGAGGTGAAAGGCGAGCAGGTTGTACCAGGTCATGGCCTGGAAATAGCGGCCCAACACGGGGTCGCCGGCATAGTGGCCGCGCGGGACAAACAGGGAGTAGTCGACCGCGTAGCCCAGCAGCGGCGACGTGGCGAAACCCTGGTGGGCGGCGATGAGGGCAAGCTCCTGTTTGACTTGCGGCGCGATCGTTGGGGGAATCGCGATCGGCGCGGCCGGTGCGCCGAGCAGCCGCCCCGCCACTGCCAGGTAGCCCAGATTAAGCCGCGCCGCTTCCTTGAGGCCGGGCGCCGCGGCGGCGTTGTCCTGCACGGCGCTGGCGGCGGCCAGTCCGTCGCTCAAGCGCGCCAACCGGGGGGCCAGGGCGTGGCGCTCCAGTACGATCAGCGTCCCATCGTAGACGACGTGCCAGGCATGCAGCAGCGCGTCGCTGGTCATGAACGTCGGTACCCCGTCGAAGTAGTTCTCCTGGTACAGGTCATTGAACTGCCAGTAGACCTCGTGGTGATCGGCCCCAGATTGGGGAGAGGACATGTAATGGGGCTGAGAGCCGCCATTGTCGGAGCGCAGCGGCGACGGCGCGGTCACCACGAACCCGTTGCGCCGTAGGGCCGTCGCTTCGCCTGCGTTGAGCGCGCCGAGCAGGGCGGGGTTTGCGACGGCCGGCAGGGCCGTGTGAGCGCCCGCCGCGTTCACCGGTGGCGTGAGCGTTGCGGCGCCCAGGCAGAGGGCCACGAGCGTCGCCTTGAGGCCGCGCGCGCGCCGTCGTATGGTCATTCCGGTTAGCGTTGTCGTCCGCGTTGTCGTCCGCGTTGTCATCCGCGCCCGCGTCGTCAAGTCCATCGTTATCCTCATACATCACTATGTCCGCAACCTATAACCAATACCGGTCCTCATGAATGGCGCACCGCCAGGCGCCACGGCCCCCTCATGGTCACTAGTGGGCGCTGCACCGTGATCGTCACGGTGCACTGGCCGGGGGTCAGGGGAATCTCCATGCGCGGGTCGGCGCGCTCGACGGTGCGGCCAACGCCGTCGACCACCACGTCGACGCTATCCAGCGTCCCGTCCGCGCGCACGGGCGGGAAGGCCAGGGTCAGGCACAGCCGGCGCTCGTCGCCCAGTCCCAGCGCGGCCGGCGGCGCGACGAGATCAGCGCCCGCCACGGTCACGCTGGTCGCCCCCAGCCGCAGCGTGCGCGAGGCTATCCCGCCGCTCACCGTCAGGGTGGCGCTGCCCGGCACGCTGACCTGTATCGCCGGCACGACGACGAACGCCGCGACGCCCGGCGCGGAGACGCCGGGGAAGACGAACTCCGGCCACGCCAACAGGGCCTGACGCACCGGCGCGGGCAGTGGCGAACTGCGGGCGCCGATTGCGCTATGGGCGGTGGTCAGCACCGGCGCGAAGGCGCCGATGGCCTGCTCGGGCGCCAGGCTGACCACGCTGCCGCCCCTGTACGGGCCGCTCGCCACCGTGCCGTCCATGTCCACCACCGTCGCGCCGCCGGCCAGCGTCAGGTCGGTCACCGTCAGGCGCACGCCATGGTGGACCGCGCTGCTGTCCACGGAGACGGACGCCTGGGCGCCCCCCAGCGCGGCTGGACGCAGGGATAGCCGCATGGTCCACGGTCTCCCCGGCGGCGCCAGCGGCAGCCGCGTTGCCTCGAGGCGGGCCGCCCGCGTCCCCGCGTCGAGGGCGGGGAAGGCCAGCAGTCCCTCCACCGTGGGCACGCCGCCTGAGCCAGCGCCGCGCGCGACGGGCAGCCAGTAGCGGAGATCAAAGCGACGACCCCGCCCGTCGACCAGGACGGCCTGCGCGGCGTCGGCCACGGGCGCGGTCGAGGAGGGCGCGGTCAGGGCGCGCCCGCTCAGGCGGTAGGAGACGAGCGTGACCTGGCGCCCCGAGACCAGGCCGGTCACGGTCAGGGTCAGCGTGCCGTTGTTGGACGCCGCCGGCGCCGCGACCAGGGCCGTCGCCTCCTGCTGCCCCACCTCGACGGCGGGGACGACATAGAACAGCTGACGCAGCGCGGCCCAGGCATGCTCGGCGCCGCCGCTGACAATCGAGCCGACCACCAGCGCCGCGGCCAGCGCCGCGACCGCGCCCCACCGTCGCCGACGTCGCGCCGGCCACCGTGGACGACGGGCGCGCGCGCGCTCGGCATCCACCGCGTCGAGCCTCCCCTCCAGCCCGTGATAGAACGCGGCGGAAGGCGCCGCCGCGGTGGCGAGTTCGCGGACGCCGCGCGACAGGACGCGATAGACGCGCGACAGGTCGGCCTCCTCGACGCGGCAGGCCGCGCAGCCGACCAGGTGCGCCCGCAGGTCGGCCCGCTGCCCGTCGTCGAGCAAGCCTTCGCGCTCGTCGAAAAGCAGGTCTCGGGCCGCATCACAACTGGTCATGTCAACCCTCCCGCGGCCTCTCCCGTGGCGTCCGCCGCCGTCAGGCGCGCGCGCATCCTCTTGAGCGCGTCGTGCAGCCGCCGTTTGACGGTCCCCTCGGGCACGTCGAGCGTGGCGGCAACCTCCTTGATCGACATATCCTGCAGGAAGCGCAGGGCCACCACGGCGCGTCCCTTCGGGTCAAGTTCGTCGATCAGTTCGCGCACCGCGGCGCGCTCATCGTCGCGGCGGGCGTCATGCACGGCGGCATCCCCCTCCGTGCTCGACGACGCGGCCACCATATCGTCGATCAGCGCGCCCCGCCGCTGGCGACGGCGCACGTAGTCGTAGGCGCGGTTCACGGCGATACGGTGCAGCCAGGCTCCGAACGGCGCCGTGGGCTGGTAGCCGGCCAGGCCGCGGTAGGCGGAGATAAAGGCGTCCTGGGC
>JAABUZ0100003263.1_pt1 | contig 24521 bp, 21 predicted proteins | sample 5562091 | NCBI WGS metagenome assembly JAABUZ01 (sample SAMN12813069, study PRJNA571459) | rock metagenome | isolation source: Antarctica rocks | place: Antarctica: Victoria Land, Linnaeus Terrace sud | collected 2015-12-21
AGCACGTACCCCTCAGCTCGGCGGACCACCAGGAAGTCCTCGGCCCGTTCCGGCGTCAACTCCCCGACAACCAAGCCGCGGCTGTTCAGCCAGCGACTCACGTGCGCCATCAGCTGCAGCTGATTGCACAGCGCTGCTCTCCCACGCGTTCTTCGATCGCCGCGATGCCTGCGCAATGTCGGTGTTCAGCAACGCTGAGCGCGCTACCTCGGCGTGAGCGTCGGCGCCCCCAGCATCCGCGACGGCTCCAGGGCTGATACCGAACCGTTGCAACCCCGTATCTGCGGTCGCGGGACGGGGTCAGGGCCGCCTGCCGGGGGTGACGGGCCAGTCGCCAGGGTATCGGTTGGCAACTTGGCGGTGGCTCTCGTATAGACCCCGACAGCGTCGGCTGGAGAGTCGGTTGCCGAAGACGATGCCGTCGAGGTGATCGGTCTCGTGCTGAAAGCAGCGGGCCAGCTGCCCAGTGCCGGTCAGCTCGATGTCGTGACCGTACTGGTCCTGCCCGCGACAGACTGCGAGATCGGGCCGCGCGAGTTCGGCGAACGCGCCCGGCAGGGACAGGCAGCCCTCGTCCCAGGTCTCCAGGTGGCGGTCGCGGCCTTGAGGCAGCTCGACGACGGAGTTGCACACCACCCCGATATGACGTCGCAGCTCGGCGTCCACGCAGTCGTAGACGAACGCAGCGAGGCCAACCCCGATCTGGGGAGCAGCCAAGCCCGCACCGTGGGCCGCGGCATTGGTCGCGAACATGGAGCCGAGTAGGTACTGGAGGGCGTCGCCGAAGTCGGTGACGGAACGAGCCGGTTGGTGCAGGACAGGTGCGCCCCATCGCACGATCTCCCGCACAGTGCCCAGACGAGTCAACTGGTCGATCGGCATGACCCCATCATGGCGGACGCCGCAGCGGAGTCCCAGTAGCCGAACTCCCCTCCGGGATCGCGTCGTGGTGCGGTCAGTGCGAACCTCACCGAGCCGTCGGAGCAGGTTCTCGAGGGACCGCTGGCTGACGGGGTTCGGTCCCGACCAGACGCAGTACGGAATGGAGACGGGCCTGATCCCGGAGGCCGTTGGGCCGATGCAGGCATTCGTGACGACCGCCCGTGACAACGCTCGGGTACTGCGGATGAGCAGCCAGATCGGCACCGTGGAACCCGGGAAGCTCGCGGACCTGATCTCTGTCGACATCGACCCGCTCAGCTGTCCCGGGCTGCTCGCCGACCCCGCCAACGTCAGGGTCGTCCTCAAAGTCGGCCACAGCGAGAAGGGCCGGCGATGACAGGTGCGAATGCCAGCGTGATCCGCCGGGACAGGTCAGCTCGTTGATGCACTGGAGAGGGTTACCTTACTTAAGATCTAATCTATTATCGGCGAACATAAATACGAGCGGGGGAGTGCCCCAACGGCGAGTTGTCCCGGCTCAGGTCGGGCCAGGTAGCGATCTCGTCGCCTCGTTCGCTGGCCCCGCCGGTAGCCCCCTTATCGGCTGTAGGAGGTGATTGCATCGATTCGGCGGCTTGTGCTCGGGTGACTGGCCGGAAGCCGCGCAATCGGACTGCGAAGGCAGGAGGCTCCCCGGTCCAGGACCCGTAACGCATCCGCGAGGTCCGAGCCGACACCGTTGTGGGCAGCGAACCGGTCGGCGGCGTACTCGCTGCGGCGGCTGACCGCGGCGTCAACCAGCGGGCACCCGACTGCTGCGGTCGCGACACCACCGATCAGGGACGCCACGATCCACTGATGCTGCGCCATGGCCTGCGCGACCGCGACGATGACCTCAGCCGCCGCGACGACCGCAAGGAGAAGACGCGGTTGGCGCCGCGCCCCGGTGAGGGCCATCGCGATGCCAGCCATCAGTCGGGCCGTCAGCCGCCACGGCGACGCCAGCCACGCCGACATCAAACCGAGCTGGGTCGCCTTGGTGGCCCTGTGCCCCAGCTCATGGACCAGTAGCGCTGTCATCTGTTCCTGGCTCAGCCGTCGTGCCAGATAATCGGCGAGCACCCCACTGGTCACGGCTACGCTGCGACCACCGGCCGCGTAGGCGTTCGGTTCGTCCCGGTGCTGCACGTACAGGTCGACGTCGGCCGCCGACGTGCCAGCCCGTAGCAGCGCGGCCGCCCAGACAGGGCCGAGCAACGCCAGCTGATCAGCCGTCGGACGCCGGAACCCGCATGCGGTGCGGACCGCGAGACGCTCCCCTGCTGGCCTGAGCACCATCGCGCCTGAGGCCAACCATCCCAGTAGCAGCAGGCCTTCCCAGCGACCCAGGCCAGCCAGCAGAACGAGCAGCAGCAACAGGCTCCCGACCATCGCTGGGGCTGAAGCCAACGCCCGCCACAGACCAAAGCTCCCGGACCGGCGTGGGACCAATGTCGATGGAGCTGTCCTCCTCGAGGGCCATGACGTCGATGAGGCCAGCGGTGCGCGCGGTGTCATCGCTGACCTCTCGTGCTGGGTGGCGATGTCTGCGGTCATCGGGCCACGGTGACACGTCCCAGTGACAAACAACGCGAGCGTGCCCTTCCCAAGAGACCGATGTGGACGCGGGCGCCGGCATCGGTGCGACACTCCCGAGGACGCTAGAGACATGGCGGACAGAAGGAAGCGGCATGCCGCCACCGACGGTCAGTTGTCCTTCGACGCGTTGCTGTTGGGCCCGGCCCCAGCCAAGTCGACGCCCCCCAAAGGCATGGACGGGCCCGAGGGAACTGAGGGGCCGGAGGAAGGGGAGCGTCATGAACAGGTACGGACGCCAGGCGCAGGAGCACTGGGGGAAGTGGCGCCCCCACCAGCTGAGTCAGATCCCCGATCCCGAGGCGTTCTTTTCGAGCTTGGGCCTCCAGGTCGAGACGCAGGTCGACCTGCTGTCGAGGGACCTGGCCGGGGACGACCTGGCTGGGGAGGGCTACCTGCAGAAGGTGGGGCGGTTGCGGATGGCACGGCTGGACGCCGAAGCGCAGGTGCTGAGGGAGATGGTGCTGCTCCCGCCGGAACCGGGGCACCCGGAATACGACCCGGCGGACGACCCGAGCTGCGACCCGGGCCGCCCCAGGACATTCCCAGCGCAGACCGAGTGGCTGCCGGTGGTGATGACGGCAGACGATCCCCGCTACTACGAGCTGGACAACGACCCGCTGCTGCACCAGACCTACCTACCCGAGCAGACAGGACCAGCGACCTAACACCCACCCCCGCCGCGACGGGACCGACGGAACCACCGGCGCTGTCAGCCTTGTCAGCGCTGACCGAGACGCCAGGGCCGACCGGGCAGCCGACGAGGCCGGCCGGGATGGTGATGTTCCGGCCGTTGTCGCAGCACGACCTGGCTCCGGCTGGCGGCGCCGCGAAGGTCGCGGCGAACGTGGCGGCGTTGACGTTGCTGCGGCAGCTACAGGACGAGGATCGTCGGGCCAGGCCGCAGGAGCAGAAGGTGCTGGCTCGTTGGTCGGGTTGGGGTTCGGTACCGAAGGTCTTCGAGGAGGACAGCGCGCAGTTCGCCTCCGAACGCGGGCAGCTCCGGGTCCTGCTTGATGACCAGCAGTGGCGGGCGGCGTCCCGAACGACCCTGAACGCCCACTACACCGACGCGGCGATCGCCCGCGCGATGTGGCAGTTCCTGTCCGAGGCGGGGTTCGGCGCTGACGGACCCACCAGGGTGCTGGAGCCCGGCTGCGGGGCAGGCACCTTCCTCGGGCTGTCCCCGGAGACCGGGGTTGAGCTGATCGGTGTCGAGCTGGACCCGACCACCGCCGCGATCGCCCAGCACCTGTACCCGCGGGCGGACATCCGCGCCGAGTCCTTCGCGCTCACCCGGCTGCCCGCCGGTTCGCTGGACCTGGTGATTGGCAATGTCCCGTTCGGCAAGATCGCCTTGCACGATCCGGTCTACAACGCGGGCGGGCACAGCCTGCACAACTACTTCATCGTGAAGTCGCTGGCGTTGACCCGACCGGGCGGCGTCGTGGCGGTCCTGACCAGCCATTACACGATGGACGCGACCAACCCAGCGGCCCGCCGCGAGATCGCCGAGATGGCCGACCTGGTCGCCGCCATCCGGCTTCCCGCGGGGGCGCACCAGCGCGCCGCCGGCACCGCGGTCATCACGGACGTGCTGGTGCTGCGCCGTCGCGACGCCGCCGACGGACCCGGGGACGGAAGCAGCTGGGAAAGCACCATCAACATCGCCGGACCCTCCGCCGCTGATGCCGGTAGCAGGCGCGAGATCGGTGATCCGGCAGCGGATGCGGGTCGACAGGTGCCCGTCAACCGCTACTTCACCTACCACCCAGAGCGGGTCATCGGCGCGATCGGCACCCGGCTGGGCCAGTTCGGCCCGGAACTGCATGTCGAACCCGCCGCGGGCGTCGATGTCGCGGCTGAGCTGAGCAGCCGCCTGCAGAGCGAGCTGCGCGGTGCTGCATCGGCCGCTTCCACCGCGTCATCCGAGGAGCCATCGGCCGCGGGTGACGGGTCGTGGACGTTGTTCGGAGCCCGCCGAGCCGCAGCCAGTCCGAGCCCGGTGCTGCGCCCGGATGCCCCGGCGCAGACCCAGCAGGACCACCTGACCGCGGTGGGCGACGGTACCTTCCTGGCGGTCGATCAGGGCCTGCTTGTCCCGCACCCGGTGCCGACGACCCAAGCCACCGAACTCACCGCCCTGCTGGGTTTACGGGACACCACGATGGCGTTGCTGACGGCTGAGGCCGCCAACGCCGAGGACACCGACCAGCTCGCGGAGCTGCGCGGTCGGCTCAACTCGCAGTACGACGCGTACGCCAAACGGTGGGGACCGATCAACCGGATCAGCACGCGCCGGACCGGCCGCCTGGATGAGACGACGGGTGCGGAACGGCTGGCACGGATCGGCCCACCGCAGGGCCGGTTCCGGATCGACCCGCACTCCCCCGCCGTCTACGCCCTGGAGGAGTTCGACGCCACCACCGGCACCGCCCGGAAGGCCCCGATCATGTCCGGACGGGTGGTGGCCCCCCGGGTGCCGCGCCTGGGTGCCGACAGCCCAGCGGACGCGGTCGCGATCTGCCTGGACACCCGTGGCGAGGTCCGATTGGAGGAGGTCGCGCGGCTGCTGGGTCGTAGCCCCGATGAGACCCTCCAGGCCCTGGATGGGTTGGTGTTCACCGACCCCTCCCCCAGCACCGGCTCCCACCCAGCCCTGGAAACGGACGCTCCTATGGCCCCCGTCGTAGCTGTCACGCGGGACCGGCTGGTCCCGGGACCGGAGTACCTGTCGGGCAACGTCCGGGTCAAGCTCGCCGCTGCTGAGGCCGCCGCCGAGCGTGACGCCGCGGATCCAGCGGTTGAGGATGGTGGACGCCGGTGGGACGCCAACATCGCGGCGCTGCGCGAGGTCATCCCCGTTGACCTGACCCCTGCGGAGATCGACGCTCGTCTCGGCGCGTCCTGGATCGACGCGCTGATGGTGCAGACATTCCTACGCGACATCCTGGCCGACCCCACCATCTTGGTGGAGCACCCGGGCGGTTCGACCTGGGCGGTGCGGGGCGGCCGGCACAGCGTGCTGTCGTGTTCGACCTGGGGCACCCAGCGGGCTCCCGCCACTGACCTGGTCGGCTCGTTGCTCGAGCAACGCCCGATCCGGGTCACCGACGAGGTCGAACCCGGCAAGCGGGTGCTGAACCTGACCGAGACCGTCGCAGCGCAGGAGAAGGCCATCGTCCTCGCTGAGAAGTTCTCCGACTGGGTCTGGTCTGACCCCGACCGGGCCCGGGCGCTGGCCCGCCGCTACAACGACATGTTCAACAGCATCGCGTTGCGTTCCTACGACGGCGCCCAGACGCAACGGATGGCGCTACCCGGCCTGACCGTCACGTTCACCCCGCGCGACCATCAGCGCGCCGCGGTAGCCCGGATCGTGTCGGAACCCTCGGTGTTGCTCGCCCACGAGGTCGGTGCCGGCAAGACCGCCGAGATCGTCATCGGAGCACACGAACTCCGCCGGTTGGGGATGGCCGACAAGCCCGCCGTGGTCGTCCCGAACCACATGCTCGAGCAGTTCACCCGGGAGTGGATGCAGCTCTACCCCCGGGCCCGGATCCTGGCCACCTCCATCGATGAGCTGGCCGCCGGCAAACGCCGCCAACTCATCGCACGGATCGCCACCGGGAACTGGGACGCGGTCATCGTGTCCCGGTCGGCGTTCGAACGGATGCCGCTGTCGATCCGGGAGCAGCAGCGCTACCTGGACAACCAGCTCATCGAGATGCGCCGGCAACTGTCGAACGCCAAAGGCGGGCACGGCCTGACAGTCAAACGGCTCGAAGGGTCGCTCGCCCGCGCCGAGGAACGCCTCAAGAAGCTCACCGACACCGCCAAGGACCCCGGCATCACCTTCGAGCAGACCGGGATCGACTACCTGTTCGTCGACGAGGCCCACGGCTACAAGAACCTCCGGACGGTGTCCAACATCCCCGGCGTCGGCAGCGACGGCTCCGGACGCGCCACCGACCTGGACATGAAGCTGGACTACCTCCGCGGCCGGCACGGCGAGCGGGTCGCGACCTTCGCCACCGCCACCCCCATCGCGAACTCCGTCGCCGAGGCGTACACGATGCAACGCTTCCTGCGCCCGGACCTGCTCCGCGATGCCGGGCTGACGGACTTCGACAGTTGGGCGGCGACCTTCGCCGAAGTCACCACCGACCTCGAGCTGGCCCCGGACGGCTCACGGTTTCGGATGGCCTCGCGGTTCGCGAAGTTCCGCAACGTCCCGGAGCTGCTCCGGATGTGGCACGTGTCCGCGGACATCAAGACCGCCCAGGACCTGCAGCTCCCCACCCCGGCGCTGCGGGGCGGCGTGGCCGAAACCGTCGTGGTGCCCGCCACCGACGCGCTGGCCGTGTTCATGACGGAGCTGTCGGGGCGGGCCGACCGGGTCCAGAACCGCAGTGTCGGTCCGGAAGAAGACAACATGCTCAAGATCGCGACCCACGGGCGGATGGCGGCGCTGGACCTGCGGCTGCTTGGCCGCGATCCCGGCCCGGACCCGGGCCAGCACACCAAGCTCGCCGCCGCCGCCAGCCGGATCGCCGCGATCCACCACGCCAACGCCGGCCGTCGCTACCCCGACTCCCGCGACCCACCTGCGGCAGGCTCGCTGCAGATCGTGTTCTGCGACCTCGGCACCCCCGCCGGCCGACGCAACTCACGCAGCGGCCCGAGCACTGGCGCGGGCCGGTGGACGGCCTACGACGAGCTCAAGACGCTGCTGGTCGCTCGCGGCGTACCCGCGCAGAAGATCCGGTACGTCCACGAAGCCCGCAACGACAAGGAGAAAGGTGAGCTGTTCGCCGCTGCCCGCAGCGGGCAGGTGGCGGTGCTGATCGGGTCGACGGAGAAGATGGGGATCGGCACCAACGTGCAAGCCCGGGCCGTCGCGCTGCACCACCTGGACTGCCCGTGGCGGCCGGCGGACCTGGCCCAGCGGGAGGGCCGCATCCTGCGCCAAGGCAACCTCAACAGCGAGGTTGAGATCCTCCGCTACGTGAGCGAGGGTTCCTTCGACGCCTACCTGTGGCAGACCTGTGAGCGTAAGGCCCGGTTCATCGGCCAGCTCATGCGCGGCCGCCTTGATGTCCGCGAGATCGACGACGTCGGCGACACCGCCCTGTCCTACAGCGAGGTCAAAGCCCTAGCCACCGGCGACTCGCGGATCCTGGAGAAGGCCCGCGTCGACGCCGAGATGACCCGGCTGGAACGGCTCGAACGCGCCCACACCCGCAACCAGCGGATGCTATCCGCCACCATCACCGACGCCGATACTGAGCTCCCAAAGCTGCTCGCCGAACGCCACCTGGTCGAGGACGCGATGAGCTGCCGCGTCGACACCACCGGCGACAAGTTCACGATGCAAGTCGCCGGGGCCCAATGCAGCTCCCGAGCCGACGCCGCCATCGCGCTCCGTTTTGCCCTCGCCGCGATCGAGCCCGCGCCGGAGCACACCGGCCTCGGCCAGCCCGTCATCCTCGGATCTCTGGGCGGTTTCACGGTCGCCGCCACCGCCCAGCGCTACCTGCAACCGCACCTGAGCTTGGAGCTGGTCGACGTGCCGCGCAGCAGCTTCACCGTCAGCTACGACGAGCTACGGGCCGACAAGCCGCTGGGCATCATCACCAGGCTGGAGAACAAGACCCACGACCTAGACCGCACCCACGCCACCATCGCTGGCCTGGCGGCCAACGTCAGCGCCGAAGCCGACCGGGCGCGCGCCGACTACGGACAACCCTTCACCCACCGCCAGGCTCTGCTCGACGCACGCACCCGCAGGGCCGAGCTCGCCGCCGGACTCGCTGAACCCGACCGGCACCCACCAGCCGCCACCAATGGGAGCGCCGCGAAGACAACGACGGCGGTCGCTGCGATGGCGGCCTCCGGTGGCCGCTGGGCCGACCTGATCGCAGCAAACCACCCCAGCGTCGTGACGGACCCGCACTGGGACGCGCTGGCCGCGCAGCTGGACCGCATCCACGCGGCAGGCGGCGACGTCGCCGCCTTGGTCGCCCAGGTCACCAGCGAACGCGCGCTGCCCGACGACCACCCGGCCCGCAACCTGGACTACCGGCTCGCCGAGTTCACACCAACCACACCCGCGACGACCCAGGTGGCTGTCGGGCCGCCCGGCTCCAGCGACCGCAGCCCCGGCAGGGACTCCCTCACCGGGCCGACGCCTTGTGCCGGTGTGCCCCCGGCTGGCCCGACAACCCGCACCGGGCCAGGCCGGTGACCAGAAGAACCGGCACGACGCCGCCCGGCGAGCATCCCGGTGAAGCTTACGTCCGCGAGCTGTCAGCAATCAGCCGCGAAAAGCGCCTTCTGCTGGTGAAAGCACCCTTCACCGTCAGGAGCAGGCATGCCCCGACCCACTCGCCCGGCCGGTCCCCCTCGCCCGGCGGCACTGGCAACATCTAAGGGCCTAACGCCCTCCCCCGAAGCAGCGCTGCGCGTCTGCTGGGGTCCCGAAGAGCTACGGCGTCGACAACGGCACGACGGTGCGTCCGGTGCGCTGCGCCCACGCGACGACGTCGGTGTAGCGCCACACCTTGCCCACCGTCAGCTGCGCGACCGGCGCCGGGAAGTCGGCTGTCTTCAGCAGCTGGAACACCCGGGCCCGACCCACCCCGAGCATCTGCACGATCTCCGCCGCCGCCACCACCAGAGGTTCCACCCCCACAGGATAAAGACCTCCCGTCTATGGACGACTAGTCCATAGATTTGTAGTCTACTCCTGTGAGCCCGGACCTCTTCCTCGGAAGGCGAAGTGGAATGACCGCAGCCCCGACTAACCAGAACACGCCGCTGGCGACGACCTGCCCCATCCGCCTCGACGAAGCCGCCGTTGACGCCGGTCCAGACCCGAACTCACCCGACGAGCAGTGATGATCGTCGCCCGTACCTGCCCCAGCTGCGGCTACACCGCCAGCTACACCAGCCAAAGACAGGCGGACGCGCACCACCCGCGGCACTCCTGTGCCAAGCATCAGCAGCGCGCCGAGATGGCCCGCCAGCGCGCCCTGCGAGCCCAGCAAGGCCCGACCCGACCATGCCACCACCCTCGAGCCCAGCACATCCACGGCACCCGGGCCGCGTACGTGAAGGACCGGTGCCGCTGCGCGCCCTGCACCGCCGCCAACGCCGCCGCCTGGGCAGCGACCCACCGGGCGCAGGCCTTCGGCCAGTGGGAACCGTTCGTCGAGGCCGCGCCCATCCGCGACCACATCGGGCAGCTCCGCGAGGCCGGCATCGGCGTCGACCAGATCGCGAAGCTCGCCGGCACCTCCACCAGCCACATCCGGGAGCTGGCCGAACCCGGCCAGCCCGACAAGCCACCGGTGCACAAGGTCCGACCCGACACCGCCAAGCGGATCCTGAGCATCCAGGCGACCGCAGCCAACCGGGCTGCCCGAAGCCACCTCGATGCCCGGGGCACCCGCCGCCGGGTTCAGGCCCTGATAGCCACCGGCTGGACCCACCAGCAGCTCGCCGCGCAGCTCGGCCGGACCGCCACCAACCTCAAGCGCAGCCTCGCCAGCGAACAGGTCACCGCCCAGACCGCCGCCCAGATCAGCGACCTCTACGCACGCCTCTGGGACAGCCGCCCGCCCCAGGTCACCGCCAAGGACCAGGCCCAGATCTACGCCACCCGCACCGAGGCCCGCGAGCAGGGCTGGCTACCGCCGCTAGCGTGGGAGAACATCGACAGCGACCCAGACCCCGAGCCCCGCGACCGGCACCATCCGCACCGGGGCGACCCCGACGCTGACTACCTCGACGAGATCGCCATCGAACTCGCGGTCGCCGGCCAAGGCATCCGGCTGGACCGCCTCACCCCCGCCGAGCAAGACGAAGTCGTTCGACGGCTCACTGACCGAGGCGCCTCGATCCGCGACATCGCCGCGCAGCTCGCCACCACTACACGGACTGTTTCCCGCCGCCGCAAGGCCGCCAGCGCAGCATGATCGGCGTCGTGAACCCTTCCTAATCCCATCATCCGAGGCCCGTCCAGGTCCCCAAGTGCCGTCACGCGGATGACCATCGCCTACGTCTCCGCCGGACCGGCGGGAGTTGCTGCGGTGACCCTCGGCCACAGTCGTCGGCATCTACCGGCGCACCACGCTGCCCGTGACCCGGGGCGCCGAACGGCGACGGCCCCCGCCACCGTTCCCAGCACCAACGAGCCCCGGCAGCTGGTGGAGAACTACGCCTACCTGTCCCTCCTGCCCGCTGCCGGTCGGAGATCGGCTCCGCACGATCGCCGTGCCGGCCGACGAAAGTTCATGCAGATGACTGCATGACCCCAGGCGGCCGCGTTGCCCCTCATGCCGATGAGCGGAAGTTGTCTGCCGGGAAGCGCAAGCCTGTCGGCCTCGGTGCTGTACTGGCGCAATGACAGAAGCCGTCCGCTTCACCTACGTGGGTCCCGCGTCGCTCGTGGGCGACCTAGCGGAAACGCTCAAGGACGCCGGGATCGTGGTCGAATATCGCCCGCCGTTCGAAACCAAGGACATGGCGACGGCCCTGGCGGCGGTCTCGGTCGTCCTGGCAGCAACCGGGTCACTGCCGGACGTTGTCCGCCTCGCACGGACGTGGGTCACCCGTCGGCCGGGCACCCGGGTGGAGGGGCTGCCGGAGGCGCAGGCGCGAGGAAGCGTGCAGGACCGGCTGAAGGGGCTCGACCGGCTGCTCGCTGACGGCGCCGTGACGCAGGAGGAGCGAGACGCGCAGAGGTCCAGAGTCCTCGGGGAGCTCTGACGCGGGTAAGCCCGGACGGCGCCGTCCCGCGCTACCTGAGCAGCGCGGCGGTCTGAGCGATCGCGTCGCTGGCGAGCAGCAGCACTTGATCGCACTGCACGACGACGTCCGCCGGCGCGCGATGGTGCCGGCCGGTCCCCGTCCCGGCCGGGTCGCTGTAATCGAGCTGGTGCACAATGGAGTTGCGGGTTTTGAAAAACGGATCGAGCGCGTGCAGGCGGGCGTCGGGCAGCTTCGACTTCGGGATTCCGAGTATGTCCCGGAGTCGCCTCCGCAGGTCGAAGCTCCCTTGAAAGCTCGCGGAGGTCTTCGCGGTCACGTACCGGTCGATCAGCGCGGTGCGGGGTCGGCGGCGGTCAGTGCGTCGAGGAGCCCGTCGGGGCGCGCGGTGCAGGTCGAGCTGGTCCCTGAGGTAGGCGTCGAATTGGGCCTTTGCGCCGCCGCCGCGCTCGATGAGAGGCGGCGCGGCGTCGCGAACGAGCCGGTGGCACACAGCGTCCAGGCCGCTGCTTGTGAACACCATGGCGGCGCGCAGGAGGTCCACCTGGTCGCGGCGGAGCCTACCGGCCAGCGTCGCCTTGGACGCCGCAGCGTTGACCCGGACCGCGTCGAACGCCTCGAGGAGCTTTAGGGTGCGGCTGCTGCACCGACGGCTACAGCAGCCGACCCGAACACGCACCCTAAAGCTCGGTTAGAAGGCGTCCGTCTGGAACCCCGAGGTCCAGCCGGATACCTCGGGCTGATCGCCGGAGCCGGTAGCGGACCGTGTTCGCGTGCAGGGACAGCCGATCCGCTGTCAGGCGGGCATCTCTGGCGCACTCGAATCAAGTGCGCAATGTGAGCACGAGATCGTCCCGGTGCTCACGGTCGTGCTCGAGCAGGCGCATCACGCGGCCCGGGAGAAGTGTCGCACGCTGGAGATCCGCGCGTGACGGCCACGGCCCCGCCTGTCGCCATGGAAAGCTGCCCCCCCCCGCGCCACCAGCCACGACGCGCATGCCCGGCATCGCTGCGCGATGCTGACAGCCCATTAGCCGCCCAGCCCGAAAGGGGCCCGTCGTGCCGGAATCGAAGCGGCTGAAGGTCTTCGTCAGCAGCGCGGCCGCCGACATGGACGCACGGGAACTGCGCAAGGCGCTCAGCGGCTCGTTCGACATCAGCAGCTCCGACACTCTGGTCGGCAGCTACACCCGGCATGCCGCACTCAGCCAGGCGCTCGGCGATGCCGACGTGGTAGTGGTCTTTGTGCCGCCACCCGAGGACTCCGCCGCAGGCAACGTGCTGTTCGAGGCCGGCGTTGCGGTGGGAGCGCACCGGCCGGTGCTGCTGGTCGGCGAGCGAGCCCATGTGCCGGCGGCCCTGGCTGCGCTGCCGGTCTCGCCCGCTATGTCCTCGCATGCCCTGGCCGCGGACATCGAGCTGGTCGCGGCCGGCGGTCCAAAGCCACCGGTCGCCGGGGGGACCCCACCCGCAGCCGGTCCCGTCGTTGCGCCGCAGCTCGCCGCTCAGTTGCACGCTCGCCTGGCCGACGAAGCCCTCCCGCCGGCCACCGCCGTCAGCGTCCTTGACGAAGTGTTCCGTGCCGCCGGAGCGCGGACCAAGAACGCGGTCATCATCGGGCACCCTCCCACCAACCGCGCCGACCTCGCCGTCTGGCACGACGACCTCACCGCCACCTTCGGCACCCCGCTGCCGGTCGAAGTGCTCGCCCGCATCCGCTCGTGGCCAGCGGTGCAGCCTCGGCTGGCACGGACCCTGGAGCTCAGCGGCGGCCGAACCCTGCTGGCGCTGTACCTGGGTCCGGTGCAGGACCTCCCCCGGCGGTGGACCGATGGCCGGGGGCTCATCCTCGTCGCGGCCGCGGTGCAACTTCTCGATGAGCTCACCCGCGGCTCGTTGGCCGTCGCTCTGACCCGACTGCTTCAGCAGGCCGAGCCGTGACCGTCCCAGCCGGTGTCGCGGTGCCGCGCGGCGACTCCAGCACGTGGGCGACGCCGTTGGACACCACACTGCTGGCCACACTGGTGCAGGAGTGCCTTTACGCGCCGGCCGACCCGCGCGCCACCACTGTGCAGCGAGGGCAGCGGCTCGAAGATCTTATGAGCTGGCTCATCGCACACCTGCCCGGGTTCGTGGTGCGCCAGCGCAACGTCTGGAGCGCCTCACGCGCCCAAGAGGTCGACCTGGTGGTCTGGAACGAGCAGCACCCGGCAGGGTTTGCCTCGTTCGGCAACAAGATCCTCGTCGAGTGCAAGAACACGGGCTACAAGGTGGACTCCAGCGACGTCGCGTGGTTTGACTGGAAGCTGCGCCTGGGAGGTGTGGACGAGGGCATCCTGGTCGCCGCGCGTGGGATAACCGGCGACCCGCAGCTGCGGACGGCTGCGCACGACATCATCATGCTCGCCAATGTCGAGAAGCGACACATCATGGTTGTGCAGTTGGACGACATCGCGCGTCTCACTTGCACCGAGGATCTGCGCAACCTGCTCATCGACAGCCAGCTCGGGCTGGCCACCCGCAGCTGACCGGAGACCGGCCCAGCGGCCCCTACAGTCGCATCAGCAGCCAGCCCCGCCGCGCTGCCGCCGATCGACACGCAGCGCCCAAACGCTGCCCGAACCAGATCGAGCGGGTGTCCTGGATCGGGACACTGTCGGCTGCGCAGGAGACACTGACCGCGTGGTGGAGTGGAGCGGCATCGACCGAGAGCGGTTCGAGCGTGCCGTCCAGATGCTCGTGCGGGATGTGTTCGGCGCCACGAGCATCGACGGAGCCGGCGGTGACCTCGCGCAGGACCTTCGCTGGGACAGCCCCGACGGCCTCGTCATCTTCGAGATCAAGTCATTCGACAAGCGCCTCGCCAGCAGTCAGAAGAAGCAGATCCAGCGCTCCCTGAAGCGCTGCGGCGAGCTGCACGCCCCCGCGCGGTGGATCCTCATCACCCGCTCCAACCCGCGCGCGCAGGAACTGGCCTGGTTGCAGCTGCAGGCAGCGGACCTTCCTGGCATCGCCCTCGAGTGGTTCGGCCGCGACTGGCTCGACCGGCAGGTCGCCGGACGTGAAGACGTCATCTCCTACGTCGAAGGGGAGGACTACAAGCTGCTCCGGCGCGCCCGCAGTCTCGAACTCGAGCGCACCGCCGGCGCGACCGGTGCCGATCTTCTCTCGCGGCACGAGCAGCTGCGACAGCTCGGCAACGACATCTCCCCGTACTGGCGCTGGGACGTCAGCAGCGGCCGAGACGGCATCATGCGAGTGCTCAACGCTAAGCGGCCCGAATCCGTCACCATCGATCCGATCGCACTCAAGCCAACGTTCCACTTCCCCGCTGAGGACGCCGAGGCAGCCCGGCTGGCGGACCAGCTGTCGCAGACGCTCGCAGTAGGCGGAGACGTCACCGTCCCCGGCCGCTACCTCGACAAGATCGAGATCGAGGCCGCCTCTGAGGCCACACAGCGCCTGTTCGACCCCAACCCCGAGCTGCCCGACAGCCTCCGCATCGTCAGCGTTCCGTCGACCGAAGGGCTCCCGCTGGCCCTGACGTTGCACATCGAGCGAGAAGGGCAACGCACCGGCCACAGCCTCGACCTGACCATCACCAAGCAGCTGACCGGCGCCGAGGGCCGAACGCTCCTAGGACACGACTGCAGTCAGCTCCTCAACCTGCACATGGTCTTGCCCGACGAAGGCAGCCAGGTGCAGGGCAAGCTCACACTCGACATGAAGCCGGTACACGGCCGTCGACCACATGAGGTGGGGCCGGCCATCACCTGGCTGTGCGAGCTCACGGGCGAGGAGTCACTCGCACTGACCGCCGGGCCGCTGCAAGTCGGCCGCTTCAGTGGTGACGCCCGATGGCCGCAAGACCTCACCGCCCTGCGCATGCTGATCCGCGCCCTGGTCGTCCTCCAGGAGCACCTGGGGACGCTCCTGCCCGTGCCATCACAGCTCCCGAGCGCCACCCAACTGCGAGAGATTCTCGACGTGGCACAGGCACTGAGCGGCACCCCCGCCAAACAGCGCTTCGACGGCATCGACGCCACCGTTCAGCGCGGCAAGCTGCGCGCCTTCCTGGACGCCATACCGACGGAGCCCGGCGCGCTCTACATCACCAACGTCCGGGCGATCGAGCTCGACGGCCAGCCCATAGAAGTGCCAGGTGTGGCCCTCCGGGCACCGAACATGCAGCTCGAGAACAGAGCGGAGCTCGAGGCCCTCAGCCTCGATGTGACCGACCACCAGGTTCGCTTCCGCTCAGCGCCAGACGCCGACATTTACCTCACCCGCGCGGTCGCCGAGCCCGGAGCGCCCTGGACCGCAGTCCCGACCTGATTGCCGACATGACAGCCGGGCGCTAGTCCCGCCCTGCGTGCAGATAGCGACCCGAACCCGCGCCGCCGGCCGGCCGCGAGCGGTTCCACAGTTCGAGGAGCCGGGCACACGCTGGTCAGTCGAAAGTCCGCTCTATGCCGCGTGGCGCGTCGTCGCGCTGCAGGTCGACGGTGCGGCGCCGCTCGCGCCCAGGCTGTCAAGCGGTCGGCGAGATCGGGTTGGCGTGCACCACCAGATGCTGCACGATCCGGGGCAGGACGCAGCGAAAACGGATGCGCAGGCGGCCCGGGATATGGTCGCTGCCCGTCGCGATCAGAGGAGCTCGTAGATGACCCAGGTCCAATCTCAGCTCACGTCCCCGGGGTCGGTCGGGATGAGCGCCAGCCGCCTAGAGCGGATCGGGCCCGCGCTGCAGAAGTACGTCGACGAGCGGGGCTATCCCGGGTTCACGACCCTGGTGTCCCGCCGCGGCCAGCTCGTCCACGCCGGGCGGATCGGCTGGCAGGACCGCGAGGGCGACGTGCCCCTGGCGGAGGACACCATCTACCGGTTGTACTCCATGACCAAGCCCATCATCTGCACCGCACTGATGACGCTCTTCGAGGAGGGCCGCTTTCAGCTCGTCGACCCGGTTGCCAAGTGGATTCCGGCGTTCGGGGCGACGAAGATCTCAGGGCCGGGCGGGACGCTCGAGGACCAGTCGCTGCTGCGCCCGATGCAGGTCCGCGACCTGATGAGCCACACCAGCGGGCTCACGTACGACTTCCTGGAGGACTTCCCGGTCGCCCAGCAGTACCGCGAGAAGAGGATCGGGAACGACCCGACGCGCACGCTCCAGCAGTTCGTGGACGAGCTTGCAACGATTCCGCTCGCCTTCGTGCCAGGGACGCAGTGGCACTACAGCGTGGGCATCGACGTCGCGGCACGCCTGATCGAGGTGATCTCGGGCCGGAAGCTCGGGGAGTTCCTCCAGGAGCGCCTGTTTGGGCCGCTCGGCATGACCGACACGGCCTTCGGCGTGCCCGAGTGGGCACAGGGCCGCCTCGCAGCTATGTACGGGCTGCCGGACATCGTCGGCAAGGACATGACCTTCAGCAAGCTGGCGGCCGCATTCGTCACGGGCGACCTCGCCCGCCGGGAGGTGGAGTCGACCTACCCGAGCGACACGCCGGACGTCTTCCAACGCGGCGGCCACGGCCTGTTCGGCACAGCCTCCGACTACCTTCGCTTCGCGAACATGCTGCTCACTGGCAAGGCCGAGGACGGCACCCGCATCCTGGGACGCAAGACGCTTGAGCTGATGCACACGAACCACCTCGCACCGGCGCTGCTGCCGTGGGCCCTGGCCGGCGTGACGGCGCCGGGCTACGGGTTCGGCTTGGGTTCCCGCGTGGCGATGGACATCGGCCAGAGCGCACTGGCCGGCTCGCCCGGCGAGTTCGGCTGGGCCGGTGCGGCGAAGACTTACTTTTGGGTCGACCCGGTCGAGGAAGTCGTCGGCGTCCTCATGACCCAGCACATGGTCGGCTTCGACCTGCCCGAAGCCGACTTCCGGGCGGTCGTCTACCAGTCGATCGAGGACTAACGCGGTCCAGGCGTCCGCGGACTCCGGTCGCCGCCCGCGGCGTGCCGTTGTGCCCCTGAGCCCATAAGCCGAGTCGGCTCAGCACGACTATGTCCACTGGGCACCTGCTTGACAGCGTCATCGGCGTGCGCCCAGAACGATGTTGCAGCTCAGCCCGGCCCACGCGGGCAGCGTGAGTCAGGTCCCTCGTCCGGTAGCGGCTCCGGGCGGGGACATAGGCAACGCCAGCGGTGCGAGTGGACAGCCTCGGCCCTGGTTTCGCGCGCTACGTCCGCTTCTGCCGCGATGTCCTGCGTGGGTGCCCTTAGTTGATCGGCTTGTCGTCCATGCTGGCGTGGGCGTCGAGTAGGTCGCGTTTCTCGTCGTCGGTGAGCCCGGCGCCGTGGGGACCGGCATCAAGGCGTGCCAGATTCCACGCGAGGGTGTCGGCGAGGGTCTGCTCGAGGGGACGGGGGATGAGTCCCTTAGCTCGGGATCTCGTGCAGTCCCGCGAGTTCATGCCGAACCAGTCGGGGTCCCCCAGCCACAGGGGCAGTGACCTGGGCCCGCTCCAGTTGTGGACACTGCGGGTGAGCAGCCACTTTTCTGGCGCTGTGATGACCGGTCCGGTGTGTCCGGCGACGGTTCGCGCCGTCGTGAGGTGGTCGGCCATTGAGGGCGGCCAGACCGCGGGCACGGCGAGCCCGGTCGAGCTCTCCTCTTACCTGCAGCGCAGCTGCAGGGTGAGCTTCGTCGAGAACGCCACCGCGGTCCGCCTGTCGGCGGCCAAGGGCCAGGAGTTCGTCCGAGGACGCATCGGCCGCCAGCACCCACGTCATCATGGCGGCCCCTTGATGTGCAGATTATCTGTTGCGCTGTAGCAAGAGCGGATGCTCCGCACATTGCGTGTTGCACCCGACACTTCTAGCGTGACCCCGTGATCCGCACCGCCGTTGCCCGGGACACGGTCCTGGACGCCCTGCGGGCCGCGGTGCCCGCCGACCGGCTGGTCACCGACCCCGACGTGCTGGCCTCCTACGCCTCGGATGAGGCTGAGTGGGCGCCCTGGGAGCTGCCGCTGGCCGCCGTCCGCCCACGTACCGCCGAGGAGGTGCAGGCGGTCGTGCTGGCCTGCATCGAACACCGCACCCCCGTCGTCCCGCGCGGCTCGGGGACCGGGCTGTCCGGCGGCGCGAATGCCACCGCGGGCTCCGTCGTCGTCTCCCTGGAGGCCATGAATGCGGTGCTGGAGGTCGACGCGCTCGAGCGTTTCGCTGTCGTCCAGCCCGGGGTGGTAAACGACGACCTGCGTGCCCACGTCGCCACCTCCGGGCTCTGGTATCCACCGGACCCGGCGTCCTCGCCCTGGTCGACGATCGGCGGGAACGTGGCCACCAACGCCGGTGGGCTGTGCTGCGTGAAGTACGGCGTCACCCGGGACTACGTGATCGGCCTGCAGGTCGTCACTGGCACCGGTGCGCTGGTCCGGCTCGGCCGCCGGACAGCGAAGGGCGTCGCCGGCTATGACCTGACCGGGCTGATGGTCGGCAGTGAGGGCACGTTGGGCATCGTCACCGAGTTCACCGTCAAGCTGCGCCCGCTGCGCGACCCCGAGCGCACGGTCGCCGGCTACTTCGACTCCGTCGTCGCTGCCGGCGAGGCCGTTACCGCCGTGGCCGCCGCCGGGCTCACCCCCTCGGCGCTGGAGCTGGTCGACCGGCGGTGCCTGGCCGCCGTCGACGCTTGGAAGAACATGGGCCTGTCCGTGGACGCCGAGGTCGTGCTGCTGGGCCGGGTCGACACCTCCGGTGCTGCCGGGGACGACGAGGCCGCCCAGATGCTCGCCGCATTCGAGGGCGCGGGGGCGAGCTGGGCAGCGGTGAGCACCGACGCCGAGGAGGCCGACGCGCTCTTCGCCGCCCGCCGGCTGGCCTACCCGGCGCTGGAGCGGCTCGGCCCGGTGCTCACCGAGGACGTCTGTGTGCCCAAGGCCGCCGTCCCGGCGATGCTGGCCCGGATCGAGGCGATCGGCACCGCTCACAACATCCAGATCGCCAACATCGCGCATGCCGGCGACGGCAACCTGCACCCCCTGCTGCTCACCCCACCCGGCGACCACACCGCCCGGGACCGCGCCCAGCTGGCCTTCCACGAGATTATCGCCACCGCCCTGGAGATGGGCGGCACCGTCACCGGCGAGCACGGGGTCGGGCTGCTCAAGCGCGACGGGCTGGTCGCTGAGGTCTCCCCCGCCGTGCTGGCCATGCACCGCGCAGTCAAGGCCGCGCTGGACCCGCACGGGATCCTCAACCCTGGCAAGGTGTTCACTGCCTGATCCGCGGTGACCGTTGCATTCCCTCTGACGACGAAGGACACCACCTGTGACCCTCACCGACGAGCTGCCTGGCACCCAGAGTGGCTTCATCACCGCCAACGACGGCACCCGGTTGCACTACCTGGAAGCCGGGACCGGCCCCGACCTCCTCCTCGTGCCCGGCTGGTCCCAGACCGCAGCCCAGTGGCGCAAGCAGATCGAAGACTTCGCCAGCACCCACCACGTGGTGGCCGTGGACATGCGTGGTCACGGCGAGTCCGACAAGCCCGACCACGGCTACCGCATCTCAAGGCTGGCCACCGACCTCCACGACCTGGTGAACCAGCTGGACCTCACGGACATCACGTGGGTCGGGCACTCCATGGGCGTGTCCATCACCTGGGCCTACTGGGACCTCTTCGGCGGCGAGCGCATCGCCCGCCTGGTCCTCGTCGACCAGCCCGCCGTCCTTATCGCCGACACCGCCTGGGCGGAGGGTCAGGCGGCTTCGCTGAGCGCGGTGTTCGACTACGCCGCCATCTCCGGGATCAATGCCGGCCTTCGCACTCCCGACGCCGACGCCGTGACCAGCGGGCTCATCGGCACCATGTTCACCGCTGCCTCCGACCCCGCCGAGGTCGCTTGGGCAGTCGAGCGCAACCACGCCATGCCCCGCCACCATGCCGGCACCCTGCTCATTGACCACGCCTACGCCGACTGGCGCGACGTCCTTCCTCGCATCGACGTCCCCACCCTCGTCATCGCCGGTGCCGTCAGCATCTTCCCGCCGGTTGGCGTCGAGTGGGTCGCGGCCCAGATCCCCGACGCCGAGGTCCGCACCTTCACTGCCGAAGAGCGCGGAAGCCACTTCATGTTCTGGGAGAACCCCGAGCTGTTCAATCAGCTGATCCGAGACTTTGCCGGATCACCGGGGCGGCGGGCCGGGAGCTAGCACGCGGAGGTTCTGCTGAGTGGACTGTGTCAGCACCATCCAGTCCGCCCGCGGCGCTGCGGCCAGAGCCACGCCATCGACCACATCGCCTCGCGCCACCCGAAGCAGGCCGTCCAGGTCGTAGCCGGGACGCTGCACAGCACGCACAACGCGCATGTCGTCCAACTCGTCTTCCCGCGGGCCTCCGAGGTCGTTCCCCAACATCCGCTTCTGGCTCCCCTCTGTGTCAAGACGCCGCGGGGAGGGCGGTCGTAGGTTCGCTCTTGGCGGGTCCGGGGTGTGACTTGTTCGAAGAGCCGGTGTCGGGATGTGAGTCGGTCGCGCTGGACTCTGTAGTCGCTCCCGGGTGTCCTCCTGGGCCCGTCATCGCGCGGACGGCGTCGCCGACCATGTGCCGGTAAACGACGTCGGATAGGCGCCGCTTGAGGCAGCGCATCGCCTCCATCGAGGTCTTGCCGGCGGCCTTTTTGTGGTCGTAGTAGTCGCGGCCCTGGCTGGGGTTGCGGAGCTGGACGGTCGCCATGATGTGCAGCGTCCGGTTGATCTGCCGGTTCCCGGCCCGGGAGAGCCGGTGGCGGACCCGGTCGCCGGAGGACGCGTCGAGTGGCGCCGTACCGTTCCACGAGGCGAAGTGACCCTTGGTCGGGAAGCGGGTGATGTCGCCGACGTCGATGAGCAGCCGGGCCGCGCCGGACGGGCCGATGCCATTCAGTGTCAGCAGTGAGGTACCGGTCGCTTCGATGAGCTCGCGGAGCTCCTTGTTGGCGGCCTTCTTGCGGGCGTAGATCCGTTCGAGGTCGGCGATGAGCTCGGCGGCGACGCGACGTCGGGTCTTGCCGGCGATGTCGCGGGGCCGCACTTTCGCGAGCAGGCCCTTGGCCTGCGCCGCGGACAGGTCCTTCTTCGCGCCGCCCGGTATGAGCTCGAGCAGCAAGTGGTGCAGCTGCGAGACCATGCGGGTGTGGTCCTCCCCGAGTGTCCGGCGTCGGTCGGCCAGGACACGGAGCACCGCGAGCTGCTGGTCATCGACGACGGGCCGCAGGCCGGCCATCCGGGTCCCGACCAGGGCGATGGAGTGCGCGTCGGTGGCGTCCGTCTTACGGCCCTGTCCAGTGGAGAACACCCGCGCCCGAGCGGATAGCTTCGGCGGGACGTCTACGACCTGCTCACCGGCAGCAAGCAGGCGGGTCGCAACGTGATGCCCGATCCCGCTGCACCCCTCGACTGCCCAAATCCGCTCGGGCCACTGCTGCGCCTCGCGAAGCAGGGCGGTGAACCCTGCCTCGTCGGTGCCGTAGCGGCCGCCACCGAGCACCGACTCGTCCGGCGTCATCACCTCGATCGTGACCGACCGCTTGTGCGGATCCATGCCGATGACCACACGCGTCATGGCTGTCCTTCCTGCTCGAGACCAACACCGGTGGACGAGCAGGGAGGGCAGCGCTACTTCGAGCTGAGCAAACCCCTCTTGAGCCTCTCCCTGCTCAGCAGTACCCGACCCACGCAAGCCAGAAGAGAGCCACACGACGAGTCGTGGGCAGCCGCAAAGAGAGCGACGGGCGGGCACCTGGACCGAGCCCTGCGCAGGCACCGGTCCTGACGCCATAGAACAAGTAGCCGCGTGGCGAGCTTGGAGTCGCGGACGTGCACCACAACGCGGACGTGGCAGAGCTGACACCACCGCTCGCTCTCCTCCGGCGCTAGGAGACCTCTCCAACCAAGCCATCTGGCGCGGACTTCGTATGGTCAGGTGATGCCGGACAACCTCTTCTCGCAGTCCGAGCTGGCTCAGTTGTACGACCCTTTCGACCCAGACCGCGGCGACCTGGACGCCTACGTAAAGATCCTGGAAGAACTAGTACTACAGTTGCATTTAGTTTGATCTTCTGCGGCGTGTCGTCTTGATGTTGTTCGTTGGCTGCGCAGTCTGGGTGCGGTGGCTGATCATGTTGGGGTGGCGGAGGTAGCGGGCTGGGCGGCGGGCCTGGAGGAGGTGCACGCGCGGATCGCGTCGCGGTTCTCGCGGTCTGAGCCGCGCGAGCGAGTAGCTGGGTATCTGCGTGGGTTGCTGGCGCCGTTGGAGCGCAAGAACGGCTGGACGCTGGCGGAGCTGGCCGGTGAGTCCAGCCCGGATGGGATGCAACGGCTGTTGGCGACGGCGGACTGGAACCCCGACCGGGTCCGTGATGATCTGCGTGACTACGTGGTGGAGCATCTGGGCGATCCGGGCGCGGTGTTGGTGGTGGACGAGACCGGGTTCTTGAAGAAGGGCAGTCGATCTGCGGGGGTGGCAAGGCAGTACTCCGGGACTGCGGGCCGGGTCGAGAACTGCCAGATCGGGGTGTTTTTGGGCTATGCCGGCCTGGCCGGGCGCACGTTTTTGGACCGGGAGTTGTACCTGCCCAAGGCCTGGACGCAGGACCGGCTGCGGTGTGAGCAGGCGGCCGTGCCGGAGGATGTGACGTTCGTAACCAAGCCTGAGCTGGCGATCGGGATGCTGACCCGCGCGTTGGACGCGGGCGTGCCGGCCAGGTGGGTCACCGGCGATGAGGTCTACGGCCAGCACCCCGGCCTGCGGGCGTTCTTGCAGGCCCGTGGGATGTCCTACGTGCTGTGCGTGGCGAGTAACCAGTGGGTCTGGGTTGACAGCCAACCGGGCAGCGCCGGCGCTGGCGGCCTTGGAGGACGTCGTCAGCTGCAGGTGAAGACCCTCGCCGCCACCGTGCCACCCCAGGCGTTCAAGAAGCTCTCGGCGGGCCAGGGTGCGAAGGGCCCGCGGATCTACTCCTGGGCCCGCACCCCGGTCCGGCTGCCGGGCAAGCCAGATGAGCCACTCAAGGCCGGCTGGCTGCTGATCCGCCGCAGCCTGGCCGACCCCAGCGACTGCGCCTACTACCTGTGCTCAGCACCGGCCGGGACCACCTTGACCACCGTGGTCGCGGTGGCCGGAATGCGTTGGGCCATCGAGGAGACTTTCCAGACAGGCAAGGGAGAAGTCGGCCTGGACCACTACCAGGTCCGTCGCTACGACGGCTGGTACCGACATATGACCCTCGCGATGTTCGCGCACGCCTTCCTCACCGTCACCCGCGCCGCCAGCGCGGGAAAGGGGGGGCAGCAGAACCCGACGAGGACCTCATCGCCCTCACCGTCCCCGAGGTCCGCCGACTCCTGAGCAAGCTGATCTGGAACCGCCCCGCACCCCCACCGCGGTGCTCGGCTGGTCGCTCTGGAGACGACGCCACCAAGCCCGCGCCCGTCGCTTCCACTACGCCGCCCGCGGCGCCTCACCATAAGTGCGGCTGTAGTACTAGCCCCGGCGTTTCAGTAGCGATCTGATCTTGGGGTCCGACACGGGCTCTGAAAGCGCGAAAGTGCCTGTCTTTGCTGGGATTCCTGTCTTGCTAAGGGACAAGAAGATCCAACGAGGAGAGGCACTTCGCAGGTGCAACCTACAACGGGCAGGACGCAACTGGTCATCACCTGTGACGGCACGGGGGTGGTGTCGCACGCCGGGACGGTGTTGCTGGCCGAGTTGGCGGACCGGATCGGTCTGACGGCGGCGTTGAGTGAGGCCACCGACAGTCTCCGGGAACGCCGCGCTGGGCACGATCCGGGGCGAGTGCTGGTCGATGTGGCGGTCGCGATCGCCGACGGCGCAGTGTCGATCAGTGATGTCCAGGTGCTGGCCGATCAGCAGGGCCTGCACGGCCCTGCCGGCAGCGTCGCCTCGACCCCGACGATCTGGCGGGTCCTGGCCGGCGTCGCGAACGCTCCCGGGATGCTGGCGGCGGTCCGGCTGGCCCGAGCCGAAGCCAGGGACCGGGCCTGGCTGGCCCGCGGGGAGCTGACCGGCGCTGAGCTGCCTGGCTCTCGCGCTGCCGGGAAGCTGCTCGGGCAGGTCGTGATCGACCTCGACGCCACGTTGGTCACGGCCCATTCACCTGGGTTTGGCACACGTTCCTTGAGGGTGAAACCCCTTGCCACCTGGTCAGATGGCATCTTTCGGCGTGTCGAGATCTTCGAGGCAACCAACGGCTCCGTAAGGTACTGCCTTGCAAACCCAG
>JAABUZ0100003265.1_pt1 | contig 24511 bp, 19 predicted proteins | sample 5562091 | NCBI WGS metagenome assembly JAABUZ01 (sample SAMN12813069, study PRJNA571459) | rock metagenome | isolation source: Antarctica rocks | place: Antarctica: Victoria Land, Linnaeus Terrace sud | collected 2015-12-21
GACGACGCACCGGGATGGGCAACAAGGAGGGCTGCCGCTCTCGACGGAGCAGAGTCTGAAGATTTATGATATTCTCTGCCGCTTCACTGCCAATTCGGGGGCGATTCGGCAGGCGGAGTTTTTTGTGTATCGTCCTTCGGATCGGGCGGCGCTTGAGGGCGTTCTGGAGCGTTATCGCGGTGGTGCTCCGATTGAGCCCACGACGTGGATACGGGCGACGGCTAAAGATGTGGTGCTGATCCAGAGTCTGGGGATTCGCGAAACGGGGATGCTGGCTTCGGCCTCGGATTATCATACGTTCCATAAGTTTAAGCCGGGCGGCAGGAATCAAGCGGCGCAGACGTATCTGGAGGCGGTGCAGATGACGCTGGATGCGGGCATCCGCCCTCGTCTGCATCTTGAGGATGCGACGCGCGCTTCGATGGATTTTTTGCGACCCTTTATTCAGAACGTGCAGGAGATCAGTGCTCCCTATGGGCCTGAACTGCGCCCGAAATTTCGCATCTGCGATACAATGGGGTTAGGTCTGCCGTTTGAGGATGTTGCATTGCCGCGTAGCATTCCACGCATCTTTCAAGAGATGCGCAAGCTTGGTCTACAAGCAAGCGATTTAGAGTTTCATCCGCACAACGATACCTGGCTGGTGGTGGCGAACTGCCTGGCGGCGATACGCTCTGGCTGCGGCGTCATCAATGGCACATCACTTGGAAAGGGAGAGCGAACGGGCAATGCGCCTCTGGAGGCTATTCTGATGCACCTGCTGGGCATGGGCTATTTTCGCGAGAAGCAGCCGCACTTCCCGGTCCTGAACGAGCTTGTAGATCTCTATGCGGAGATGAACGAGCCGGTTCCGCCGAAGTATCCGCTCTATGGCCGCGATGCGCATCGCACGAGGGCGGGTGTGCACGCAGACGGGCTCAACAAATTCTGGTGGATGTACGCCCCCTTCAACGTTCCAGAGCTGCTTGATAGGCCGCTGGAGGTCTCGCTCACTAAAGAGAGTGGGCTGGCGGGCCTGATCTTCCTGGTTCGCCAGCACACCGGTCGCGATCTTCCCAAAGATGACGTATCTCTGCAAAAGGCGTATGCCTGGCTCCTATCCGAGTTCGAGAATGGGCGTCAGACCAGCGTCGAGTGGGAAGAGATCGCCCCGATTCTCGATCTCGCGTAACGAGAATCAGGTGCGTGCCAGGAGATAGAGGCGCTCAACCTCTTCCCAGTTGACAACGTTCCACCAGGCGCTGAGGTATTCAGGACGGCGGTTCTGGTATTTCAGATAGTATGCGTGTTCCCATACGTCGAGGCCGAGCAGGGGGTAGACGGCGTTTGAGAGCGGACTGTCTTGGTTGGCGCTAGAGGTGATCTGCAACTTGCCATCTTTATCGATGAACAGCCAGGCCCAGCCGGAGCCGAAGCGTTTGGTGGCTGCGTCATTAAAAGCGGTCTTAAAACTGTCGAGTGAGCCAAAGGTCGATTCGAGTATATGTAAGAGCTCGCCTTTTGGAGCCTCGCTGCCCTTCGGTTTCATTAAGCGCCAGAACATGCTGTGATTTGCATGCCCGCCGCCATTGTTGCGGACCGCCATGCGAATATCCTCTGGCACCTCCTGTAAATTTTCCAGAATCTGCTCTATCGAGCGCGCCGCCAGTTGTGGCTGACCCTCAAGAGCTTTGTTTAAAGCTGTAACATATGTATTATGATGCTTATCGTGATGAAGCCTCATTGTCTCAGCATCAATATATGGTTCCAGCGCGTCGTAATCGTATGGTAGCGGTGGCAATTCAAATGCCATAATGTAGTACCTCCCTGGATGTCATAAAAATATGGTTCAAGAACTCTATTCTTTGTACGTATCAAGCGACCAGGAAATTTCAGAACTTTTTCTCTACCCACAACGTATTAGATGCAACGTCTTTTTGATTCTAGAGCGCATTCTATAAAACTCGCTCCATACTATCGTGCTGCTTTACACATATCCTTTAGGATATGTGTCTTTTTGAAGAAGAAATTGGTATAAGGGAAATGCAAAATCAAGTGAACTCTGCGGTCGATAGTGCGAAACGAGAAGTGACGACGTCTCGTCGATCTCGCTATCATTTGGGGAGGATTGGGCGCGCGTTATTGATCATATATGCAATTCAGCTCACTCTTTTTGCACTGCTGGCAGGGTGGGTGTATGAGCATCCGGTGACGGCCATCGATGTTGCTATTACGCAAGAATTTCAAGAGAATCTGGCACCCTGGCTACAGACTGTTATGCGCGTTATAAGCTATCCAGGGAGCTCATTTCTGCTTCCGGCGTTAATTGTGTTGGCAGGATTTGCCTTCTGGCTACTGGGTTTACGGCTAGAGGCGCTGGTTACTGTAACATTATCGATTGTGAGTGCAGTCTTGAATGCCGGAATCAAAATTATTGTACATCGTCCCAGGCCGACTGATGGCCCGGTTGAAGTGTTGCAGGGTGCGGCGGGCAACAGTTTTCCGAGCGGGCACGTCATGGCCTATCTTGCATTCTGGGGCCTGCTCTTCTCCTTTGGCATCATCCTCTTCCGGGGCTGGCGCTGGTGGCGTGTTGCTCTCCTGATCGTCCCCGCCGTTTTCGTTGTCATGGTTGGCCCCTCGCGCATCTACCTGGGTGCACACTGGGCTAGCGATGTGCTTGGTTCCTATCTCATAGGAGGAGTTCTGCTCGGCATCACGCTCTGGATCTACCTGAGATTGAAAGAGCGCGGCGTGCTAGAAACCGAACGCGCCAGGCGCAGAGCAGAGAAATACCCTTCACTACGCTCATTTCCAGTTAAGACGACAAAAGCACGCAGTAATCATAAGCATTAAGAACTCTTTCCAATTCTTTTTATATTTTTGCTTTTTCTGCAATTTGGGCAGAGCTCAAATTGCAGAAAAAGCAAAAATATAAAAAGAATTGGAAAGAGCAGCGAAGCTGCCAGGTATCAGAAGGTGGAGATGATGTGGATCAAACACTCTGTCGGAGAGAGAAGGGCGACAATCACGAGGGATTGTCGCTACGCGGGTTTTACAGGCTTGGAATGTAGTTGACTGGTTTGAGGCTGGATGCTGACTGCAACACCAATTCCAACACGGAATTGATGCCACCAACGGTGTTGGCGACGTAAAGATTCTCGGTGAGATGATACATGGTGCTTTCTTTGTGCTGGTACCGAGAACCGAAATCAGTTTCTTCTCTATGGAGAATAGTATTCATCTGGCGCAGGCGTTTGATAACCTGTTCCTCTTCGTCCGTATCAATGAGGAGCAATGATATGTCGGCAGGGAACTCGCTGGCTCTGCGCACAAAGTGAATCATCTGATCCAGAGAGATGGCCGGGTTTGTTTTACAATCTACGATCATGATTCGTCCGTCTTCTGTAAAGGCGAGCACGTCCAGTTCATTCAGTGATGAGCTCTGCCATTCTATAAAGCTCACGCTGCGCCTCACGAGTGCGTGATAATTGGTTTGGAGGCGAGCTTGTACACACCATGAGAATGTTGGGGCGAGGGTCATAACCTGTTCAAGAAAAGAGCCGCTTACCCACTCTCCGGTTCCATGAGCGACGATATAGCCTTGTACCTCTAAGAAATGGAGGGCTTGTGTGAGATGGCGGTGCTTTGTACCTGGTTCCATCTTCTTGAGAAGCGCCTCTTCCGTCCAACTGCGCTGCCAATTGTGCTCGGGCATACCCGCGCCAGAAGAATCAGACTCCTCGTCCGATATTTGGAGATCTTCTGTCATCGGCTCGTGTTGTAGAAAACAGCGCAAGAGCAAGCGGTTATTGCGTACATCGAGGAAATCCAGAAAGCCCGGTTCATCGCACCAGCGCTCATTAGCGATCTGCCAACGAAGACGGATCACGCCCGGCGCACCTGAGTGGACAAAGCTCCTACCAATCGTGCTCCAGGAGCCGGGAAGAGTACGCAAGTGCTCATCGAAAGCCTGGATCTGCTGCATATCTATTTGCGGGCGGTAAGCGATGCGTTCATGACGCTCCATGATATTCTACTCCTACTCTCGTTCCCAATGCGAGGGGACAAACATCCATTCGCCTCAAGGCGAAAAGTAACCTTTTAATGGACACTTCTTCCGTCTTCTGCGGCGACCTGTTCAATATAAGAATCCTCATCCACCCGTGCCGAAAAGACCTTCGTCTCGTTCGTACCATTCATCTGCACATACACCACTCCCCCGTCAGCCGCGTTGACATGCCCCGTCTCCCCCGTCCGTTTGACCCGCACCGCATCACCTTCCTGAAAGTAAGTGCCATCCACATTGGTTTCCATGACCGTATATACCTTTCTCACACTACACGTTTCTATCTATCTCTTGTTGTAATCACGTTTGCCCTCGCCGATGCATCTCGTTTAAAAGGCACTTTGCACAGAGAGAGTAAAGCGTATTACTAACTGTAATTACTTTAAATAACTCCTTATTTGGAAACCTAAGTGCGGAGCACTAGCCGCGAGCAAGCGGCGTTGGTTTCCGTATAAGATCTAAAGAGGAAAATTCAAGAAAAGAACGAGAACAGAAGAGAGGAAGTTTTGAGGACTAGCTATCCGCTGCCCTTCCATTATATCACAGGAAGGCGAATGCTTGTGGATACATTATAATGCTCTTCATAATCGTGCTTTTTGTGCAGAATTTAGGCTTGGCCCAAATTCTGCACAAAAAGCACGATTATGAAGAGCATTGAAGGAGACTAGAGCATAGACACAGGATCGTTTATCTGCTTCTGCTCTGCCAGCTCTGCCGCCGCCAGTTCCGATTGATGACGTGGACGCCAGGAGCGGATGTACTCGGCCCAGAGATAAGAACCGATTACCAGGGCTGCGGCGAGCGCCTGTGCAACGAGGCCCTCGACATTCGGGAAGACTGCGAACCAGATGCCCATCCAGCCGGGAATAGGCAGATTGATCGCCGTCGTCGCAATCCAGTGTGCCTGCTGCATCTCCTGCACGCTTTCGCCCACCATCACAACCAGGACCGCGCCAAGCATCACACCCGTCAGCACCAGCATCTTCTTGTAGGGCAGGCGGTGGTGTGCCATAAATGTAAGTCCGCCAACGATGGCCGTGCAGAACAGGCCGATGGCCACACCTTGCAGTACCACGCTCGACCCGACCTGGAGACGCAGACTTTGCAGGAAGAGCACAACCTCGAAGCCCTCACGATACATAGCCGAGAAGCCAAGCATCGCCAGGCCAAACGTCGTGCCGGAATGATTATCGTCGGCATTCTTCATCAGCTCACGGCGGCGCTTATTGTGCAGAGAGATCCAACCCGTCCAGTAGATCTTGTGGAAGAACCAGTTCATGATAACCAGCAGCACGATGATCGCGAGCAGGCCGGTGGCCGCCTGAATATCAAGGGCGGGCGCGCTTACTTTGCTCAGGATCGCGATGGCGATAAACCACGTCGCGATCGTCGCCACAAAGCCGAGGCCGGAGCCGACCGCGATCGGCTTACGATAGGACTGCTTCGACTTCACCAGACTCGCCGTAATCGCCGAGAGAACGAGAATAGCCTCCAGGCCCTCGCGAAAAACGAGAATGCCCGTATTTAGTATGACCGCATTATGGTCCAGATGGGGGGCAGTCGGATCTGGTGCGCCCGACGCAGTAATCCCCTGCCAGACTAGAACTCCGCCCACCAGAAGGCCCGCGACCAGAAGGGCGATGCGGAAAATCAGACGCCAGGGGCTACGGGTCCGGCTCAATGGCTTGCTCGACATATCTCTAATCCTCTCCAACGCAATACAGTGTGGTACATTAATGCACGAATCGGCTCCAGCAGCTCAAAATGGTCGGAGTATACGTAAAAACGACCGTGCAAGTAACGCAGAGTATCTCTTTCTTCAAATTCTGCTATATCCAAGTGTCACAGTAGGATATTAGCATAACCTAAGACGCAGAGTCAAGACTAGAAGGTAAAAATCCGGTCAAAAATATCTCAAGAATGGAGGATTGTTACTCTGTTTTACAATTCAAGTTTGTTTAAGTGATTCTACAGCTTTGCGTACACCTTTTGCAACGTCTGCCCAAGCAGCATCTCGGTCTGTCCAGGTTACAACGGGTTTTCCGTCCGATGGTAGGGCTTGGAAAGAGCTAAGAGGAGGTTCCTGCCAATCGACAGGTCTGAGGATGATTGGAAGGACTACCGCATTCCCTACTTGCGCTCGCTTCACTGCTTGTTTTATCTCGTAATCACTTGCTGGAGATGCTAAATAATTTGAACTAATAAGTAACAAGATCAAATTAGACTCTTCTAATTGCGCATTGATTTCTTGTGCCCAATCCGTCCCAGCCGTAATTTGTTTGTCGGACCATATTGCAAGTGTGCCTCGCCTTCGAAGTGACGATAAGTGAAGTTCCAATTCGTCTTTTAACTTTCTATCTTTGTCGGAGTAGCTAATGAAAAGATTCACCGGCGAGACTTGTCTATTCAGGCTTTCAAACGCCGATTCTGCTGGGTCATTCCGTATTTTCGCGCCACTTCTGGCTGCATCGACAAATACATCACGATTGCGAATGAGAACATCGGTGAAAGAAAATTTCTGAGCAACAAGAGCAGCCAGCGTCTCTAATGGAAATCCTATATCGTCTGGATCGTCGGTTCCTTTCTCTATAACAGGAAGTTCCTCACCGAAGCTCCAGAAAGGGATGGAGGGAATGCGTGTGAAATTGAGAATCTCTTCAACCTTTACATTGCGATGAAGCCAATCTTGATAGAAAGGGGCCAGTTTCTGAGTGAACTTGTGTAACCATAGCTCTCCCTGCTTATACTCTACCCGTCCTTCAAATCGTGATATGACTGGGAGCACTAGAATATTCCCACGATCAAGAGGAAGTTCGGCTTGTGTAGCTCGCAGACGATTCATTATATCAACACTGCCGGAGAGACTTTGTTCACTTGCAGTAAGAGGTAACACCAACAAATCAGGAAGTTGTATTGTACAGATACCTCCAATATCCGTAACACCGGTACGGCTATCAATAAAAATAAAGTCGAGGTTTTCCTTCCACTCACTGCGAACCTGCTCCAAAAAGTTGCCGAGGTCGTGTTCAGAGTAAAGCGTCTCCCAATTAAGGTTTTGTGAGCGTCGGATGTATGACTCATCAAAGTGACCCGCTTGCATAAAGAGTAAAGGAGAACCTGTTGTATTAAAAGACACCGAAGCTGTGTAGTCGCGCCACGAAGGTTGCTTCCCCTCGACATAACCTTGAATAAATTCTATAAGGCCGGGAGGGTTTTGCTTTGCTAGCCGGGATTGAAAATAGAATTGTAGGCCAGGAGTCTCTAAATCCCAATCGATACAAAGTACTTTGTATCCCCATGTGCTCAATAATGCAGCTATGTTCGCCAGTGTAAACGTGCGACCGACACCACCTCTATAGGAATAGAATGTAATTACAACGCCTTTTGGTTTGCTAGCATCATGCCCTTCCATTTTCCCTCCGCCGTTATCTCTCTCATAATGGAATCGCTTCGCTCAATACGTGACTCCTGATGCGATCCTTTAGCCCCTTCTCGGTCACCACATCAACTGGATACCCTAACAGCTCTTCTAAATCAGTTAAGAGTCCACCTAGATCGAAAAGGCTTCGTCCACTTTCCATATCAACGAGGAGATCCAGATCGCTTTGTTCGTCGGCATCTCCACGGGCGACTGATCCGAAGATTCTTACGTTGTATGCTCCACGCTTTGATGCGGCTCGCAGAATATCTTCACGTCGAGCTTGAACGAGTTCGGTCAAGGGCACGTCTTCCTCCTCTGACTACTCTTATGGGTGTGAATGACGTTTCTCTCTTGCTATAAGCTTCTGCCATTGTAACGCAACCCTTTATATGTCGTCAATCGAACTTGTTCTATGAGAAGAGCTGAGGTGTTCTTGATCTGGTTTGGTATAATATACGAGGTAGTCAGATAACTCCAATGAGCTCGCTGGTTTTCTTGCCATCCCTCCTCTGGTAACTGCTTTCCCTGTTAGTTTCTGTAAAATTCTTCGATTTGTGCTGGGTGTTGCAGTGTGAGAGTAGTGTTTTTGAGCGGCTTCATGAAGGGGTGCGTGGAAAGCTTTGGGGGAAGTTGAGAGGCGATTTTCCGGCTGAAGCCGATCTGTGCGCGATAAATCGGCACCTCTGATTCGGAGATGTTTGAGGCGATGGTAGTGAGGCTTTCGGCAATTCGGGAAGATTTACGGCGAGATACAGGAATTGGGAAGCTTGTAGTGACACAGTTACTGGGTTGATTGTTGGTGGTGGGCTCGGAGGAGGAGGAGCCTGTGTTGGCGTTGCTTGCACAGCGGAACTTTTTACTTTTGTGGGTCGCGCACACGATCTCGATCTTAGGTGACTACGTTTTCTTTATTGCGGTGACCTTTTGGATGTACGAACGGACAGGGTCAGCCGAGGCTACGGGAGCTGTGCTGATTGTCTCGACGGTGCCTGTGGTTCTTTTTGCACCACTGGCTGGCATGGTGGTGGATCGTTGGGATCGGCGGAGGGTTATGCTTGGCGCGGAAAGCGCTCGTGCGGTACTATTCCTGGGATTGCTTGTTGCTGTAATCGTGCAGCCTTCCGTACTGTGGCCCGTCTATGTTGTTGCTTTTGTTCAATCGGCGCTGGCTGCGTTCTTCTGGCCCGCGCGGAGTGCGCTGCTGCCGCAAATGATCAAATCCTCTGCGCTGCTGGCTTCCAATTCGTTGTATATGTTGAGCGATAGCGTTGTGCGTATTCTTGCGCCATCGCTCAGCGCGCTGATCCTGCTGCGCCTGGGCCTGCCAGGGATTATCATTCTTGATGCCGCGTCCTTTATTATCTCGGCGGGCAGCGTTTGCCTACTGACCTCTCCTGAATCGCAATCGGTTGAAGATGTATTGCTGTCAGAAAGGTCTGACGAAAGTCGGGCGGTGCCTCTAAATACCGATGCTCCAACGAACGTTGGGGAGAGGATGAATGCTAGCCGTCGCGTCAGAGGACTGTTCATTCTTGGCGCGATTGTTGCCTACACGGCGGGGACCCTGAGCATTCTTTTGCCGGTCTTTGTACGCACGATGCTCTTTGCTGGACCGCTGACCTATGGATGGCTGTTGACTTCTCAAGCGATTGGTGAGGGTGCGATGAGTCTGCTGGTCGGACGAGGCTCTGCGCGGCCGCGGGGGAAAGTGAGGGTGATTAGTTTTGTCTCAGGCTGTCTTATGGGAGGAGGGCTGGCGCTTCTGCTTATCGTACATCTCCATATGTTGATTCCAAGCTTGCTGTTAAATCTGGTGTTTGGTGCTGTGACGGCGGCGACATCTATACAAATTTTGACCTTGTTGCAGCAACGAGTAACCGGGCGCTTCACTGGAAGAGCTTTGGCGGCTTATGCTGGAGTGCAGGCAATGGCGCAGGTGGGAGGGATGGGAATGGCGAGTGTACTGATTAGCCGCATTGGAGTGGTGGAGTTGATGGTGATTGATGCGGGGTTGTACGCAGCCGGGGGTGTACTGGTGTGGATTTCAGTATAGAAGAGTTTTAATGCATTTTTCACACTTTTACGACCTTTTGCGCAAAGCGCAAAAGGTCGTAAAAGTGTGAAAAATGCATTAAAACTCTAGCTTAGCGGAAGGCGTCGCGAATTGTTAGGCCGTAGCGCTCGACGATGGGGCCGAGGGTGGAGAGGAGGATGGAGCCGATGACGATGGTGACGATGACGTTGGATAAGACCCAGGTGAACCAGCCTGCGAGAAACAGGTTGGGGGGTACAAGGGAGAACTGCACCAGGATGAAGTTGCCGTAGAGGCCACCGATAATGTTGTTGGGCAGCACTGCACATAACAGGAAGAAGATGAATCCTCGTACGGTAAATACGTCCTTGCCTATCGGGCTGACGCCGAAGCGGCGGGCAAAGAGGCGATAGAGCACTACTGGAACGCCTAGCTGGATAAGGTCGGCGGCACCAAATGGGATGGCGGCCAGGATCGGTGTGCCCGTCATGAGGCCCGCACCCACAAAATTTCCGATATACGCGATGACAAAGGCCCAGCCTCCGAACCAGAGGGCGAAGGCGATACCGAAGCCGATGGCCAGGAAGACTGTGCTGACTCCTGCCGCGGGCGATGGAAGCGAGATGATAGCAAGCCAGGACAGCACTGTATAGACGGCGGCGGCGACGGCGACGGCCACAATCTGAGAGGTAGACGGCCAACCGGTAAATTTGAGAGTGTAGTCAATGCGCGTTGAGCTACTTCCTGCAAGTTCGGGTGGCTCGTCCAGACGGTTTCGCTCTTCTACCTGTTCTACGTGTTCGTCCATAAATGTTTTTCACCCCTTCTGTACTTGAAAAGTAGGAAGATCAATTTCACCCCCGCGTAGCGACAATCCTTTGTGGTTATCGCGGGTAGTTCGATGCAACCTGGCGCGATTTGAGGCGGGCGAGGACGACAAGCGCAAGGGATTGTCGCTACGCGAGCGTCTAGAGTGCGTCAGGAATACAAAAAGCTAGTATACATGAAAGAACTACTCATCGTCATGTTTTGGGAGTACCAGGCGGCGCAACGTGTCAAGGGAGGCGAGTACGTCGGATGTGGCGGAGGCGTATTCGAGATGAGCGGGGAGCGCGCTCTGCGTGGCCCGGTAATACTCGCGAATCTCGCGGCGCAGGGCCCGCTCATCCACATTTGTGACCTTACCACGCTCAACGACCACCTCGCCATTCACGATAACGGTATCAACCGAAACTCCATGCTCACAGTATACAAGATGCAGGTAGGGATCGCGCAAGGGCAAAAATGCATCTGAATCCAGGTCGATCAAAACTAGATCAGCCAGTTGCTCAGGTGCAATCTCGCCCGGCGCGTCCATAAAAGCATTTTCTGAAAGTGGCAGATACTCAGATGCAAGTGGAGCTTCTCTGGCTTGAGCTTTGAGATCATGCCGTCCAGAGGTCAGTCCTAGAGCAGTCGAGCCTCCAGTGGTGCCCATTGCCAGAATTTCCGCCGCCTGTGGCCACTTCTTATAGTCGATATCCGGCAGATTGTGCATCAGGCCCGTCAGTTTGAGGACGCCGAACATGTTCTGGTTATCGTTGCTGGCCGAGCCGTCGCTGCCCAGCGCAACCGCCACGCCCTGTTTAAGGGCCGCCCGCAGTGGGAAGCGGCCGCTGCCCAGCCGCAGATTACTGATCGGATTATGCACGACGGTCGTGCCGGTGCGGGCCAGGATGGGCAGATCGCCATCTTCCAGCCAGATCGTGTGGGCGAGGGAGGTGCCGGGGCGCAGGATACCAAGCTGGTCGAGATAGCGGATGCCGCTCTGGCCCAGTCTCTCGTTGATGATGCGGGCCTGAAGCTCTGTCTCTACTGCGTGCAGATGCATACCCGTCTGATAACGGTCCGCCATGTCGCGGCAGTCCTCAAGCAGCTTCTGGCTGCACCAGTGGATACCGCTGGGACCGACCAGGCAGCGCAGCCGCCCGTTTTCTGTATTATGCCAGGTGGAGATAAACTGCTCCAGGACGGCAACCTGTTCCGCAATGGGAGCCCAGAGGGAGAAGCGGTCGATGAAGGGATGAGAAGGAAGGGCGAGGCCGCGACTGGCGGCTGCGTCTAGCACCAGGTCCTGGTCCTCAATCGATGGGGCAACCGATGCCCGGATGCCTGCATCGCGATAGGCGTTCATCGTCGCATCCAGATAGTGCGCATCCACGCCCGCGCCCGTCCAGAGATGATCGAGCACCGCCGTCGTCCCCGTCTTGAGCATCTCGACCGCGCCCAGCAGCGTGCTGAGATAGACCAGGCGTGGCGACCATTCCATTGCATTGGCGAACAGGGAGACCAGCCATAGCTCCAGGGGTAGCGAGGGCGAGCTGGCCTTGAGCACATTCTCAAGCGAGTGCGTGTGCGCGTTGACCAGGCCCGGCATTGCAATGCGTCCCTCGCCATGAAGAACTCGATCGATGCGCAACGGATTATGGGGAAGTGTGCCGCTGGGGCCGATCGCGATGATGTGCTGGCCACGAATCAAAATATCCTGGTTGCGCAGCAGCTTCCCCGGTTGTTCGGGTGAAAGCAGGGCACAGCCCTGGATGAGCAGGTTGGCCGAGCGTCTTGTGTTGATGGAGTCGCGCGTTGGCGTGCTAAAAATATGATGGGCGTCGTGTACGATGTACATAATTGATTCTCCTTTTCCGGGGACGCCGGACGCGATCATGATTGTTGACAAATACATCCAGCCAGAAGTATGCAGTGCTGAAGCGTGGATTTGGCTGATCCAATCAGCAAGCTCTAGGCCGGGCCGGATGTATTTGTCAACAATCATGATCGCGTCCGGAGTTCCCCGCGATATTATGATGTTAGACGTGGAGCTGATCGGCTCGGTCGTAGCAATCGATGGCCTCTCGATGGCGTCCGAGGGCGTCGAGTGCGGTGCCGCGATTCGACCAGGTTTGCGGATCGTCTGGATTGAGATACATGGCCTGTTCGTAGGCCATGAGCGCCTCTTTATAGCGCTCAAGGGCGAAGTAGGTATCGCCGAGGGCCAGCCAGATCAATGGTCTCTGACCGTTGATTTCGAGTGCGCGATGATACGCCTGCAACGCCTCCTCGTAGTTGCGCATAGTGAAGAGCTTATCGCCGCGTTTCTCCCAATCCTCTAGTGATTGAGGATTGGTGGGCGTCAAGGGCGTCGCTGGCAGCGCGGGCGTGAGCGGGCTGTCGGGAACGCCTGAAATGGGCGACGATGGCGTCAAGGGACTGTCGCTGCCAGAGCTACTCGAAGGCAGAGGACCGCGCGGTAGAGAAGGGTGGAGCATGGCGGCAGGCGTCGTTGGATAGGCTTTGTTGACCGCCTGCCCCGCAAACTGTCTCCGGCCCGCCCCGACAGATTCTGGCTGCATCAGAGTCAGCAGGTCCTGGACGAAGAGGTCGAGATTGGGATAGCGCCGTTCGGGCCTCTGCTGAGTCGCGCGCTGTAGAACCGGCAGGAGCGGCTCATAGTCGGAATTATGAATGAGCTGGCTCACAAGCTGCTGGCAGATGATCGCGAATGTGTACTGGTCGCTTGCAGGCGTCACCGAGCGCCAATAGGCCGCTGAATTCCCGCCATGCGTCGTGGCATGGCTGGCAGAGTAGAGTTCTGGTGCTAGATATGGCGGCGGGGGTGGATGGAGCCGCGCCAGACCGAAGTCGGTGATCCAGACGCGATCATGGCTGGCAAAAAGGAAGTTGCCAGGGACGAGCGCGCCGTGCACGATGCTGCGCGCATGGACTGCGCTAAGGGCGGAGCCTGCTTGCTGAATAATGCGGGCCAGCAGGGCGGTCATCGAGATGCCGCGCTCGTAAAGGCCGCGCTGAATCTCTCTTTGCTGATAATGTGCGATAAAGCGTTGAAACGAGCCTGGAATGTACTGGCAGAGCGTGAGCAGATAGGTCTCCGGACGGCTATGTATTGGGCGCAGGTCGCGGGTGAGGTGCTGTGTGCGCGGCTGTTCGGGTGTCCAGTTTGAGCTGCTGAAGACCGAGATAATAGAAGGATGACGCAGCGAGGTGGTGATGCGCAGCTCGCGGCGGGCGGCCTCGAAGAGATCCGTCGTGTCGGATTCGAGGGGGAAGAGCTTGATAGCTACGGGCTGGCTTGAGCGCTGGTGGATGGCGAGGTAGGCCTGGCCACTCCTGCCAGTGCCCAGCAGCTTCTGTACTTGATAGAGCCCGATCTCAGCACTGCTGGCAAGTGTTCCGCAGATAGAGCAGATCATCTCGCCCGCGCGTAGAGGGTGGGCGGGATGTCCAAGACAAAATGATGGTGTACTTTCGTGTGAACCATAATACATGTCATTGTTCATCTTCTGCTACCTGTTCTGGGCACTGAGACGGCCCCATCATTACAATTTCAACGATTTCAATAACACCCGCGTGGGTGTATTTTTACACCCACACAAGGCAACGATAAACTACTGCTCCAGGCGCATCTTTTGGAGATGCTCCGCTTGATGAATACGATAACTATAAGGATTGTGGCCGTCGTAGCGTGTGGGTGTGGGCTGGCTTACACGCGGTTCTGGTTTTTTTGCAAGAACGGCATCAATGACTTGTTCGGGCTGTTCTGGTCTAACCGGGCGCTCGTTGGATGTCTCGCCGCGATTATTACTATTGGCAATTTGACCGAGCATGCTGGTTTGCTGTTGTTCCAAGAGATCTACCTCCCGTACTACTCGATCAAGCACCATGCGCTCAAAGGTCGCCTGAGCTTGATCGCGAAACAGATGTGAATGTTTAATCTCGTTGAGGGCCTCGGCGATGCGACGAGTAAGCGTGCTCATCGACTCTAACGTGTTGTTGACGCGCCGCCACTGGCTCTCTTGAATACGCTGTACATGGGCCAGACCAAGGAATGCTGAACGGAGCTCCGCCGCCGCCTGGGGCATCTTTTGATCCGATGGGAAGGGCGGCAGGCCCTGTCCGATACGCTCTACGCCTTCCTGTAACACTCGACACTCATAGGTCAATTGATCGTACTTCGCGCCACGCTGCGAGAGGGCGGCGATACGATCCAACATCAGGTTCAAGCTGATAGCGATGGGGAGAAGAGGACCGGGTACTGTGGGAGCACGAGCGATGATATCGCCACGAGCCACACGAGCGTGGACCTCGCGCAAGGCCGCGATTCCCTGCTCCATCGCCTGCTTCTCCTGAGCCGAACGGGTAGCCTCATCAGCCTCCCGCCTTGTCACCTGCAGCTCACGGCGAGAGATCACCAGCTCGCCGCGCATCTGCATCGTCAAGCGGTTGTTCTCCAGCAGCGTCATCGCCTGGCGTGCAATTACTATCAGGATCAGCAGTAGTGCAACCACATCAGCCTGGATGAGAGTTGCACCACCGCGAGAAGCGATATTGGTCAGCAGAATCGCGCAGGTGCCCAGAACCAGAATAAAGGGCGCAATCGTCTGGGCCGTTAGACTGAGCTGAGTCAGGCGAGTAGGCACAAAACCTGATGAGACCGGAATATTTGACTGTCGCAAACGTGCATTCTGCTCTTGTTCGCGAGCAATGCTGCGTGGATACTCGATCGCCGCCAGCCCGATAAGCGAGAGGCTTAACGGCCATAGCACGTCCTGCAACGTGCCAGTATTGAAGCTCGATGAAAGCGAATAATAAGAGAGCAGGCTATCGGTTACAGCCAGGAAGAAGAGGCCCATACACAGGAGCATAAAGACCGGCTGCTGCGCACGATTCGCCAGTGGACTAAACATCAGGATCGCGCCCACCGTCACCAGAAAGAGATCACCAGTCGGGAAGTAGACCGAGAGGAAGGCAGCACCAGCGCTCGGCGCGTGAGCTAACCCCTCGATCAAAGGACTCAACAGGAAGAACCAGGAGAGGGCCAGAGATGTCCCGATAATGGCCAGCGCATCCAGAATCAAGCGCACACGACCAACCGAGGCTTTATTGCGGCGTGTCAGCATCAACGTACCGATCAGGAAGAAAGGATATGAAGCCACAAAGCCGATATCGTAGATCCCCGGAAAAGGCACGTCCGCGCTATTCATGCGTATATCATAGCTCGTCCAGATCGCCTGCCCCAGCGCGTAGAGCGCGATCGCCAGAGCCAGGAAGCTCCAGGCCAGAAAAGCGCGATGGGCGACCTGCGCCTCGTTATGAGCCGTAGCCAATTCGTTAGGAGAGCGGCGCGCAGCCCGTTGCTGCATCAGATCGCGTCTCAACGCAGTTGAGACTCTACGCAGACGCAAGGCTATGCGGGCGCAGAAGAGAAAGCCGATCCCCTCACCGATAAACTGAAAAATATCCGAAGCACTTTTCAGTGTAAAGCTCTTCCCCGGTGCCTGGCCGATCAGCACCATCCCAATCAAGAAAAGCGAAAAGGCGGCCGAGAAGCCAAGCACAAGCCAGGGACCAGTCCGCTCAGCCCACGCATCGCGTGCCAGAGCCTCGCCATGAAAAAGACCCGCATCCTGCTCATGAAACTGAGCGCGCCTCCCGCCATTGTGCATAAAGCCATTATTGGCGGTGGGCTCTGCATCTGCAAAAGGATTCATAGGGAAAGGTTGATTCGGCGGCCCCTCCGGTATGCCTATTCCTAGACGGCCCGGAAACTGGGATGCCTCGTTGTACGACATAGTAGCTCCTTCTCCGTACGGAACAATTGCGAACCGGCAAGCGCAACACGCACAACCGCCGACCGGCCTATACATAGATAATTAGATGACCTACATAAACAAAAACAGAAAAAATGTTTAATTCGAGAGTCCGCTGCTAAAGCTCTTTGCCTATTTCATCCGGCCACGCCCCTAGAGCTTGCTGATTAGATCAGCCAAATCCACGCTTCAGTACTGCATACTTCTGGCCGGACCAGCATTGCTCAGCGCCAGACCAAAGAAAGCCAGCGTAAAGACAAACAAGATCCCCAGATCGAAGGAGCCAGATCCTAACAACGCCCCCAGAGCCCTCGTCGTCGTATAACCCAACAAAGTCAAAACAATCCCCAGCATACAGGCCAGACTCGTCAGCACCCCGCAGAGAAGGCAGCAAGCAATAAACGTCTCCACCGCTGCTCCACAGATAACGAAAAGATGCGGATGGACGAAAGATATCCAGGGTGCCAACCAGCCTATCACCAAAGGCAACGACTCATGTCGCAAGCCCGAATGCTCAATAGCCAGCCATCTATACCCGGCATCAACCGCACACAGCCCACCGCACAAGATGCGCAAGAGCGCTATGATCCGTCGCCGCCATCCAACCATTGATAGCCTCGTCAGCCCCGAAAAATACGTCTTCTGCATCTGGCCCTCCTCTTAAGCCTGCGTCACGACAAACCCTTGTGGTTGTCGCGACGCGGTATCTGTAAGGAGTATAGGCCGAGCGTCTTTCTGTGATCTCCCACACATCTTCCATCGGACAAGAGAGGCGCGAACGAGCCTATGGTCCGGCTAAAGAAAAGAAGATATGCGCAATTGTCTTATGATAGTTGTGTACCAGGAGGCTCAGCCCCGGTGTAGAGAGGGTGCAAGACGTATTCGATGGAGGTAGCCGTAGTAGAGCATCCTTTCTTCCGATCGCTCTCGCCACGGTTAACAGGGCTGTGAGGGCAAAGGTACAAGAAATCTTATACCTGAAGCGCCATATTTTTTTTGTACAAGCGTTTGTCTTATACCAGTCTTACCCAATCCGCTTCAACGGAAAAGATAGAAGAAGACTGGATTGGAGTTTTTATCTATTACCGCCTTTGAAGCGAGGGTGAGGACGACAACCGCGAGGGATTGTCGCTACGCGAGGAGGTAATAAATAGATAAGGTTAAAAAAGCATAAGAGATTATGTATTGTAGGGCTTTGTATGAGTCTAAAAGCGAGGCGGTGGCGTGGTAATAGCGGTGGGTGAATAGAAAGTATATCTATTGTGTAGATGGGAGTAGTAAATATTACCGGAGGATTAGCGTATGAATGCAGTTGCGGATTGGGGCACAGCTCTGATCTCGTCGGTCGCTGGAGCACTGGCACTTGTCTTTTCGTTTATTCCAAAGTTACTTGGTTTTCTCGTCATTCTTTTAATAGGATGGCTTGTGGCTACTGCAGTAGCCAAAGCGGTAACATTTTTGCTGCGGAAAGTTGGCTTTGATCGCTTGGCAGATCGCATAGGTCTCAGTCGGTTAGAGGCACAGATGAACGTCAGTCTGGACGCAGCAGGAATTTTGGGCAAGCTGGTCTACTGGTTCGTCTTCCTTATATTTCTGGTTCCCGCAGTCGATGCATTAGGGCTAACCACCGTAAGCACGCTACTCGGCCAGATCATTGGTTATCTACCCAACGTCTTCGTGGCGATTCTGGTCCTTTTCCTGGGCACACTGGCCGCCACCTTCGTCGCAGACCTCGTGCGTGGAGCTACGGCAAGCGGCAGAGTGGGCAACCCAAATCTGTTTGCAAATATTGCTCGCTACGCTATTCTGGGCTTCGTTGCCCTGATCGCGCTGGAGCAGTTACAGATCGGCACCGCGCTCTTGAACATTCTTTTCACAGCTATCGTAGGCGCAACCGCATTAGCCGCTGGCCTCGCCTTTGGCCTGGGTGGACAAGACACTGCGCGTCGATATCTCAATCGTGCTGACAGTTCGATCAACACAGCGAGTGCGCAGATCCAGACTCAGCAAACTGTGAGTGATATAAGAACGTCGCCACAGATTACGCAGGATCCAACGGTATTAAGACCTCAAACAGGGAACAATCGTCCGATTACCGGTCGATAGTTATAAACAACAAGGAGAAAATACAATGTCAATGAACGTAAATCCAATCGTTGCTGGAGTCTTCCAGAGTGATTCACAGGCTCGTCAGGCCCTACAGGCTCTACGAGCAGCAGGTTTCGGAGTTGATCAGATCGGGTATGCCACGAAGGCTCAGAGCCAGGGCGTAAACCTGCTGAGTGATCTGCAGAACCTGGGTCTTGCACGAGATAATGCAACCTACTATGACCGCGAATTCAAAGCTGGCCGCCCCGTTGTCTCAGTCAGAGCTGATGGTCGCGAACAGGAAGCAGAAAATATTCTGCATCAGTATGGCGGCTACGACTACGAGCACCAGACCGGCATGGCACAGTCGAACGTCGCTGCCACTCAGAGCACAACCGTCAATCGTGCGGCAGCAGCCGTTGGAAATGCAAATGTTAACCAGGCAGCCGTAGACGAGACTGATGAGTTCTACCAGCCACGTCGCTTGCAACTGCGCGCAGAGCAGCTTGACGTGACGAAAAATCGCGTCCAGTCTGGCGAAGTCGGGCTACGAAAAGAAGTCGTCACAGAGCAGAAGACCATCGACGTACCCGTTACACACGAAGAGGTCTACATCGAGCGCCGTCCCGTCTCAGGTGGACAGGTTGATACAACCCCCATCGGACAAGACGAAGTCATCCGCGTTCCCGTAAGCGAAGAGCAGGTTAACGTCACGAAGAACACCGTCGTTACCGGCGAAGTCGCAATCGGCAAGCGCGATGTGACAGAGACACAGCAGGTCAGAGACACCGTCAGGCACGAAGAGGCACGCATTGAACACACAGGTGATGCCCGTGTGATCGACAACAGTGGTGTTGATGCTGGTACGGTAGACAACCGCGATCTCCGCACTGACGATCCCCGACGCTAGAAAATGCACGGAAGAGAGCTAATTGTATAGGATGAAGGCTACAGAGATAGGGAGAATAAATTAGCTCAAGAAACGTGTATTAGAATAGGTCTTCGTAAACGTGTACAGATAGAGGAGTGTTTGAAGAAGATCACCGAGTGAAAAAGCGCTTCTTTCTGTACACGTTATTTACCTTTAGACGAATAGGAGAAAACAATGCAACAGTCAAGAAGGACAGCAATTGGCGTTTTCGACGAAGGCGCGATGGCAGACCAGGCAGTAACTGCCCTTGAGAATGCTGGATTTAATGCCGGGCAGATTCACAGACATGGTCATCAGGGAGGAACAGGAGGTGGTTTCCTGTCCGGCTTGAGGAATATGTTCGGTGGAGATCAGAGTGCTGCAAAAACTGATGACTTCTCAGACCTGGGCCTCTCGAACGACGAGTCTACCTTCTACGAGAATGAGTCACAGTCAGGTCGTAACATTGTTAGCGTTCGTGCCGATGGCCGCGAGGAAGAAGCGATGAGCATTCTGCGTGCCAATGGAGCTTATAACTACGGCACACGCAGCGGCGGCTCCGGCCTCGCCAGTGCAACCGGTACAACAACAACTGGTACAACAACGACAACGACCGGTTATGGCAACACTCGCACTGGCGATGCAGCCTACGACAACACCACGGTTGACACGACCCGCACGGGTAATGCCGCTGCTTACAATACAACGGGTGTTACTGGCGCTGATACAGATGAGACACGCCGTATGCGCCTGCGTGAGGAGCAGCTCAACGTCAACAAAGAGCGCGTCCAGTCCGGCGAAGTTGACATCCGCAAAGATGTCATCAGCGAAGATAGAACCATCAATGTGCCAGTTACGCACGAAGAGGCCTTTATCGAGCGCCGCCCCGTTACTGATGCCAGCATCACCGATAACACCCCGATCGGCGAGGGTGAGACGATCCGCGTTCCTCTTAGCGAGGAGCAGGTCAACGTCAGCAAGAGCACCGTCGTCACCGGCGAGGTAGAGATCGGCAAACGTGCCGTGACCGAGAATCAGCGTGTCTCGGATACTGTCCGACGCGAAGAGGCTCGCCTTGAGCGCACGGGCGATGCACGTATCGTTGGCGACACTGGCGTGGCCGGAACCGATGCTAACCGCTTGAGTCAGACCGAGGCCGATCGCCTGCGCACAGAGCGCACCGACGACAGAAATCTGTAATCTCAAGTTCGAAGACAACACAGCAGGCTTGTAAATATCTACAAGCCTGCAATTTTTTTAATGTAGAGAAACTTCAATAAAAATATGTTCCTTCTTTTGTTGAAACTATCTGATAAAGTTTTGAGTGAAATAATAGTCAAAATAAAAATTGCCCTTCAATCATCACCCATGTAGGGATGATTGACGTGTGACAGAGCAATATTCTTTGTATAGTTGAGTTCCCGGTATCATGTATTCTTACACGAGAGGAAGACCCTAATGTCAGTACAGACCCGATCACTTCGTCCTCGGCAGGACGAAGTGGTGCCCAATAAGTGGGCGAGGCGGCGCGATATCCCCATAGCTGTATTAGCATGGATAGCGGTGGTATATGTCGTGCTTTTAGGAGCAAGCCACATTATACGCACAATCCTGCTCTTAATCATAGCTTCCTTGCTTGCATACGCACTTGCGCCAGGAGTAAAGATACTGCAACGCTTCATGCCGCGTTTCCTGGCGATTTTAATTATGTATTTAGTCGTATTGAGTGTACTCAGCTTACTGCTCTACTTTATAACAATAACAGCGATAGAGCAGGTAGGTTCGCTTAGCGTCACCATTCAAAAGATTCTCACGCCAGGAGGAGCAGGGCGGCTCTCTCCCATAGATCAGACGCTCAACTCTTTTGGCATCTCACAGGAACAGATTGCATCAGTGCGTACTCAACTTACGAGTAGATTAGAAGGGGTGGCGGGTAGCGCACTGCCATTTGTTACGGGTTTCTTTGATACCATTTTGGATATCGTCCTCGTCGCTGTGTTAAGCATCTACCTTCTCATAGATGGTTCGCGGGTAGTAAGCTGGTTCCGTCAAAACGCTCCGCAAGCAGCACGAGCCGACTTCATACTCGACACCGTACAACGCATCGTGGGCGGTTACATTCGAGGCCAATTTATACTAGCTGTTCTGATCGGTGTGCTCGTTGGAGTAGGCATGACTCTCTTCCATGTGCCGTACGCTGTCTTGCTGGGCGTGCTGGCATTCTTTCTAGAGTTCATCCCCGTGCTTGGAACTCTCCTATCGGGAGCCATATGCACGCTTATCGCGCTGACGCAAGGCTGGCTGATAGCCGTTGGAGTTCTGATCTACTTTGTTGTCGTGCACGTGATAGAAGGTGATGTAGTGGGGCCGCGCATCGTAGGCAAGGCTGTCGGACTCCATCCGGTCGTTTCGCTGGCTGCCCTGGTGGCTGGTTCAGAGCTTTTCGGAATCTGGGGTGCGCTCTTCGCCTCCCCCGTCGCCGGAGTTCTACAGGCTCTTATTGTTGCCATCTGGACCAACTGGCGCACCACCCATCCTGAAGAATTTGAGCGCACGAAACAGAAAGTGGCAGATAGGGTTGACCAGGGCCTGTCAGGTGGCCCCAATCAAGAAGAGCCTGAGCAGCACGTAGACGCAGTCGAGGATACTATAATACCTGCGTTGCCCGAACGAAAAAATGTATAAGTAAAACTTGTACAGCGATAGACGTTCTTAGAAAGTGTTGGATGCCTGTCGCATCCACGCTCTGAGCAGAACGTAGTGCGTACCTCTGCTGCCTGAAGCAGTTCTTAGAGGTAGTTTTTCATTTTTCACACTTTTTTGTGCAAAGCACAAAAAAGTGTGAAAAATGAAAAAATGTAAAACTATAGAAGGGCACGCCTTCGGCGTGCATGTGGGCTGGAAAGAGAAGAAAGCGAAGGCGACGGGCGTTCGACGCTCTCTTAACAAACATGGAGACGACCTTTTGCACAAAACGCAAAAGGTCGTCTCCATGTTTGTTAAGAATCAAGGGAAGATGAACTGGTATCAAGAGTGGTCACAGAGGTTTCCACTTCCACCGTGAGTTCAGATTGGACAATCATCTGCTCTTCTTCGGGATTCATCTCGGCCAGCGTCTCATCTAGAGCCAGGAAGACCGCCTGGGGATCGACGGACTCCGACATCGCTTCCGCCTCCTGATCATAACGGTCTCGCACGATCGGCATATCGCGACGTAACTCCTCAACCAGAGCAATCAACTTACTCACCTTGTGCTCCACTACCAGATTCACCTGTAGATCCAGGTGTTTGCGCCGCTCAGCGAATCTCGCCTGTCGATTCTGTGTGATAAGCACCAGAATGGTCATTAACATGGCGCTGAGTCCGATGAGCCCTTGCAGCCAGGCGAAAGGAACTGGATCAAAGACCGGTAGGTGAAGATAAGGATCAAGGAGATTGAAAAAGATCCAGGCCACAATAATAATAAGCACTACATAGAAAGCAGATGGGCGGCCCATCAAAGCCGTCAAGCGTTCAAGCATGCGTTGATGGCGGCCTACTTTGAGTTCAGCGTGCATATGCAGCGAGATAATCGTCTCAATATTGTGATCGATAAGATCCGAGATCTGCGGAATCTCCTGGCCTCTGGAATCTTTACGGATGCGAGAACGACGCGGCTTTAGCATACGAGGGATATACTTAATCAAAGGTTGTTTACGTATTTGTGTTGGAACTACTTCTTCTGTTGAATCCGTTTCTTGCGTTGTCTCATCATCCGTCATCATCGTCGATGGCTTGTTCGCAAAAAGTGTCTGTATTAAAATTTTAACCAGCACGAGAGGTAGACGAGGGACTACCTGAAGAGGAACACGAAGATTAGAAAACCGTTTTATAAGTTTCATAGCATTCTCCTTATAAAGTAATAGACAGCTCAAAATGAGATTAGTGTAGAAGAAGGTATATTCCCCTCCACATACTATACGTAAGAACGCCTCTACTAATTTACACTCTTTTATAGAGAGTGTTGGACGCCCATCACCTTCGCTTTCTTCTCTTTTCAGATCATATGCACGCCTTCGGTATGCCCTTCTTCTTAGAGATGGTTTTCCAGTTTTTTCATTTTGCATACTTTTTTGTGCTGAGCATAAAAAAGTATGCAAAATGAAAAAACTGGAATCTTCAATCAATCAGACTTGCGTAGCGACCACGAGAAACGGAATGTCGTTTAAATCGTGTATATAATAGAAGTGTCGATCTTGTCGCACGCGTTCCCAGGAGAAAACGCACAAGAACGAGACGTAAGGAGAAGACTAATTATGCAACATACGACAGAACGACCGGCCGAGGCCAGTGGCACACTAACACTAGGAGGAGACCTCAAGGTCTACCGCCTGGGCTTTGGAGCTATGCGCCTTACAGGAGAAGGAATCTGGGGTCCGCCAGCAGACAAGCAAGAGGCTCTTGCCGTCCTGAAGCGCTCCCTCGAACTGGGTATCAACCTGATAGATACGGCGGACTCTTACGGTCCAGAGGTGAGCGAAGAGCTTATCGCCGAGGCGCTCTACCCCTATCCACAGGATCTCGTCATAGCTACCAAGGGTGGCTTGCTGCGCACAGGACCCGGTCAATGGCCACTGGATGGCCGACCTGAACATCTACGAGAGGCCCTCGAAGGCAGCCTCAAGCGCCTGCGTCTCGATCGCATAGATATCTACCAATTTCACCGGCCAGACCCCAAAGTACCATTTGAGGAATCAGTTGGCGAGGTAGCCAGGATGAGAGAAGAGGGCAAAATACGCCACGTCGGCCTCTCAAACATCACTGTAGAAGAGCTAGGGCGAGCACAGAAGATCGTCCCCATCGTCACCGTCCAGAATCACTACAACCTGAGCAAACGGCAATCGGAGCGCATGAACGGCCAGCAATCTGAAGAAATGATCGACATCTGTGCCCAGCAAGGCATCGGCTTCATCCCCTGGAGCCCACTAGAAAATATCTCGCAAGCCAGCGACGAGCTCAAGCAGATCGCCAAACAGCATAACGCCCAGCCCAGCCAGATCGCCCTTGCCTGGCTCCTGCAGCGCTCTCGCACCATGCTCCCCATTCCGGGCACCTCCACCGTGAAGCACCTTGAAGAGAACGTCCAGGGTGCCACCCTCAAACTTACCCAAGAAGAGTTTGACACTATCGACCGGAGCAGCAAGTAGAATAACTTTCAACCTCTCTCCGAAAAAGGACGCGTAGATACCTCTCTACGCGTCCTTTTATTATTTCGTCGGCGTCGGATGCCCAGCGCCTCCATGTTCTAGCAGAAAGTATTGTGCAGCTTCGCTGCCTGAGACAGTTCTTAGGGATGGTTTTCCAGTTTTTTCATTTTGCATACTTTTTT
>JAABUZ0100003266.1_pt1 | contig 24509 bp, 24 predicted proteins | sample 5562091 | NCBI WGS metagenome assembly JAABUZ01 (sample SAMN12813069, study PRJNA571459) | rock metagenome | isolation source: Antarctica rocks | place: Antarctica: Victoria Land, Linnaeus Terrace sud | collected 2015-12-21
AGGTCGCTAGTTTTATTATCGCTTCTTAGAAAGAATCATCATGGCGCTTATTGAACGCGAGCTGGAAGCACAAACGCCGCTGGCAGACACAACGGCGGTGTCGCATCACCCGGCCCCCACCGCCGCGCAGACCAACACGGACCTGACGCGCGGCGTCCTGCAAACCGGCTGGGCCTGGTGGGCGGTGCTGGGCTTTTTTGCGACGGTTTTCGGCTGGGCCGGCCTTGTCTTTGTGTACCAGATTTACAACGGCATGGGGTCCTACGGCAACAACCGGCCAGTTTACTGGGCGCTGCCGATCATCAACTTTGTGTTCTGGGCGGGCGTCGCGCTTTCGGGAACGATGATTTCCGCCATTCTGCGGCTGCTTCATGCCGGCTGGCGGCGGTCGCTGACGCGCATGACCGAAACGCTGACCGTCTGCGCCCTGGCGGTCGCGGGCATCTTCCCGCTGCTGCACATCGGGCGCAACTGGGCCTTTTACTGGATGCTGCCCTACCCGAATGAGCGGCAGCTCTGGCCGGACTACAAAAGCCCGCTGCTGTGGGATGCCACGGCGATTTCCGTGTACCTCATTACCAGCGTCATTTTCTGGTTTTCCGGCATCGTGCCGGACTTTGCCACCCTGCGGGAGCGGACATTCGGCTGGCGGCGGTTCTTGTATACGGTTCTGGCGCTGGGATGGCGCGGGTCGGACCGGGAATGGCGGCGGCTGAAAGTGCTGTTCGGCATTCTCACGGTGATGATTATCCCGGTCTTCGTGTCGCTGCATACGATTGTCGGCTGGGACTTCGGCATGAGCATTGTTCCGGGCTGGCATGAGAACATTTTCGCCCCCTACTTTGTCTGCGGGGCGCTGTATTCGGGATGCGGCGCGGTGCTGGTCATCATGTACTTTGTCCGGCGGTCGTTCAGCTTGCAGCAGTACATTCTGCCCCAGCACTTCGATAACATCGGCAAGCTGCTGTTTTCCATTTCGGTGCTGTGGTTTTACTTCTTTGCCGGCGACGCCTGGGCGGACTGGTTCTCGCGTGATCCCAGCCATGTCAATTGGCTGAATTACTTGTTTGACGGCTACAAGTGGGTGCTGATTACGATTATCGTGTTCGGCATCTTCGTGCCGTTCTCCATGCTTGTTTTTGGGAATATACGCCGGAACCCGCTGCTGATGATGCTGGTCGGCGTGTCGGTCAACGTCGCCATGTTCAGCGAGCGCATTGTTGTGGTCATTCCCGCCCCGTCCCGCAATGTTCTGACCTGGGGCAACTTCACGCCGGACTGGGTTGGGATTTCGGTGACGGTAGGAGCGTTCGGCTTGTTCGGCTTTTTGTATACGCTGCTGACCAAGTTTATTCCGATTGTTTCCATGTGGGAATACAGCGAAGGGGAACATGCCGAGGGCATTGAAATGGTCGGCGGCGCGGCCATGCCGGTAAACGTCCGCGAGGACGCGATTGGCTAAGACGCGACGGATTAAGAAAGCAGAAAATTATGGCGGAAAGATATACGACGGAAACAGCGGAAACAACAGTTTTGGGATTGTTTGAGGAAATTGACCAGGCGGCGTCGGCGCTGCAGCGCTTGAAGAGCGAGCGCGGGGCGAACTCGCAGGACCTCATGGTGCTGTCGTCGGTGCCGTTCCCGGAAGGCGTTCTGGAAGCGGATCGGTCGCCAATCCGCCTGCCGCTGATTACGGTCATTTTTGCCATTACCGGCATTTTGTTCGGCATTGCGCTTGCTGCCGGAACCGCCCAGCTTTATCTCATTCGGGTCGGCGGAAAGCCGATTTCACCCGTGCCGCCGACGGCGATTATCGCTTACGAGATGATGATGCTGTTCGCGCTGTCGGCGGCCTTCTTTGCCGCGCTGTTCGAGATGCGGCTGCCGTCCTGGCGGTCTAAAGTCTACGACCCGCGCATTTCCGAGGGCATGATCGGCATTGCCGCCCACTGCGCCGATGCCGAGCAGGCGACCCGCGCGGAGCGCTACTGCCGGGACGCGGGCGCGGCGGATGTCCGCCGCGATGCAAGGAGCTTCGAGTGAGACCAGTTCTTCTCGCCGTTCTTGCCGGGCCGCTCGCCATTCTGTTTCTTGCCGGGTGCGGCAACCAAATGTATCGCCAGCCGAACTATACGCCGCTGGATGCGCCTCGCGCCGCGCCGCCTGCCGACGCCGTCCCGGCCAGCCTCGCGCTGACGCCGACGGACGGCAAAGCGGTGGCTTCCAACGCTTACGGGGCGCGTGTCTCGCTTCCCGGCGAGAGTGCGGAGGATGCCAAGCCGGTTGCGCCGCATTTTACGACGTTCCCGCCCAAAGAGCCGGTCCTGCCGCCGCCGAACCTGTCCGACAACGCCCGCTATGAACCGGCCCCGGCCTCGGTGGACACGCTCAAAAATCCGCTGCCGCAGGGGGCGCGGCTTGTGCGCTCCGGGCAGATTTTGTTTGACAACCGCTGCGTGCAGTGCCACAACCCCGGCGGCTACGGCTACGGCACGGTCGGGCAGTATCTGGTTCCGCATCCGCCAGATTTGGCAGCGCCGCTGGTGCAGAACATTTCCGACGGCGCGATTTTCTGGCATATCACGATGGGCCAGGGCAAGATGCCCGGTTTCCGGCACTGGACCACGCCGTCCGAGCGCTGGGCGCTCGAAGCCTATGTTCGCAGCCTGAAAACCAGCACCGACACGGCGGACGCGAACAATGCCGGCGCGTGGACGGTCACGCGCAATGCGCCCTACCCGGTCTACGGCGTCACCGGCTATCAGGATGGCCGCAGCGTGTACCCGTTCAAGGTCCTGCGTCCGCCGACTTCGGACCCCGACAGCCGCGAGACTGTTCACAACCAGGGCTTCGGTCAGCCGCCCCCGCCGCAGAGCCGGTAAGGCAAAAAGAGACCTCACCCCGGAACTTCGTTCCGACCCTCTCCTTGTTAAGGAGAGGGTGCCGACTTGTCGGCGGGTGAGGTCTTTCTTTGCCTAACCTAAAGCGCTTTGGTAATCAGCGTCGTGATCGTTGACTTTGGGTGTGCGCCGACAAGTTGGCCGACCTGCTGGCCGCCCTTAAAGAGCAGCAGCGCGGGAATGGAGCTGACGCCGTAGCGGGCCGCCACTTCCGGCTCGTCGTCTACGTCCACTTTGACGATCTTCGCCTTGCCGTCAAACTCCGACGCAACCGCGTCAAGCGTGGGCGCAATGGCGCGGCAGGGCGGGCACCAGGGGGCCCAGAAGTCCACCAGAACGGGAACTTCGGACTGAAGGACTTCCTTCTCGAAATCAGCCGTCTTGACGGCGAGGGCGTTGCTCATAGTAAAAAACTCCTTGTATAGATAGTGCCGAATTGAGAAATTGCCGAATATCGGGTGTGATCAGTCAAGATACTCGGATAACGCGGCTTCAATGGTCTGCCGCGTGTTCTGTCCCCCCACAAGCTCGCCGACCTTCTGGCCGCCCTTGAAGAACAGCAGCGTCGGGATGCTCTGGACACTGTAACGCCCGGCGATTTCCGGGTTCTCGTCCACATTGAGCTTGAGGACTTTGGCGCGTCCGGCAAACTCTCCCGCGACCGCATCAATCGCAGGCGCGATTGTCCGGCAGGGAACGCACCAGGACGCCCAGAAGTCCACCAAAACGGGGACTTCAGATTCCAAAACCTGCGCGTCGAATTCCGCAGTGGAAACAGCAGGAGCAGCACTCATTTGGGACTTCTTTCTCGGCTTCCACAGGCCGGCGGTGATGTGCATTGCTGGAAGAACAAACGCAGATTCCAAATGGTTCCCCTATCGTCTCCGTATGTTCTGCTATCCACTTGAGCTGTTTTTACCCACGAGAGCCATAAACTCCTGGCGGGTGACGCGGTCGGAGCGGAACACGCCCATGACGTGAGACGTGACCATGCTGGCGCTCTGCTTCTGGACGCCGCGCATCAGCATGCACATATGGGCGCCCTCCACAACCACGGCGACGCCCTGCGGCTGCAAGGCTTCTTCCAGCGCTTCCGCAATCTGGATCGTCATCCGCTCCTGCACCTGAAGGCGGCGGGCGAACATGTCGACCAGGCGCGGGATTTTGGACAGCCCGACGATTTTGCCGTTTGGAATGTAGGCGACATGGACTTTGCCGTAGAACGGCAGCATGTGGTGTTCGCAAAGCGAATAAAACTCAATGTCCTTAACCAGCACCATATCGTCGTAATCTTCGTGGAAAATCGCGCCGTTCAGCAGTGTTTGGACATTCTGCTCGTAGCCGCGAGTCAGGAACTTCAAGGACTCCACGACCCGATGCGGCGTTCGAAGCAGGCCCTCGCGGGCGGGGTCTTCTCCGACAAAGGCCAGCATCTCGCGGTAGATGGCCTCGGCTTTCTCCTGGCTGGGCCGGGCGATGGCCTCGGTTTGCGGCACGGCCTCACGCGGCGGACGCGCTTCCAATTTTTTCAGTTCCAGCAGTTCCGACTGCGACAGCTCTGTCACGGGTAATACTCTTTCTGCAATTCTCTTTCAGCACCGTAATACTCAAAGTAATTGCGCGGCGTTTCGCGGACCGCAACCCGAAACAAACGCGCCCCGCCCAGGTCTTCGGCGCTCAGGCGGCGGGAAAGATTGTCCCAGATCACTTTCGTGAGGTTTTCCGAAGTCGGGTTCAGCGTGCGGAAGTCGGGCGCATCGTAGTTCAAGTGCTTGTGGTCGTAGGGGATCAAAACTTCTTCCGAGACAATCTTGTCCAGGCAGTGACCATCCCAAAGCTGCCCGGTGGCCGGGTCGGCGTCGCCTGCGAGAGTCACTTCCACCTCGTAGTTATGCCCGTGGCCGTTTTCCCAGTTGCACTTACCGAAAATCTCCGCGTTTTCAGCGTCGGACAGCGCCGCCGAATGCAGGCGATGCGAAGCCGAGAAGTCATACGTGCGCGTCACCGTCAGCATCGGTTTCTCCTGAAAAAGCGAAAGCTCGGCCTTCAGCGCCCAAGTCGGCCAGAGCGTGAGGCGGGTCAGCCGGCCCTCCGCCGGCAGGGCGAAGGCGCAGGGGTTCCACAACGCGCGAGCGATATTCTCCGGCGTCGGGGGCAGCCCGCGCAGGAGCGCCGCGTCCTCGTCCAGCAGCCTGCCGTGCAGCGGGCTAATGACCTGCGCTTTCAGCACCGCGTCTACGTCTTTGATGTTGATGACCATGCCGGTCTCGGCATCAATCTCCCCGCCGACCGTCATCTCGACTAAGTAGTCATGCCCGCGCCCCGTCTCGCCCGGCGGCGGCTGCCGAAAGCCCGCCGAGAATGCGGCCCGCCGCCGCAGATACAGTGTCATAAGTATTGCTTTCTACGGGCATATAACACCCGGCGGCTTGCCGGTGGTTCCCAGCAACACAAGAAAACGCCCCCGTGACCGAAGCGGCGACGGGAGGCGTTTACAGAAATACCGTAGGAAAAGACTTTAGAAACTGTATAAAAAGCCTTCCCTGCCGTGAACGGCAGAGCTTTAAGAGTGCAAGCCCCCGCCTCTGCACTGGTCAGCACTGGCTACCCGGAGGGCAGGCCCGGAGGGGCGAGGGCGACCAACTTCGTTGGATTTTCATGCCCGCGCCTCCTAGTCGCTGCGCTCCGTAGCGGAGTAAAAGGCGGGGAATTGTTCTACTAAAGCACGGGGGTTCAGCCCCGTGAAGGCTTTCTATACAGTTTTTTAGCCTTTGCAAAGATTTTGGTCGCCGCCGACGCTGTCATTGACCTCCGCGCCGCGCTGCAAGTTGTAGACTTTCTGATTCGCTCCTAGGCTGATTTGTGAATTTCCGGTCGTGTCCAGAATGTAATACTTGGCATGACCGTCAATGAAGAGCATGTTGGACCCGCCGTTATGCCGCAGTGAGATGTTGTCGAACACAGTGGTAGGGGGAACCAAAGCGCCACCACTTTGATCGTTGAGCAAATAAGCGTCGTTTGTGCCAACCGAAGAGCTGCCGGAGCCTTCCTCGCAGAACAGCAGCGTCCCGGAAGGATTGTCGAACTGCGAAAGCGCCTTCCCAGCTTCAATACCGTTGACGCGGGTGAGGCCGGCAACGCAGGAGCTGATCGCGTAGGTATCCCCGCTGGCCTGGCCCGCGCTGTCGTCCGGGCAAAGATAGACGCCCTTGCTTTTGATATAGGTGTAGACGCTGCCCTGCGTCGGGTCAAATTTCAGCGGTGCAGCAGCAGTGGAGGTAAAGTTGGTGTAGTACATCCAGCCGCCCAGCATTCCCTCGCCCTTCCCTGCCCCGCCGCCCGAAGCGACGCTCGGCATACGCTCGTCGTAATCCTGCTGGTATTGGATCACGGCCAAGCCAAGCTGCTTTTCGTTAGACAAGCAGGCAGCACGTCGGGCGTTTTCGCGGACCTTCTGGAAGACGGGAAAAAGTATCGCCGCGAGAATCGCGATAATGGCGATGACGACGAGCAGTTCAATGAGTGTGAAGCCTGCTCGTTGATTGGAACGCGAAGTAATCATAATAGCCTTTCTTTATGAAAAATGTCTGCGAGTAACAAACTCATCCGTCGGTACTGGCTCTTGTACGACAAATGCACCCAAAAAGTTCATTTTACTGCGTGTTATGATAGAGAAATCTTACGGCGTATAGACCGCCGGCTGATACCCGGAATGCTCGTTGTCAAGCGCGTGCATCGCGTCTGTTCCCCCACGCGAGAGTTGACGCTCCATCAAAGAGGTTTTTCCGTAAGCAAACTTAGGCATTGCTCTGGCGTAAGCATTTACCCCTGCAAGAAGGCCGCCTGCTTCCGTTGTTGACGAAGCGGTCTTAACTGTCGGCTGCTGCACGAATACGGTCGCCGGCTCAATGTGTACCTGAACAGGAAGCGGCTCTTTATCCCGGCGGGCCAGCAGCGGAAGGTCGGTTTTCCGCTTGACGAGGGCAGTCTCAGGCGCGGCCCGGTGCCGCTTCTCGGCAGGCGTGACGTTAGCGGAAGCCATTAGCTTCTTGGGCGACTGTGCCTGAAGATGCACAACGGATTTCACCGGAACATGAGTCGGCACAAAGGTATGGGTGAGAGCAGGCACGTTTTCTGCGACGCGGTCAGATGGGGCGACGGCATTCACCGGCACGGTTTTCTTGGGAGCGTGTTCGGCGGTGACAGATTTAACCGCGTCGTGCTGAGTTGTGAGGGCAGGGACATTCCGAGCGACCAATGTTTGATGCGGCTTGACCCGCGCCGCAAGGGGCAGGACGTTCTTTACTCTCGGCGTGACCGGAGGCGCAGAGGCGAGGATCGTTTTCGGCGCAGGCTTCATGACGCTCACGTTTGGCACAGGCGAATGCAGGAGCGAATAGCTCAGAATAAAGCCAAGCGCGGTCAAGGAGGCGGCAGCGGCGTAAGCGGGGCGCAGGGTGAACGCCCGGACCGGGCGCAGCGAAACCGGAGCGGCGGACGACGCGGCAATGGCTTCAGCGATGCGTGAATGCAGGTTTGCCGGCGGAACGGCGACCGGACGCGATGCGAGGGCGCGGTGGGTCGCCTGCATCCAGGAAAGCGCCACGCGGCAGCCTTCGCAGCCCGGCAGGTGCGTTTCCACCAAGCGGATTTCGGCCGGCGACGCCATGCCGTCGGCATAAAGCGGCAGCAGCGGCTCGATGCTTTCGCAGTCGGGCGGTAATGCCGATGAGGAGGCAGGCGATGACATTCGGCTCAGTGACCGGAAGGGCCAGTTCATGGAAAATCGTCTCTCTGCCGTGCAAGGTTCGCACGGCGTTGGGTGTTACTGCGTTTGACAGCCTGACGGGGCAAATGTTTCACAAATTTATGCCCGATTTTTGAGCCAAATCAGGTATCTTATTGATATTATGGCGGATCAAAAGCAATCGGACTTCCTCGGCGGCGGCCCAAAATTTAACACGGTCGGCAAAGACAACCGCCCTGCGCCCGGCATGGAGGAGCCGATCCTTGCGCCCCAACAGACCGGCTACTGGGTGCGGATGTCGGGGATTATCCTGCTGGTCGTTGTTCTGGCGGGAGTCTTGTTTTACTTGAACGACCGCGATTTAGGCAAAACGACGGTTTCGCCGGGACGGGGCGGCCAGGCGGTTTCCCCGGACGCCAAGCCGCCAGTCACTCCCGATGCCAAGCCGGCATCGTCCGCAGAATAAGCATCATGCCTTCTCAGACTGAAACCGGGGGAGACGCCGGGCGTGTCCGCTGCCTGTACTGCGGCGCGAACAACTTTCCTTCTTCCGCCGCCTGCTGGCAGTGCAGCCGGCCGCTCAAACCGATGCCTGCCGCTCCGCCCACGGCTGCGTCCGCCGCGCCGTCCGCGCTGCCTTCCGCCGCCAATTTGCCTTCTCACACGGCTGTTCGGCCCGCGCTTGCCGAATCGCCGCTGGCCCCAAAGGCGGCGGCGGCGCTGGGAATGATGTTTCCTTATGTCGGCCTGCCGGCAGGCATGATCTTCTTGATGCTTGACGATCCGCGCAAAACCCAGCTTGGCTGGCTGCTGATTGGATGGAGCGTGGCCGGTACCATCATCAGCATTTTTTCTTTGGCCGTCACGCTCGGCCCGATTTGGGCCGTGCTGCGCGGAATGCTGCCCCACCCCGGCGGCAGCGCTCCGCCGGCCATTCCCGGCCTGCCGACGGACGGCGGCGAGGGCGTCTTTCTGCTTCTTATGTTGCTGCTCCTTCGCTTGCCGCACGTTTGACTCGCCCTGGCGAGCGGTTATAATCTTTTGTTATTATCGGCTATTGCGTTACAAGATAAGTAGAGCAAACTACAAATTTGCCGTTGCCGCGCATTCACGTTGCGCGAGGAGATGTACCACCCATGAGCGCTTATCCTACTCTCGCCAAGCGCCACAAGATCGCCTACGTCGGGACCTATCCCCCGAAAGAATGCGGCATTGCGACGTTTACGCTGGATGTTGTCAACTCCACCGACCTGACCGGCTGGCGATCCATTGTTTTTGCCGTGGACGACGCCGCGCCGGACGAGCCGCACCCTGACTCCAAAGTTGTTTACACGATTGAAAAAGAAAACAAAGCCGATTATGTCCGGGCCGCAAAGCTCTTAGAAAAGCACAAAGTCAGTCTGCTTTCCATCCAGCACGAGTACGGCATCTTCGGCGGCGACCACGGCGACTACATTTTAGACTTGGTTCGCGCTGTCACCATGCCGGTTGTCGTGACCCTGCATACGGTCCTGCCAAACCCGTCCGTGGCCCAGCGGCGCATTCTGAAAGAGATGGAACCCTACGTTTCCTGCTTTGTCGTCATGGCCCACAAGGCCGTCGAGCTGCTGGAAGACGTTTACGGCATTGCCCCCAGCAAAATCCGCTTTATCCCGCATGGCGCTCCGAATGCTCCGTTCCATGCCGACAGCGCCGCGAAAGAAAAATTTGGCCTGGCCGGACGCCGCGTGCTGTCCACGTTCGGCTTGATTTCGCCCAACAAAGGCATTGAAGATGCGATTGCCGCCATGCCCGACGTGGTCAAGAAGGAGCCGAAGGCGACTTATCTAATTCTTGGGCAGACGCACCCGGTCATCAAGCGCAAAGAAGGCGAATGGTACCGCGAAAGTCTGGTCAAGCAGGTCGAAGATCTGGGCTTGCGCGACAACGTCAAGTTCGTGGACAAATACTTGACGCTGCAAGAGCTGATTGACTATCTGCTGGCGACCGACATCTATATCACGCCGTACTATGCTAACCCGCACCAGATTACGTCCGGGACGCTGGCGTATGCGATGGCGACCGGCAAAGTCATTGTCTCGACGCCGTATTTGTATGCCGAAGAGCTGCTGGCGGACGGGCGCGGCTTCCTGTATCCGTTCCGCGACTCGGCCCGGCTGTCCGACATTATTGAAAGCGTTTTGACCAATGACATTTTGTTTGAGGCCACCCGGCAAAAAGCGTATGACTACGGGCGGGCGATGACCTGGCAGAGCGTCGGCATTCAGTATACCAAGCTGTTTACGGAAATGCTGGACGAGCGCTGGGTCAACCATCGGGCGGCGATGGATGCAATGGCGATTCCCGGCCTGAACGACCTGGTCCGGGAAGGCGAAATCTGGGCACCGTCTCCAATCCCAAGCCAGGCGGTTTCGGGAGTTTGACCGCCCCGGCATTCGGGGAGAAATTAGTCAATGAAGACACAGACACAAGCAGAGCTGCGCTTTGATCATTTAGAAGCCATGCTGACCCGGATCGGCCTCTGGCAGCACTGCGAAGACAGCCATCCAAACCCGCGTCACGGGTATTCCATTGACGACGAGGCACGCGGCCTGATTGTTGGGCTGCGCTACTGGCAGGAGGGAGTCCAGCCGCGCTTTTACGAGCGGCTGGCCCAAACCTGCTTCAGTTTTGTCCAGGGCGCGGCGATTACCTCCGGCGAGTGCGCCGGACAGTACCACAACTTCTGCGACACGCAGGGCCACTGGCTGGATTCCGTCGGCAGCGAAGACTCCTTTGGGCGCACCCTCTGGGGCCTCGGCGTCGCCTGCGCTGTGGACGCTCCGTTCGCCCCTCGCGCCATTGCCGAAAGCCTGCTGCGCGGCTCCCTACCGAACCTGCCGACAATGCGGCCGACCTACCTGCGGGCCAAAGCGTTCATTATTCTCGGTCTGTCGGAGGCAAAAATCGCCGAGGACCAAATCCGAGCGCTGGCCGACGCGCTGGCGGACAAGTACGAAGCGTGCGCGGGCGGCGACTGGCACTGGTTTGAGGAGCAGATGACCTACTGCAACGCCCGTCTGCCGCAGGCGCTGTTTGTTGCGTCCCGCCTCTTTCCGGGCGATGCGCGTTACAAGACAATCGCCGTCGAATCGCTGGACTTCCTGCTCGAAAAGACCCGTAATGGTCAGGGAAGCTACGATCCCATCGGCAACCTGCGCCTGACCGAAGCCGGCTGGTTCACACGCCACGACGAAGCCCCGCCGCGCTTCGACCAGCAGCCGGTAGATGCGGGGGCATTAGTTGAGTGCTGCGCCGAAGCGTACCATGTTACCGGCGAACAACGCTACCGGCAGGCGGCACAAGATGCATTCAACTGGTATCTCGGCCACAATCATCATGGCATGCCGGTCTTCGATGCCGAGACTGGCGGCGTCTCCGACGCGCTGACGCCGAATGGCCTGAACAGCAATCAGGGCGCGGAATCAGTTTTGTCAGTTCATCTCGCGCATCAAGCGCTGCAATCTCTACAAGCGCTGCAATCAATACAGGAGTGACAATTCATGCCGGAAGCGGAAAAACCAAACATTTCGTTCGGAACCGACGGGTGGCGCGGTATTATCGCCGATAACTTCACGGGCGCGAACGTCCGGCTTGTCGCGCAGGCGGTCGTCAACTACTTGAAGCGCCCGGAAGTGCCGGGCGATAATTCGGTCTTTATCGGCTATGACAACCGTTCGCAGTCGGAATACTTCGCTGCCGAGGCCGCAAAAATCGTGGCGGCGTCCGGCCTAAAGGCAATTTTGTCGGCGCAGTCCTGCTCGTCGCCGTCTGTTTCCTATAACGCGCACAAGAACAATGCCAAAGGCGGCATTATGATTACCGCGTCGCACAACCCGCCGCAGTTTAACGGCTTTAAGATCAAAATGGGCTTTGGCGGCTCGGCCTTGCCGTCGGATGTGGACCAAATCGTCAAAGAGCTGAACGCGCTGATGGACGCCGGGACCTATGCTGTCAACGTAAGCGCGGACGTGATGGACAGCGTCGAAAAGCGCGACCTGCGGCCGGCCTACTTTGACGGCCTGCGCGGCATGGTGGATTTGGAAAAAATTAAAGCCGCGAACTACAAAATCGTTGCCGACCCGATGCACGGCAGCGGCAGCGGCTATTTATCAGACATTCTGCGCGGCGCGGGCATCGAGATTGAGGAAATCTGCCGGGACCGGAACCCGGTCTTCGGCGGCTTGAACCCGGAGCCGATTGCCCAGAACTTAGGGCCGCTCAAAGACGCGGTTCTGGCCTCTCGCGCCGATGTCGGTCTCGCCGTAGACGGCGACGCCGACCGGGTGGGCGCGATGGATGCTTACGGCAATTTTGTAGACAGCCACCGGATTTTCGCGCTTCTTCTGCGTCATCTCTACGAAGACCGGGGCCTGCGCGGCTCCGTCGTCAAGACGGTTTCCACGACAACGCTGATTGATAAGCTCTGCGCCAAGTACGGGCTAACTTTGCATGTGACGCCGATTGGTTTCAAGAATATCTGCGAGTGGATGCTGAAAGAACCGGTGCTGATTGGCGGCGAGGAGTCCGGCGGCATCGGCGTAACGGGCTATATCCCGGAGCGCGACGGGCCTTTGATGTCCCTGCTGCTGCTGGAAACGATGGCGACCCGCAAAAAGCGCTTGGAGGAGCAGATTGCCGAGCTGATGGCGGAGTTCGGCCCGCATGAGTATCAGCGCGTAGATTTGCACCCCGAACCCGCCAAAATGTCTGCCATCGTCAAGTCACTGACGGAAGATAACCCCACGGAAGTCGCCGGGCTGAAAGTCCAAAAGATTGACCGCACCGACGGCACCAAGTTCTTTTTTGAGAACGACGCCTGGCTTCTGCTTCGGGCGTCGGGAACCGAGCCGGTCGTCCGCGTCTACGCCGAGTCGTCGTCGCAGGAAAAAGTCTCGGAGCTGATCGCCGCCGGGCTGGGATTGGTCGAGCGGGTTTAGACGGACCTCACCCCGCCTCGTTCCTCGGCGACCCTCTCCTTGTTAAGGAGAGGGTAAGAAAAGAAAGTAAAGGAAAGAGAGTAATGAAAAGAAGGGAGCGGACGCCAAGAGCCTTCTCTTCGTCTTTATTATTCTTACCCTCTCCTTAACAAGGAGAGGGTCGCCGAGGAACGAGGCGGGGTGAGGTTCCTATCAAGCCACCAGCAGCCGCTCCTGACAGGGCTGTTCCCTACAAGGCTGTTCCATAGGCCGATAAGCCCGCAGCAGGGCATGGACACATTCCGGGTCCCACTGCGCTCCGGCCCCTTCCTCTAAAATCCGCAGCGCCTTCCCCTGCTCCATGCCTTTGCGGTAAGGCCGGTCCGTCGTCATGGCGGAAAACGCATCGGCGACAGCGATCAGGCGGGCCAGAAACGGCGTTTCGTGACCCATGAGTCCATATGGATACCCGCCGCCGTCCCAGCGCTCGTGGTGGTGGCGCACGGCATCCAACGTCTCCTCGAAGCCTGGAACCGCGCCGACAATCACTGCGCCCATGACCGGGTGCTGCTGGACGGCCTGAAACTCCTCGTCAGTGAGGGCGCTCGGCTTCCGCAGGATATGGTCGGGGACGCCGATCTTGCCGACATCATGCAGCAGGGCCGCGATTTGTACGGTGCGCCGGGTTTCCGGGTCCAGCCCAAGATGAACCGCGATATGCAGGCTGTAAGTCAGCACGTCTTCGGAATGACGGCGCGTGTATCTGTCTTTGTTATCAACGGCTGTCACGAGAGCATTGAGCATGGAAAAGCCGGACAGTGACAGGGTCAGCTCGCGGCAGAGCTGCTCGGCGGGATGCTCCGAGCCGCCGCCGGTCTTGACGTGCATCAAGCGCTGATCTGCCAGCTCTAAAGCGTCCAAAGGACTTGCGGCGTCGGCCGGGAACAGGGCGACGCCGAGAGAAATGGTCAGCGGAATGACCGAGGGGCTGCCGGGCGGCTGAAAAGATAAAGTGGAGAGCGCTAGGTTAAGGCTCTCCGAGAGAGTTTCCGCCGATGTTTCCTGCCGCGTTCCGGCAGCAGTCTTCAGCGGCAAAATCAGCGCGAATTCGTCTCCCCCAAAGCGCCCAATCGTATCTTCCGGCAGGAGACTTTGGCGCAGTGCCGCCGTAAGTTGCCGCAGAACATCATCGCCAGCGGCATGGCCATAGGCATCGTTGAAGAACTTGAAGTTGTCCAAATCCAGCATGGCGACGGCGAGCGCTTGTCCGTCCCGGCTCGCCCGCGCGGCTTCTTCGGCAAGACGCTGGTGGAACGTCCGGTGGTTGCACAGCCCGGTCAGCGGGTCCGTCGTTGCAAGCGCTTCCAGCCGCCCGTTCAGCTCCCGGTTTTCCAGCAGGGCCAGCACCTGGCGCACGAGAATGAGGCAGACCAGCAGAAACGCGCCCCAGAACACGCCATGCCGGACAATTGCCTGGCCGGATGCCTGTTCGGTGTACAGCACCAAAGCGCCGACCAGCGGCAGCAGGGCATACGGCATCAAAGAAGTCCACAGCGAGGAAAGACGCCCCGGCTCATCCTCAAACTTCGTGAACGCCATTGCCTGCCGCCCGGTGAACACGGCAACGCCGATCAGCATAAACCCAAGCGACCAGCAAATGTCCAGCAGAGACCCCTGGATGAACTTGTGGTGCAGCGTGATATAAGCAAACGCGCTGTCTGAAACAACCACGATCACCAGACCAATGGCAGACAGCGTCAGTACCGAGCGAAAGTAGCCGGTTCGGCCCCCTAGCAGCAGCAGGCAGGAAGCCAGCAGAATATCCATTGTCGGAAACAGAATGTCGGTGATTTTGCTTTCCATGCTGCCGCTGGCAGTCAGAATGGTTGGTCCCAGCACAAAATACCAGCTAAATGTCAGCGCCGAAGTAATCACCATCAGCGCGTCCAGCGAAATACGAATATGGGAAGACACGGAAAGCGGCTTGCGCGGCAGCCGCCAGATGCCCAGCAGCAGCAAAGGGTAAGTGCCGAGCGCGATGATGTCTACGATAACACGCGGCGTGGGAGCCGGATGGTGCAGAAAGTCAGGATAAATGATGTAAAACTGCTGGATTGTATAACAGACCATGCCGAGGCCGCAGCAGATGGAAACTTGATGGGAGCGCGATTTCCAGAAGCCCACGCTCCAGAACGGCTGTTTTTCGGGGCAAGGCACGGGCAGAAAGCAGAACAGCGCCGCAAACGCCCCGCCGAGTGTTTCCAGAACGTCATCGCCGAGGCCGGTGATGTGCCGGGAAACAGGGTGGATTAACAGCCAGACCGCGTAACAGGCGTGAAAAAGAAGCGTTGCGGCGATGCCGGCTTTCATCCAGGCGCGGCTTTGCTCACAGGCTACTGTTGGATTGTAGGGTAGGACGAGTGGATGCTGTTCTGCGGGCTGTGATAAACTTTCTATCATACGTTGTTGTTATCGGCAGAACACTTGTGGTTACTCAGGGAAGGTCGGAGCGGGTATACTCATCAGCATGGAGCATCCAAAGTCGGCAGCCTTGTTTGCCGAAGCCCAGCGCGTCATTCCCGGCGGCGTCAATTCGCCGGTGCGGGCATTCAAAAGCGTCGGCGGCGACCCGCTGTTCATGCAGCGCGGCGAAGGGCCGTATATCTTTGATGTGGACGACAATCGGTACTTAGACCATGTCATGTCTTGGGGGCCGCTGATTTTCGGCCATGCCCCGCCGCGCATTATCCGGGCTATTACGGATGCGGCTCTGCGCGGCACATCGTTTGGGGCCAGCACCGAAGCCGAGGTCCGGCTGGCCCAGAAGATCGTGGCGGCGGTTCCGTCGGTCGAGAAAGTGCGCCTGGTGTCGTCGGGAACCGAAGCCGTGATGAGCGCCGTGCGCGTCGCGCGGGGCTTTACGCACCGTGACAAGATCATCAAGTTTGAGGGCAATTATCACGGCCATTCCGACGGCTTTCTCGCCAAAGCCGGCTCCGGCCTGACCACGCTCGGCCTGCCGGACTCGGCGGGCGTTCCCGTCAACTTAACGCGCGACACGATCACGCTGCCATACAATGATGCCGAAGCGTTCCGCGCCGCCATGCTGGCCCACCCCGGCGAAGTCGCCGTGGTTATGCTGGAGCCGGTCGCCGGGAACATGGGAGTCGTGACCCCACGGGCGGATTTTCTCCATGCCCTGCGCGATTTAACCGAGCGCGACGGCACGCTGCTGCTGTTTGATGAAGTCATTACGGGCTTTCGGGTCGCTTACGGCGGGGCGCAGGAGCTGTTCGGGGTGACACCGGATTTGACCGCGCTCGGCAAGATCATCGGCGGCGGCCTGCCGCTTGCGGCTTACGGCGGGCGGGCGGATATCATGAACGTGGTCGCACCGGTCGGCCCGGTCTACCAGGCCGGAACGCTGTCCGGCAACCCGCTGGCCGTCGCCGCCGGCCTTATGCAGCTCACGATGCTGGAAGAAGTGCGCGGAACGCTCTATACGCAGATGCACCATCAGATGCACTTTTTGGCCCAGTCCGCGAAAGATACGGCGCGAAAGCTTGGCATTCCTCATCACATTAATCGCCTCGGCTCCATGATGACGCTGTTTTTCACCGATGCCAAAGTGATCGATTTCGCAAGCGCCAAGACCAGCGACACGGCCCGCTACGGCGCGTTTTTCCGGGCCTTGCTGGAACGCGGCGTTTACTTCGCGCCGTCCCAGTACGAATCGGCCTTTGTCAGCGCCGCGCATACCGACACCCAAATCGAGGAAACCGCGCGGGCAGTGAGCGAGGCGCTTCATGCCGTGGCCTGATTTGTTCGGGTTTCCGCGCATTGATGAACCCGAAGACATTGACGATCCCAGCCAGCCGTATTCCGAGCTAGAGCGCTCGATGCAGGATGTCGCGCTGTCTAACCGGCTATTCGGCGGCACACAGACCATTTTGTTCCATGTCGCCCGGCTTTTGCGAGACGCGCCGCCGGGGACACCTGTCCGCATTCTGGACATTGCGACCGGGTCCGCCGACATCCCGAACGCGCTTTTAGAGTGGGGACGACGGCGGGAACTCAATCTGACCCTTGTCGGCGTAGATAACCATGCGGCGATGCTCCAAATGGCGCAGGCGACGGCCCCAAATGTATCACTCGTTCAGGCGGATGCGCTGGCCCTGCCGTTTGCGCCCGGCTCGTTTGACCTGGCCCTCTGCGCCCTGGCGTTCCATCATCTGGGGTTTGAATCCTCCGTGCGCCTTTTAGCCGCAATGGACACGCTGACGACGCGCGGCTTCGTGGTCAGCGATCTGCGGCGCGATTTGCCGACGCTCTGGGGCGTGGAAGCGGCAATGGCTGCGGTTCGGGCGCACCCGTTTACGCGCCATGATGCGCCGGCCAGTGTCCGCCGCGCGTTCACGCTTCGGGAATATCGCCAGATGATTGGCCTCAGCGGTGTTCAGCAGGTTCGTCTTAGAACACACTGGTATTTTCGCGTGGCGTTAGTGCAGGCGAAATTAAGGCAGGCGGAGAATGGGTAAATACAGAAACACTCCACTTTAGATCGGCTGTTTCTTTGTCCCAAATTATGACTGATGTCGTCGTCGTCGGAGCCGGACCGGCGGGATCGGCGACGGCGCTGTTTCTTGCCCGGCGCGGCTATGCAGTCACGCTGCTGGACCGGGCGGCGTTTCCAAGAGACAAAGCCTGCGGGGAATATCTGACGCCCGGCGCGGTGGCGCTCCTGCGGGACGAAATCGGCATTCTGCCTCAGCTTCTGGCATCGGGCGCGTCGGCGCTGACGCGGGAGACGGTCGTGCCGCACACTGGCCGCGCGTTTTCCGGCGCGACAAATGCGCTGGCCTGCCCGCGCGTCGTGACCGACAAAGCGCTGCGCGATACCGCCGAAGCCGCCGGGGTGCGCGTTTTGGAAGGCTCTAACGTCCGGCAAATCAACCGCGATGACAGCGGCTTTTACGGGGTTACTGGGACAAACGCGGGCAGCGACACGTTGGCAATCCGTGCAAGAATCGTTGTCGGGGCCGACGGCACGCGCTCTCTGCTGGCACGGGAAATGGGCGTTGTCCGCCCGATCCCGCGCTTGCAGCGAATCGCACTGGTCACGCACTATCAGTCGGGGGAGACGACTGAGTCGGAAGAAGCGACTGAGCAGGGGGTCACGATGCACCTGCCGCGTGACCGCTCCGATGCCTGCTGCGGCGTCGGGATCGCCTGCGGGCCGGACAGAACCCGCAACATCAACATTGTTGTCCCGCTCTCGGAAGCGCCGCTCATGGCGGGGCGGCGGCAGGAGTATTTTCGAATGCGCCTGCGCCGCTCGTTTCCGCAAGTTTGGGAGCGGGTCAAGGACAGCGTTCAAGTCGGCCCGCTGCACTCGGTCGGCTGCTTCGGGCATCATACGTCCCGCGCAACAGGGGACGGGGCCATACTGGTCGGGGACGCGGCGACGTTTATTCATCCGTTCACCGGCGAAGGCGTTTATTTTGCCCTGCGCGGCGCACAGCTTGCGGCGGACGCGATTGACCAAGCTTTGCAAAGCGGCGATGTCAGCCAGCACCGCCTGCGCTCTTATGACCGGGCGCGTCACAGCGAACTTTTGCCGCGCTACCGCCTTTGCGATTTGGTGCAGCGGGCCGTTCACTCCCCACCCCTGCTGGGCTGGGGAGCCGACCGCCTGCGCCGCTCCGCGCCGCTGACGGACCTTCTGCTGCGGGCCGTCGGGGATTTGGCCCGGCCCGCCGACTTGCTTTCACTGCCCGCACTGCGCCTTGCCCTCGGCACGATTTGACCTACCGCACCGCTCCGCTGTGGTCCTCCCTAAAGGGAAGATGAAGACAATAAACAGAGGCCAGTGATTGCAGCTCTTCATCTTCCCTTTAGGGAGAACACTGCGACCGAGGAACGAGGGAACAAGGAGGTAGGTCTCTTATGCACACCGAAAACACGGTTTATATGCGCGGCCCGAAATCACGCATCTTTCAGCTTGCGGCGGACATCCAAAACTGGCCGCAGCTGCTGCCGCATTATAGCGAAGTTCTGGTGTTTGAGCAGTCCGACGACGGCACGCGCAAAGTGGTCGAAATGGCGGCCACTCGTGATAACTTTCCGTTTCGCGGCCGGCAGTTTCCCGTGCGCTGGCAAAGCGTTCAGATTTGCGAGCCGGAAACCGGCAAAATCTATTTCAAGCACATTGCGGGAATCGCGCTCGGCATGTGGGTGGTCTGGACGCTGGAAGAAGATCAGTGGGGACGCGGAACAAAGGTCACGATCAGCCATGATTTGACTTATCCCCTGCCCCTGCTAAACGGCTGGTTTGCGCGGGACATGGTAGGCGATCAATTTGTTCATGCCATTGCCGGCCGGACACTGGCGGTCATTAAATCAACGGTAGAAAAAGAAGAAGTAAAAATAGAAGAAGTAGGAAAAGAGGCAAATCTGTGACGGAGAACAACAAGCGGCGAGTCGCGGTGACGGGGCTGGGAATTATTACGCCCATCGGGATCGGCGTGGACGGCCTGCGGGCGGGCCTGCGGGCGGGCCGCTCGGCAGTCGGCATGGTGACGGACTTTGACACATCGCCCTTTGTCACCCATATCGCCGCGCAGGTGAAAGACTTCGATACCGCTCCGTATTTAGACGGCAAGAAGCTGAAGCGGCTGGACAAGTTCTCGCAGTTTGCCGTCGCCGCGTCCAAGATGGCGATGGCCGACGGCGCTCTGGATTTGCGGCGGGAAGACCGGGACCGGATCGGCGTTTGTTTGGGAACCGCGCTCGGCGGCGTGGCGTTCGCCGAGGAGCAGTATCAATTGTTCTCGACGCGAGGGCTGCGCGGCGTCAACCCGATGCTGGCCCTCAGCGTCTTTAACGGCGCGGGGTCGTGCAACATTGCCATTGAGATGGGCCTCACCGGCCCGGCCACGGCAAACGGCGATTCCTGCGCGGCGTCCCCGATTGCGATTGGCCGGGCGGTAGACTTTATCCGGGACGGCAGCGCCGATGTGATGCTGGCGGGCGGCTCGGAAGCGCCGATGTCACCGCTTTGCTACGGCGCGTTCGCCATCATCCGGGCCATGAGCCAGCGCAACGACGACCCGCAGACGGCGTCACGTCCTTTTGATAAGAACCGTGACGGCTTTGTCATGGCGGAAGGCGCGGCGATGCTGCTGCTGGAAGAATGGGACCATGCCCAGACGCGGGGCGCTCGAATCTACGGCGAGATACTCTCGCACGCCTGCACCAACGATGCGTCGCATATGACCCAGCCCCGCCCCGATGGTGTTCAAGCTGCCCGCTGCATTTCTTTGGCCTTAACCCGCGCCGGCCTTGCGCCCACCGACATCGGCTACATCAACGCCCACGGCTCCAGCACGCCGCTGAACGACAGCACGGAAACTTTGGCACTCAAACAGGCCTTTGGCGACTATGCTTATCAAATTCCCATTAGCGGCACCAAAGGCTTCCACGGCCACGCTCTCGGCGCAACCGGCGCGTTCGAGGCCGCCATTTCCCTGCTCTGTCTTTATGATGGCTGGCTGCCCCCCACGCTCAATCTGACCACCCCCGACCCGGCCTGTGATCTTAATTACCTGCCCGGCACCGAAGGCCGCGACGCCCGCGTCAACTACGTCCTCTCCAACTCCTTCGGCTTCGGCGGCATCAATGCCTGCTTGGTGTTTGGGCGAAGATAACAAGCGGAGTTTGAAATCTTACCGCTTTTCGGCTGCCTTTGCTGGACAGTAGACCGCAACGCGAGCGGCGACTGGCGCGGTGAGAATTGCCGCCGTTTACATGGGGCCACTCTCAAGAGATCATGGCACCAGCAGTACCGGCTTGGACGGGGCAACCGTGGTAGTGTTGCTTTCTCGGATCGCGAGAGCGCTTGTGCCGGCGTCGGCAGCAGAAATTTGGCAGTTGATGTAGCTGCGTACCGGATGCCCTCCTGCGTCTACATACCGGTTGCCGGTCAATTTCAGGGGGCGGATGGCGATTGCCTGGGCATCGATGAAAATTACGTCTACCCCTGGGTTGTTCGATGTGTCTGCATTTGAGAGCCGGTTGTCTGTGATTGTCAGGGCACCCCACATGCTGGGGAAAACCTTGATTGCGCCGGACTTCGTGGCGTCGATGGTATTCCCGGAGACAAGGACGTTTTGGGCACCCGCCCCCGCCGATCTGTCTCCTGTATCGCTAACCGCGATGCCTTCTGCGGTCGTACCGATAACATGATTGCCGGTGATACGGACATCGACAGCATATCCGCCAATGCGGATGCCCATGTAGTAAGTATTGGTCAGGGTGTTGCCGGAAATCGTGATGTTCCGCGCAAAGTAAGGAACAGCCGCACCGTTTTCGCTGGCAGCACGTCCAAAGACATAAATGCCGCCGTGCGTGACCGTATGTCGCTGGTTGGCATTGCGGATTATGTTGCCAATCACCTGCACATTGCTTGGCGCGAACGTGTCATACGAATCCTCAGAGGCTATGTAGATACCTGCAGCGTCAGAACTCTGAATTATGTTATGATCGATGATCACGTCATTCCCGCCGACGACCGAGATGCCCCGTCCGTTGGTCTGGCGGACACACACATTCTTCGTGATCCGCACCCCAGAAACTAGGGTACCGTCCTTGCGATAGGAAACGACCGCGATCATGTCGTCACCCGTGTTCGTCAGAGTGTTTCCACTGACCTGGATGTCCTTTGCCCCTGCCGTCAAGTGAATGCCGTCAGCCAGCGTATTGAGAATCCTGTTGCCTGTGATGACCCCTTGCGACGATGCCCGATCCGCGCAGAGGATACCCGCGCTTGCTGCGCCCATCATTCCCTCCGCGCCGACGTTGACCTTGTTGATCGTGAACTTGGTAGCTCCATTAACGCAAATGGCCGCCGAATGCGAGCTGTTCATTCGATCTTTCGCGGCGGGGGAAACCAGTGTGCAGTTTTGGATACCACTGTCTTTCCCGGAAAGCTCACAAGCGCCCTCGCTGGGATTTGTGGCCTGGATGACCGTTCCGCCCCCCGCACCTGATAGGGTAACGCCCCGGATATGCAGCACGCCGGAGTGGATGAAGGTGCCGAGGGGTACATACACGTTTCTTCTGGGAGTGCTCGCAGCGGCATCGCCCAGAGCCTGGTTGATGGCCGCCGTATTGTCCGTGAGCCCGTCGCCCTTGGCAAAGTACGGTGCTGCCGTGATATTGAGGGATGCCGCAGCTACCGAATTTTTTCCGGCCTGTGCGCTTTTTTCTGGAAAGGCAAAGGCAGGGCTGCCAGGAAATAGTTCGAGGCTGATGGCAAGCATTGGCATGAGGCTGATGAAATGTACATAAGCCGCAAGCGTAACAAAGTTAGCCGATGAGTCGCTTTCCTTCCGGCGGGATAGGGTTCTGATTACTTTCTCGCATTTCACGGCAGCCAATGTTTTCACTTCTGTCTCCAATCTTATTAAAGCTGGTTCTCAAAGCCGTGCGTTCCACCGCGCAGCCACCTGATGACAAGTAGCACAGTGACAAAGCGCTTGGGGAACATCACGGTGTGATAATTGGCGCGTTTAAAGACGACCTGATTCTGGATGCGATGATGGCAAATGTCCGTGAACACCACCGCGAGATGGATGCGGACAATACAATTAGATAAACCGAAATGATCTTAGGCTGGCGGCCCTTTTGCACCGTGCCAGATGTGCAGGATACGCACAACACCCTCATCTTCCTGCTCTTGCGGCTCGATAATGTGGAACAACAGCCGATAGACTTGACGACCGCGCCGCTTGGAAGGGCCATAGTAGAGGAGACGGCGTACTTCGACATCATATCGGTCGCTTTCAGGGGCGATAGGATTAGCGCGGGGCAAAGAAGACAATTCTCGCGCGGCGAGGAGCAATCCCTCATACCAGCGGATTGCGTAGTCAAGCCCCACTCGTTCTGAAAACCACAAGTAGACAGCATCGGCCTCAATCTGTGCAGGCTCAGTAAACTCTACCAGATAGTGCGGCCCGTCTGAGTCCTGCTCAAGCATTCCATCAAGCTGGGCCATCTGCACCACTTGCCCAGGTTGAGGGGAACCTGTGCCGATGCCGGGCTTCGGAGACAACCTGCGCGAGCGACTTAACACGTCCTGCCGCACCCGCTTCCAGCCCACGTTCGATGCCAGCCCGAATTTCGGCAATCTGTTCAGCAGTTAAATTGTCCGGGTCCTCCAACGGATAATTGCTTGATAATCCCTCAGCAATCAGCTCTTCCGCCAGATGGTTTGCATCCTCACCGATACGCTCTGCGTGTTCAATTAAGCGGTTTTCAATTTCTGGGTTAAGTGTGATAGTCAATTTCTAACTCCTGTAGCTTTGTTGTACCCGTTACTCTCTACTGCTTGCATCTTATCCCAATCAATAGTTCGCATCGTATAAGGCAAGTTCCAGTACGCGAAATCGTACCCATGCACCCTCTTCAACGTCTATTCCGGCAAGATCGCTTTTGTTGAGATCAAAGTCCAGCGACCCGATAAATACCTTGACGGAAAATATCTCGCCGTCTTCATCGGTCATAACGCGCCAGACTCTCCCCGTCAGTTCGTAATCTCCAGGATTTGGCAAAGGCTCAGATCGTTCGGCATACGTCTCAGTGTCGGCAAGAAGGCGGAAGTCCTCGTATGCCTTGACACCTGTTTCGGCAACGATAGATTGCGGCGAGGGGCGGCTGCGGAGTTCTTCAATCCCGTTTCCGCAGGGGAAAAGAATTGCCGAGCCGGAGATAATCTCGGACTCAAAGCGAACCCAATAACACTCTGTGAGGCTGTATTTTGTGGCGAACCAATGAGGGGAACTATCCTCAAACTTGTGAATGACAATCGGGTAGATGGCTTTCATCAGCGTCCTGCATAAGCGATAATCGGGAGAGGCTTTTGCTACCCGGCAGTGAACAGAGGAGAGTCGCGCTGGAGGTAGCCGCGGAGGCGGAGGACGGCTTGGGTGTGGAGCTGGTAGACGCGGGATTCAGAGACGGTGAGGACTTTGCCGATTTCTTTGAACGTCAAGCCTTCGTAGTAGTAGAGGGAGATGACGAGGCGCTCGCGGTCGGGCAGGCGGTCAATGCCGGCGACAAGCGACGTTTTCATGGCGGACGATTCGACATCGGCCAGGACGTTGGCGTTTTCGTCTTGAAGCACGTCGGTCAGGTGCAGGCGCTCGCCGTCGGAAGAGCCGCCGCCGAGCAGCATGTCATCGAGTGACAGCACATTGGCCCGGCTGGTGTTGACGAGCAGCTTCAAGAGATCGGCTTCAGACAGGCCCATTTCCGCCGCGACTTCTTCTTCGGTCGCCGGGCGGCCAAGCTCGACTTCCAGTTTGTAATAGGTGCGCTCCAAGACTTTGGCGTTGTCGCGGACCGAGCGCGGAACCCAGTCTTCTTCGCGCAGCATTTCGAGGATCGCGCCGCGCACCAGAGCAATGGCATAGGTCTCGAACTTGACCTGGCGGGACGTATCGAACTGGTCTACGGCTTTGATCAGGCCCATGACGCCCGCGCTGACCAGATCGTCGCGCTCCAAATTGGGCGGCAGATTGGTCACGACGCGGCCCGCTGTGATCTTGACCAGGTAGGCGTAATGGTTGATAATCTGGTCGCGGGCCTTTTGGTCATTGCGCTTCTTGAAGCGGTTCCAGAGGTCGGGCATGTTGGCAGGAGTTGGCATAGAAGTTATAAAAATTGCGAAAAATTAGCTGCCCGGCGTGTCCGGGCTGTCATCCGGGGCCGCTTGGTCAGAAGCAATATGATCCGAAGCAATATGATCCGAAGCAATATGATCCGAAGCAATATGATCCGAAGCAATATGATCCGAAGCAATATGATCCGAAGCAATATGATCCGAAGCAATATGATCCGAAGCAA
>JAABUZ0100003267.1_pt1 | contig 24508 bp, 19 predicted proteins | sample 5562091 | NCBI WGS metagenome assembly JAABUZ01 (sample SAMN12813069, study PRJNA571459) | rock metagenome | isolation source: Antarctica rocks | place: Antarctica: Victoria Land, Linnaeus Terrace sud | collected 2015-12-21
TTGGTGCGCGTGCCGATGTACAAGCCGACGAAGGGCAACTCGACCCGGATCGAGGTGCGCAGCCCGGACAGCGCGACCAACCCCTACCTGTGCTTCGCCCTGCTGCTCGCGGCCGGCCTCAAGGGCGTCGAGGAGCAGTACCCGCTGCCGCCGGGCGCTGAGGACGACGTCTGGACCCTGTCGGACGGGGAGCGCCGGGCGCTCGGGATGAACCCCCTGCCGGGCTCGCTCGCCGAGGCGATCGAGGTCATGGAGCGCAGCGAGCTGGTCGCCGAGACCCTCGGCGAGCACGTCTTCGACTTCTTCCTGCGCAACAAGCGCGAGGAGTGGCAGGCCTACCGCCAGGAGGTCACCCCCTTCGAGCTCGGCCGCTACCTCCCGGTCCTGTGACCGCGCTCGTGCTCACCCACGCCGCCGGCGAGGGGCCCGGCTGGCTGGCGGACTGGCTGCCCGCTGCGGGTCTGGACCTTGAGGTCCTCGAGCCCTGGAACGGTGACGAGCTGCCCGAGCGCGCCGAGGGCCACGAGGCGCTCGTGGTGATGGGGGGACCGCAGCAGGCCTACGACGACCGGTCGGCCCCCTGGCTGCGGCAGACCAAGGACCTGCTGCGCCGGGCCGTCGGGGACGAGTTGCCCGTGCTGGCCGTCTGCCTGGGTGCGCAGCTGCTGGCCGAGGCGATGGGCGGTCGCACGGCACCGGGGGAGGAGGGGCCCGAGCTCGGGGCGCGCCTGGTGGCCAAGCGCGATGCTGCCGCGACGGACCCGCTGTTCTACGACCTGCCGTTCACCCCGCCAGTCGTGCAGTGGCACTGGGACGCCGTGGTCGACCTGCCGCCAGGCGCGCTGTTGCTCGCCAGCAGCGCCCGCTACGCCCACCAGGCCTTCCGGATCGGTCGGAGCGCTTGGGGGCTCCAGTTCCACATCGAGACGCCCCCGCAGATGGTGCACGACTGGGTCGGTACGGACGCGGACGCCCTCGTCGAGGCCGGTCTCGACCCGGCAGCTGTCCTTTACGGCTCACTGTCCGAGCTCGACGAGGTGGCCGAGGTCTGGCAGCCGGTGGTGGGGCACTTCGCCCGACTCGCCCTTGCGCGCCGCGGCTCGGACTGACCGACCCGGCCGCTGCGGACGCGCCGCGCGCGCAGGCGTGGCACGCTGCGGTCATGACCACAGACATCACAGCGCTCGACAACGGCAGCTACATGATTCACGGCGAGGTGGTCGTGAAGGACGCTACAGGCAACACCTACCCGCTGGCCCAGGGCGAGGACGTCTTCCTGTGCCGATGCGGGCAGTCGTCGACCAAGCCCCTGTGCGACGGCTCCCACAAGCGGACCGGCTTCGCCGCCGTCGAGCGGGCCACCGTGGCCGGGGACGTGCCCGCTCCTGAGGCCTGAGGCCTGACCCGCCCCTCGGGGGACCTCGGGGTTTCGAGTGATCATCAGCGGGTTCGATGATCCACGAGCCCCGATTGGGGGCTGAACTCCCTCGATCCTTCTGATGATCACTGACGGCCGGTCGGGCAGGCGAGTGGCGCGCGGGAGGCCTGCCGCTGGCGGGCAGCGCCGCGGCGCTGCTCATCGTCAGCGGCGTCGCCCTCGCGGTGCTCCGCCAGCAAGACTCGCGTCGGCGCGCCTGATCATCAGCGGCGCGGTCCGTCGGCTGCCCGGTGCGGTCGCTGCCGCAGCCGAACCACGAACAGCACAAGCAACAGGCCGAGCCCGGTCAGGGGCAAGGCCAGGTTCAGACCGGTCCGGGGCAGCGTCGCGCTGCTGACCTGGGGGCCGCGGGAGCCGAGGGCAGCGCCCGAACCGGCGCCCGACGACGTGCTCGGCTGGCCGGTGGTGCCAGTGGTGCCAGTGGTGCCAGTGGTGCCGGGGGTGCGGGACGGGGGCCGCACGGTGCGGACCGCGTAGCTGAACGAGGGCGCAGCATCGATCTGGTTGGCCGCCAGCGTGTCCTCGGCGCCGAACTGGCCAGAGCCCGTCGGCTCGGTCACCGCGATGGGGCCGTCGGGCAGCAAGGAGGTCGCGGTGAAGCCGGTGACGCTGAACAGCTTGTCGCCGGCTCCCGGGCTGCCTACCGCCGTCACGGGCACCGTCCACGTGATCGTCCCCCCGGTGATCTTGCCCGGGACTTTGTTGTCGGTGGGGTAGGCGTAGTACTTGGTGCGGGTGGTGTCGACAGACGCGGTCTTGCCGACGTAGTACTCCGGTGTGCCGTCCTGACCGGCCTGCATGCCGACGTAGTAGATCTGGCCGTCCTTCCCTGAGGTGCCGTAGCGGCCGGCCCAGCGCACCCGCCAGTTCGCGAACAGGCCACCGGGGCCTGGGCTCGGCGCAAGGTCGGACGCCAGCTTCGGGTCAGCCGTCTTGAGGGTGATGCTCAGATGACCGGTGTCCGCCTGCGTGATCGACACGCCCGCGATGTCGAGCGCCTTCGAGGAGTCGGTGTTCGTGCCGGCCAGGGCCAGATAGGCGTCGGGAAAGCCCTTGTCCACGGGGTCGGTGACGGCGCCGACTGCCGCCGTGCCGTTGCCGACGCTGCCCTTGCTCGCGTACAGCGAAGGCCCGGAGATCTGGTGGGCGCTCATGGTCGGCCCCGAGGCCTCCGGGGGGTCCTCGCCGGATCCCTGCGTGATGTCGTTGTTGCGGTTGCCGGAGGTGTCGTCGACGTAGGACAGGACCGCCTCGCCGTTCGTGCCGGTCTTGACCTGCAGGTAGTCGCCGAGGCTGCGATCCGCTGAACCGCCCAGTCCGCCGGTGGAGATGTCGCCGGACTTCACCACGTGGTCGCTGACCTTCGTCACCGAGAACGTCGGGGAGGAGTCGAGCGCGTTCAGGCTCTGTGACATCTGGACGTCCCACGTGCCGTTCTCGAGCGGGTCGGGTCCGGGCATGCCGTGGTTGCTGGCCTGCGGGGCGCTGTACCAGGCCACGTCCACGCGACCGCGGTCCCCGGCGGTGATCCACGGGAAGATGACGGTCGGCTGGGCCGGCGGGTTGAGCTGATGGGGCTTTGACCAGGTCATGCCGCCGTCCGTGGAGCTCGCCATCATGATCTGCCCAGTGCTGGCGAAGGCGCCCTTGTTGTCGAGCTTGTACTGCGCCCACGTGACGTAGACGTTGCCGGCTGTGTCGATGGCGCCGACGTCGAAGGACTTGGCGACGTAGCCGGTGGGGAGAGTGGCGACCGTGTGGTCCGACCAGTTGATGTTGACCAGCCCCGTGTCGCCGGGCGCAACCATGGTCGGATTGGCGCAGGCGGCTGCGGTATCGGCCGCCGTTGTCGCCGTATTGGCTTTGGCGCCCCGGCAGGTCGAGAACAGCACCTTGTGGGAGTTGGAGCTGCCGCGGACCTCGTCGACCGCGTGGTAGCGCGGGCTGCTCGGATTGTCATCCACGAAGGCGTTGCCGACGATGTCGTCCTCGGCGCTGATGACCGCTGCCGGGGTCTTACATGGAGTGGTCCCTGCGCCGACGCACCCGCCGTAGTGGACGCCGTCGGTGGTCGCGTTGACGACGGGCGAGTTGCCACCGGTGTTGCTGCTCGAGGTGTTCTGGGCCACGTTGTCGTAGAACAGGTACCCCCGGCCGTCCGCAGCCCCGCTGCCTATCGCGGACGTTCCGCCGTTGTCGTCGACGGCGATCCACTGCCGGTCCACGCCGGCCCCGGTCACACCCGTACAACTGGTGCTGAAGGTGTCGCCGCCATCCGTGCTCGAGCTGGTGGAGAAGTTCGTGAGTCCCTGCAGGTCAGCGAACAGCAGCTGGCCGTCCTTGCGGCTGACCTGCAGCTCGGAGTCACCACCGCCGATGCACGTGCCCGGCTTTCCGGCGAACGAACCAGCGGCGGGGTGGAAGGACGCACCGTTGTCGTCGGACCGGTCGAGGTAGGAGATGGTCGTGGTGAAGCCGTTGGGCCAGGACGAGTAGAGGCGGCCCCGGCTGGCCGTGTGGGAGCTGTCGACCGCGACGTCGGGTTCGAACCCCGGGGAGAACTCGTTGACGACGGTCGGACTGGCGAAGCCGACCACCGAGCCGCCGGTCGATGCGGCAGCACCTGGCCCAGCGCCGGCCAGACCTGGCCGAAGCCATGCCAAGGCTCAAGGTTGAGGCGAGCAGGAACGAACGACGACGACTCACAGGTCCTCCGGGGTCAACGCACGGTTGAACGGCACTGTTCGACCTGACGGCCCGGTCTCCTGCCGCCGAACCGTGACGAGTTGCCGCCCGTCAAGGGCAGGGCGGTGTACAGCCGGGGGACGGCCGCGCTGAGCTCGGGCGTGAAGGACGCCAACGGTGTCGCCCTCGCAGCAGCGCGACCTCACGCAGCGAGGTCACGGCGCCCGGCCGGCTCGTCACCCCTGCGATGCCGGGCCCGTGGTGGCGTTCGAGTGCGCCGGCTGCCCCGGTAAACTCGGCCCCCCTTCGGAGGAGCCCCGTGCCGACCCGCCAGCCGCCCCACGCCCTGCAGGCCGTCCCGATCCTGCAGCGCGTGCTGTGCGACGACCCGGGCGTCGCGGGACTGACCACTGCGATGCCGATCGAGGCGTACGGCCACCACCGGCCCGAGCCGCTGTCGCCGTGCTTCGCCCTGGACCTGTAGGTGCAGCACCCTCGGGGCGGCACCGGGTCCGGCCGGCTCGTCCGGCTCGGCTTCACCGACGTGGCCGCCGCGGCCGCGAACCTCCAGCAGTGTCGGCTCTGGGACGGCCAGGGGCCGGCCGACGAGGGCGCAATGGTCGTCCTCGCGGCCCTGTCGGACGCAGCCGAGCCTGACTTGGCCGCGGCCGCGCTCGCCCGGCTGGTCGCGGCCGCACGACACCCGCGGGAGCTGCTCGACGGGCTGCGCGAGCACGACGGTCTGCGCCGTCGGCTGCTCGGGGTGCTGGGAACCAGCATCGCGCTCGGTGACCACCTGGTGGCGCACCCCGAGGACTGGTACGTCCTGTCCGACGACGGGCTCACCACGGTGCGCCCGAGCCTGCTGGGGCTCCAGAGCCAGCTCCTAGAGGCCGTCGGCGCTGTTGACGGCACCGCGAGCGGTACGGGGCCGGACGTGGTGCGCGCGCTGCAGTCGGCGTACCGCCGCTGCCTGCTCGGCCTCGCCTCGCGGGACCTGTCCGGCGCGCTGGCCCTCGAGGACGTCGCGGGGGAGCTGGCCGACCTGGCCGGGGCGACCCTCACCGCCGGCCTGGCCGTCGCCCGGGCCGAGCTCGTGGCCGGAGCCGAGCCCTGCCGGCTCGCGGTCATCGGCATGGGCAAGTGCGGCGGCCGCGAGCTGAACTACGTCAGCGACGTGGACGTCGTCTTCGTCGCCGCAGGGCGCGACGAGGCCGCCGCCCTGCACAGCGCCACCCAGCTGGCCGGCGCCATGATGCGCGTTTGCGCCGAGGTGGCCTGGCCGGTGGACGCGGCCCTGCGCCCGGAGGGCAAGGCCGGCCCGCTGGTACGCACCCTCGCCAGCCACGAGGCCTACTACCGGCGCTGGGCCAAGACGTGGGAGTTCCAGGCGCTGGTCAAGGCGCGGCCCGTCGCCGGTGACCTCGGCCTGGGGCGGCAGTACGTCGACAGGATCGCCCCTCTCGTCTGGGCGGCTGGCGGCCGCCCGAGCTTCGTCGGGGACGTGCAGGCCATGCGCCGGCGGGTCGAGTCGACCCTGCCCGGCGACACCTCTAGCCGGGAGGTCAAGCTCGGCCCGGGTGGCCTGCGTGACGTCGAGTTCGCCGTGCAGCTGCTGCAGCTCGTGCACGGGCGCAGCGATGACACGGTCCGCAGCGGCACCACGCTGCTGGCCCTCGACCAGCTCGCAGCGGGCGGCTACGTCGGCCGTGAGGACGCCCGGCACCTGTCGGAGGCCTACCGCTGGCTGCGGACCGTCGAGCACCGCCTGCAGCTGCACCGGCTCCGGCGTACGCACCTGCTGCCCGCAGCGGACGACGACGTGGGAACGACCCGGCTGGCCCGTGCCTGCGGCTACCGCATCGAGGCGGTGCAGACCTTCCGGCGCGAGCGGGCCGGCTACGTTCGCGAGGTGCGGCGGCTGCACGAGAAGCTGTTCTACCGACCGCTGCTGGCCGCGGTCGCCCGGCTGCCCGCCGACGAGGCCCGGCTTACGCCGAAGGCGGCCAGGGCGCGCCTGGAGGCCCTGGGTTTCGCCGAGCCGGCGACCGCGCTGCGACACCTCGAGGCCCTCACCGAGGGCGTGTCGCGACGGGCCGCGATCCAGCAGACGCTCCTGCCGGCGATGCTCAGCTGGTTCGCCGACGCGGCCGACCCGGACGCCGGGCTGCTGTCCTACCGCCAGGTCTCCGACGCCCTGGGGACCACGCCCTGGTACCTGCGGCTGCTGCGCGACGAGGGTACGGCGGCCGAGCGACTGGCCCGGCTGCTCGCGTCCTCTCGTTACGTCGCGGACCTGCTCGGCCGGGCGCCCGAAGCCGTCCGGATGCTCGCCGGCGACCCAACGCCGCGGACACTGGCCGAGCTCGAGCCGGCCTTCCTCGCGGTCGCACGGCGGCGGGAGGACTGGGAGGCCTCCGTCGCGGTCGTCCGGGGACTGCGCCGGCAGGAGCTGCTGCGGACGGCCTGCGCGGACCTGCTCAGCGAGATCGACACGGCAGCCGTCGGCCACGCCCTGTCCGACATCGCCGCCGCGACGGTCGCCGCCGCGCTCGAGGTTGCGACGCGCAAGGTCGAGTCCGAGCACCGGGGCGAACTGCCCGTACGCCTTGCTGTCGTCGCCATGGGCCGGCTCGGCGGGCAGGAGCAGGGCTACGGCTCCGACGCGGACGTGCTGTTCGTGCACGAGCCCCGGCCAGGGGCTGCTGAGGCCGAGGCCGCGGCCCTCGCTCGGGCTGTCGCCCACGAGCTGCGCCGGTTGCTGGCCCTGCCGGCGCCGGACCCGCCGCTGCTGGTCGACGCCGACCTGCGCCCGGAGGGTCGGCAGGGGCCGCTGACCCGCAGCCTGTCGTCGTACGCCGCCTACTACGGGCGGTGGTCGCAGGTCTGGGAGTCGCAGGCGCTGCTGCGCGCGGCGCCGCTGGCCGGCGACCCCGGGATCACGCAGCGCTTCCTCGCCGACATCGCCTCGGTCCGCTACCCGGTTGCGGGGCTTAGTGAGGAGCAGGTGACCGAGATCCGTCGGATCAAGGCCCGGGTCGAGACCGAACGGATCCCGAAGGGCGTCGACCGGTCACTCGCCCTGAAGCTGGGCCAGGGGGGCCTGGCCGACGTGGAGTGGACGGTGCAGCTGCTGCAGCTGCGGCACGCCCACCGCGTGCCCGCGCTGCAGACACCGTCGACACTGCCCGCGCTGCAGGCGGCGGTGGCAGCCGGGCTGCTGGACGCCGCCGACGGCGAGGTGCTGTCGAGCGCCTGGACCCTCACCGTCAGGGTGCGCAACGCCCTGGTGCTGGTCCGCGGACGACCGGCCGTCGCGCTTGCCTCCAGCGGACCGGAGCTCGCCGGGGTGTCCAGGGCGCTCGGCTACCCTGCCGGTGCCCAGGGGGAGTTCCTGGACGACTACCGCCGGTCGACCCGACGAGCCCGCACCGTCGTCGAGAGGGTGTTCTACGCATGACCGTCCGCAACGTCCCGGTGGCCGACACCAACTTCCTGCTCCGGTCCTGCGGCGTGGGACCGGGCACGCCGGCCCTGCTGCTGCACGGGGTCCCCGAGACCTCCTCGTGCTGGCGCGATGTCGCCCCGGCACTCGCCGAGGGCCGGCGGGTGCTCGCTCCCGACCTGCCCGGCCTAGGGGGTTCGACGTTCAGCGGGCCGTACGACGTCGCGACCCTGGTCGCCCAGGTGGCGGCTCTCGTCGAGGCCGAGGTGCCTGGCGGTCGCGTCGATGTCGTGGGTCACGACTGGGGCGGTGTCCTGGCCCTCGGACTGGCCCGCGACCGGCCCGACCTGATCCGCCGGCTGGTCGTCGCGAACGCGCCCGGCCGCGACATCAACCTGCTCCGGGCCGCTCACGTCCCCTTCTTCGCCTTGCCGGTCGCTCCCGAGCTGCTGTTCCGCGCCGCCGGCCGCAGGGCCGTGGAGGCGATGCTCGCCCTGGCCTGGAAGGCGCCGATGCCGCTGGACGCCGAGACGCGGGCTGAGTACGCCGCCGCCTACAGCGATCGACAGCACGTGCACGCGATGCTCGGCTACTACCGCGCGGCCACCCGGGCCCAGGTCCGCCGGCGCCTGCGCCGCTCGGCGGCACCGGACCGCATGCAGGTCCGGGCTGAGCGCACGCTGGTGCTCTGGGGAGCCCGCGACCCGGTCCTGCCGATCAGCTGCGCGGAGGCCCTGGTCCGCGACCTCGGCCCCGCCTGTTCGATGGTGAGCGTGCCCTCGGCCGGCCACTTCGTCATCGAGGAGGCGCCGGAGGTGGTCACCCAGGTGCTCCTCGACGTCCTCGGCGACGACGCGCCAGACCGAGAGGGCACACCATCGGCCGGCCTCGCCTGAGGTCGGTGCTGCGCTCACCCGAGGCTGCGGCCGGGCTGCTGGCGGCGCTGCTCGGGACCCTGCACCTGGTCCTGCTGCCGACGTCCGGCACCGACCTCGCGGCGCAGGTGGCCCGCGCGAGCTTCGCCCGCGCGTACCCGCTCGCGCCTGTCGACCTGTCCTGGTACTCCGGCACCCACCCCTTCGCCTACAGCCTGCTGAGCCCGGCCGTGATGGCCGTGGTCGGCGTCGGGCTGTCCGGACTGCTCGCCGCCGTGGCCGCGGCAGCCCTGCTGGCCCACCTGCTCCGCCGTACGCCCCACGTCTGGCCCGGAGCGCTTGCCGGCTCGGTCTTCTCGGTGGTCGACGTCGTGGATGGGCGGACGACCTTCGCGCTCGGCGCCGTTGCGGCACTGGCAGCTGTGATCGTGCTGCCGCGGCGCGGGCCTGCCGCCGCGTGCGCTGTCATCACCGCCCTCCTGAGTCCGGTCGCTGCGGCCTTCCTCGGGCTGGCCGCCGCCGTCCTCGTCCTGCACCGCCGCCGCGGCGGCTGGACGCTCGGCATGACCGCGGCCGCTCCGGTCGCCGTGCTGGCAGTGCTGTTCCCCACCGGGGGCGAGCAGCCCTACCGCCCGTCCTCCGCCGCGCCCGCCGTGCTCGCCGGGCTCGTCCTCGCGCTGCTGACCACGACGCCGCTCCTGCGCACTGGAGGACTGCTGTACGCCGGGGCCGTCGCCCTGCTCCTGCTGACGCACGACCCGTTCGGCAGCAACATCCTGCGGCTCGGGCTGCTGCTCGCTGCCCCGCTGGTGCTGGCGACCGTGTCCCGCACCCGACTGGTGGTCGTGCCGATCGCGGCCGCGCTCGCCACCTGGCAGCTGCGCCCGGCGTACGCCGACGTGCGCGCCCGGCCCGCGCCCGGGTTCCTCGCCCTGGACCGGGCGCTCGTGCGGCTCGATGCGCGACGGGTCGAGGTCGTGCCCCTGCGCGACCATCAGGAGGCCGAGGTCGTCGCCCGGGCCGTTCCGCTCGCCCGCGGATGGTCGCGGCAGATCGACCGCGGCGAGAACGCCCTGTTCTACGAGGGAGTCCTGACTCCGGAGCGGTTCCACGCCTGGGTGCTCCTGCACCGCGTCGACGCGGTCGCGCTGGCCGACGCACCGCTGGACACCGGTGGTCGGCGCGAGGCAACTCTACTGCGCCACCAGCCGGTACGGGGTCTGGAGCGCGAGTGGTACGACGCGCACTGGACGGTCTGGCGGGTCGTGGACGCCCGACCCCTGGCGGCGCCTCCCGCGGTTGTGGTGACCTCCGGCCGCGCGTCGCTGGTGCTTCGTTCCGGGCGCGCGGTCGACTCGCTCGTCGACGTCCGCTGGTCCCGATGGTTGAGCCTGTCCGGGCCCGGTTGCCTGCTGCGGACCGGTGACCGCACCCGGGTGCGGTTCGCCCGTGCCGGCACGGTGACCGTGACCAGCGCGCTGTTGCCGCGCGGCCACTGCTAGGGCCGCGCCCGGCCGGTGCGGGTGGTCGGCGTGCCGCCTGCGGTCGCAACTCCCGTGGGCCGGTGGCACGCCGATCTTGCTGGGGTGGTGCGGGTGGTCGGCGTGCCGCCTGCGGTCGCGACGCCCGCGCGCCCGTGGCACGCCGATCTTGCTGGGGTGATGCGGATGGTCGGCGTGCCGCCTGCGGTCGCAACTCCCGTGAGCCGGTGGCACGCCGATCTTGCTGGGGTGATGCGGGTGGCCGTGACGGTGGCGCTGTCGGGGTCCCGGGCAGCGGCTGCCGGCTCAGCCGGCAGCCGCTTGCCTGGGGCTAGGCGTTTGGCGCGATGCCAGGGCCCGCGTCGAGGCCGTCGGCGGGGGCGTCCGCCGGCCCACCTGCGGGGGCGTCCGCCGGCCCACCTGCGGGGGCGTCCGCGGGTCCGTTGGCCGGTCCACCCGCAGGGCCGTTACCCGCCTTGCCACCGGGCGCTCCTGCGGGCCGGGCCGGGTGGCCGGTGGCGACGCGAGCGGCGTCCAGCGTCGTACCGTCCGGGTCGACGACGCCCTCGGCCCGTACGAAGCTGCCCACGGTGAGGGCGGAGGTCTTTGCCGCGGCCCCGTCCTTCTCGTACGTCGTGGAGCTGCTCGTCCTGATCGTGCGGGTGAAGCCCGACTCGTCGACGAGCTTCACCGTGGAGCCGTCGACGGCGCTCACGAAGCCGCCGACATGGGCCGGCTCGATCTCGACGGCCTTGGCGACGGCGGCGGTGGCGGCGGGGTCGACGAGCCGCACCCGCACGATCTCACCGACCTTCACGTCTGTACGGGTCGCCGTGGCGCGCCCGTGCCGGTAGGTCGTGGCCGGCGTGAGCGCCACCGTCTTCGTGCCACGGGCGGTGTCCACCGTCAGCTGCGTGCCGGTGACGGCCGTGACGAGTCCGCCGGCACCGTGCCTCGGACCGTGATCACCTCTCCCGGGACCGTGGTCGCCGCGGGGACCGTGACCGGGCTGGCCGGCGGCGCCGGTCGGCGGCGTGGTGGGGGTCGTCGAGGCGGCCGAGGCCAGCCCGTTGACTCCGAGGCCGAGACCGGCCACCAGGCCGACACTGCCGGCAACGAGGGCGACGCGGCGGCCGCGGGTGGGGGACGTGCTCATGGGGGGCTCCTTCTGTCGGGTTCCTCCAGCATGTGGGCGCTGACTGTCAGCAGGCTGTGCGCGACCTGCCGGTCAGCTCCCGGCCCCGAGTGCGTCACGGAGGGCGGTCAGCAGGACCGCGACGTCGTCCGCCCCCCCGGTCGCCTGCACCGCGCGTACGACGAGGGAGGCCAGCACGCCGGGCACCGCAGGTGGCGCGACGGGGTCGGACGCCAGGATGATGCCGCCGACGACATGGTCCAGCACCCCCTGGCCGTGCTGGTCGAAGCGCAAGACGCGGTCGCCGCACCACACCAGGGCCGGCTCGGCTGCTCGGAACAACCCGCCGCCTCGGGCCGCCCGCTGGCCCAGGCCGGGCACCGAGGCCAGGTTCGCGAGGGTGCGTTCGAGCCCGAGCCCGCGCACGGACGTGGCCAGCACCTGCTCGACGGCCGGGGGGTCGAGCGGGTCGACGAAACCCCCAGCGGCCGTCAACTCAGGGGCACCACGAACGACGGGGCGACGGTCCGGCCGCCCTCGACCTTGCGGATCGCCGTCCCGGAGGTGAAGAACTCCAGCGTGTGCGGCCCCCACATCCATTCGCTGGCCGCCCAGTCGACGCCGGTGATGCCCGTGGCCTCGACCCGCTCTGCCTCGGCCTGCATGCGGCCCAACGCCATCTCCCTGGCGTCGTAGTAGCCCTGCGTCCACTGCGGCATCTCGACGTTCTGGCCGACCTGGCGCAGTGTCTGCAGGAAGCCCTGGGCCGCGATGTGCCAGACGCACACCCCCATGACGAACTCCACCGGGACGTGCCCGGTCCCGAGCAGGGTGTAGAAGTCGCGCACCCCGAGGTGGCTGGTGAACGGCGCACCGTCGGGCCGGCGGAAGGTCCCGGGCCGCTCGCGGTGCCGGACCGACGTACCGACGGCGATGAACTCGACGTGTTCCGGGCTGAGCCCGTGCTGGCGGAAGGACAGCTGCACGCCCACCACCCCGTCCGCCTGCACCTGCGCGGCCTCGGACAGCATCCGGCCCATTGCGTTGGCCCGCGCGGTGTACATCGCCTGCGTCAGGACCCCGAGTTCCACGGACTGGCGCAGGTTCTGCTGCTGCCAGCCGATGTGGAAGACCGAGCTGCCCATGACGAACTCGAGCGGCTCGAACCCGGCGGCGTCCAGCAGAGCGAACTCACTGACCGACAGGTCGCTCGTCCAGACCCTGCCGGCCTCAGCCAGCCGGGCCGAGGCGATTTGATCGGGCTGGAGCGAGGTCATGGCCCGCAGGTTAGCCACGTCGAGCCTCCCGGGACAGGGTCGGTAGGGCCGCGGCATCCTGAGCGCGGGCACCTGGGTCGGTGGGGCAAGTGCGGCACCCTCTGGACGTACGCCGTTTGCCCGGCGTTCACCTTGATCTGGTTGAGATGGAGCACCGCAACTGCCAGGAGGCGCCATGACCCAGGACGACGAGCAGCGCCAGCTCGACGCGGTGCGCGAGGACCTCCTGCGGGAGTACAGCGGGCTGGCGCCGGAGATGGTCAACGCGCGGTTTCGCGCCATCGTCGCGGAGTTCGAGGGGGCGCCGGTGCGCAGCTTCGTGCCGGTGCTGGCGCAGCGTCGACTGCGTCAGGCCCTGCACGACGCCAGTTGACCAGGCCCTCGGCGACTCCGTGCGCCAAGGGTCGGGAACCGCCCCGGTCGTGCGCCGGAGCAGGGGCGCATCCCGACCGTGAACGGGCGGAACTCCTGCGACGATGGCGTGACGCCGGGTCTGTCGCCACCGATCTCCTACCGCCCCAGGCGCCCTGCGCTCAGTGCAGCCGTGCCGGTCGCCAGCACCATCGGCACCAGGAGAGCTAGGCCGGAGTGGGTGAACTCCAGCATCAGCACGATGGCGCAGAGGGGAGCCCGCTGCGTGACGGCCAGGACGGCCGCGGCGGCGATCAGCGCGAAGACCTCGACGGGTGTGCCCGGCCAGAGCCCGCTCCACAGCCGGCCGGTGAGGGCGCCGAGGACGGCGCCGGTGGCGACCGACGGCGTGAGCAGCCCACCGGCGGCTCCGCTGGACAGGCACGCAGCCGTCGCCACGGGCTTGAGGACCAGGACGGCCAGCAGCACGGGCAGGCTCAGCACGCCGTCAAAGGCCACCTGGGCCAGGCCCTTGCCGTTCCCGAGCAGCTGGGGGAACGCGACTGCGAGTCCGCCGACCGCGGTGAACACCAGGGTGGTAGCGACCGGCAACCGCCAGTGCGCAGCGGCGTGGGACCGGGCTCTACCGGTCATGCGCAGGAACAGCACGCCGACGACCCCGGCGAGCGGTCCGATCAGCACCGAGAACGCCACCGCACCCGCAGTGAGGTCAAAGTCCGGCACCTGGTAGGTCGGCCGGTTCGGCAGAGCGATCCAGGCCAGCGCGGTCGCGATCGCCGACGTCAGCACGGCGGGTACGACGTGGCGGGGCAGCGCCGAAGACAGCAGGACCTCCAGGGTGAACAGCGCCCCGCCGAGCGGTACGTCGTACACCGCTGCCAGTCCGGCGCCGGCACCGCAGGCCAGGATCAGGCGACGGTCGTCGCTGGTGAGGGTGGCTCGTTCGGCGAACCAGCCGCCGAGCGAGGCTCCGACCTGCCGAGGCGCGCCCTCGCGGCCGAGGGAGGCACCGAAGCCGACAGCGATGATCTGCAGCACGGCGTCGGCTGTGCTGGCCCGTACGCGTGACGGCTGGTCGGGCTGACCCAGCGCCTCTGTCAGCGACCGGAGCGGCCTCGTCGAGCGGCGCAGGAGGTACCAGCCAAGGCCGACGACGAGGCCACCCATGGCCATGACCGAGACCCGGCGCGCTGGCGAGGCACGCTCGACGCCGGTCAGGAAGGTGTCCTCGGTGTAGCCGTAGGCCAGGTGCTGCACCAGGTGCAGCAGCAGCGTCAGAGCGATCCCGCCGACCCCGGCGCCGACGCCGGTCAGCACCACCACGGCGAGCAGCCGACCGGAGTAGCTGCTCCGCTGCGTGAGGCCGGTCTCGGGAGCAGCCGTCATTGCCGTGAGGAGCGCGAGCCGTCAGCTTGCTCGACCTGAACGTCGGCCAGCGCCCCGCGAGGGGGCTCGGCGTTGTACGGCTCGCTCTCGTGCACGACCATGTCGTCCCGCTTGCCCCACAACGCCACTGCCCGGTCCTCCTGCTCGCCCTGCCCGGAAGCGGCCATCCGGGCAGCCGCCAAGCCCCACCTTGGCAGCAGTGCCCCGGGGTGGGGGAGGCATGCACCGTGCGTGACCGGAAGACTGCCGTGCGCTCAATGGTCACGATGCGCCATTCCCGCACCCCGGCAACTTCGGACGAGGACGACGACACGTACGACCCAGGCTGGTGCTCGCGCTGGTGGCTCTGGCAGCGACGGCGCTCGGGCCGGTGCAGGCGGCGTCGGCGGCGGCGCTGCCCGTACTGAGCGTGCACTCCGGCAGCGCAGGTGGGTTCACGGTGAGCGGCGCCACGTCCCGGCGCGCCGGGCGAGTGGTGCTGAACTTCACCAACAGCAACGCCCATGGCAGCGACGTGCAGCTGCTGCATGGCACGACGATGGCCACGGTCATCCGGCACATCCAGGCGCAGGAGGGCATGGGTGCCGCGGCCTCGACGCGGGCCCTGACGCGGGAGACCCACCTGTTCGGCGGGGCCGGCCTGCAGGCACCCGACCAGAGCGCGCAGGTCACCGAGACCCTGTACTCCGGCACCTACTACCTGCTCGACATCGCCGCCATCTTCGCCCACAAGACGCCGACGGTGAAGGCGCTGCACGTGTACGGCAGCCCCGTGCCGCGGGCTTTCCCGAGCACGGCGGGGCTCATCTCGCTCACGATGACGGAGTCACATGATGACGGCGCTGCCGGTCGCCGCTGAGGGAACGCGGCCACGGAACCGGGCGTCGAAGCCGTATGCGGACGCGCACGGCCCTGTTGATGACGTTGCTGCTGGAGGTCGCTGGCTGCACAAATAGCGCCTCACCCTCCCGCGCAACTTTCGGCGGTGTGGTCGAAGTCCACTACGAGGCCGGGAACGCCACCTGGAAGACGAGTGCGGAACAAACCTGCCGCTTGCAGCGGCAAGAAACCCCGACGGCTCAACCGAGCACGACCCAGTGGTACGCGCTGCGGCACGGCATTGCCAAACAGGCGCAACTTGCCTGCCTGGCCGCACAACCACACGTTCTCTCCGTCGCGCAACCGCTGTAGCCGAGAGCGTGAAGCGTCGGCTGTCAGTTGGGCAGGAGTGCGAAAGCTTCTTGGATGGCTCGAAGGACCGCTTTGTCCTCAACGTCACTGAGAGCGCCGATCCGGGCGCCGGGGCGATCACGGTACACGGTCGAGCAGCTCCTCCACGGCGGCGGCATCGACGTGCTGCGGGCCGCGCTGTGCTGCGCAGTGCAGCTCGGTGTGGAGCAGCCACGAGGCAACGAGTCGCAGGTCTCCGGGTTGAGTCGCCTGCGTCAGAAAGGTGTGCAAGCCGGCGACTCATCCTCCTCGACCAGCAGCTTCATGGCCGCCGAGGTGTCAAGATAGATGATCACCAGGGGCCGCGGACGTCGGCGATGATCTCGGCCGTGGTGGGCGATCCGGGGCGGCGCGGCTTGGGCGCCGGGAGCGTTGGCACCTGAGAATGGGGGTGGCATCAACTCTCACTTCTCAGCTAAGTGAGAATAACCTGATCCCATGTTCTCTGATCACGGTTGGCCGGTCGTGAGTGGCGAAGAGCATCCTTGGACGTGGACCATCCCACGGGAAATGCTGTCGCAGTCGGCCCGCCGGGCGCACTCCGGGCCCTACCGCGCTGCACTCGTACCCCGTATTGCCCGTACGGCGCTGGTGCTGCCGTCGGACGTCGCGGGGTTGGTAGCAGAGGCCACTGCCGAGATCGTCCGGTTCGACACCGAGCTCGGTGCCGCGCTCGCGCCCTTCTCAGGCATCCTTCTGCGTTCCGAGTCCGCCTCGTCGTCACTCATCGAGAACCTGAGCAGTGGCGCCAAGGCGATCGCCGTCGCCGAGCTGGGAGACTCGAGCAAGCGCAACGCGATGGAGATCGTCGGGAACGTCGCGGCCATGCGGGCTGCTATCGAGCTCGCGAATCGTCTCGACGCCGACGCCGTCCTCGCCATGCACCGGGCGCTTCTCGAGAACGTCGAGCCAGGGATCGCGGGTAAGTGGCGTGAGCAGCAGGTCTGGGTCGGAGGGTCATCGATCGGCCCGCATAAGGCCGACTACGTCGCGCCGCATCAAGCCACGTGCCCGGGCTGATCGACGACCTGGTCGCCTTCATCGCGCGAGACGATCTCCCGCCCCTCGTCCTCGCAGCCGTCACGCACGCGCAGTTCGAGACCATCCACCCGTTCCCCGACGGCAACGGGCGCACGGGCCGGGCGCTCATCCACTCGATCCTGAGATCGCGCGGACTGACGCGCTCCGTGACCGTGCCCGTCTCCGCGGGACTGCTCACCGACACGACCGCGTACTTCGCCACGCTCGCTGCCTACCGCCGGGACGACCCCTTGGCCATCATCAGGGAGATCTGCGCTGCTTCGGAGCGCGCTCTGGTCAACGGGCGGCAGCTGGTCAGCGACCTGCAGCAGGCGCGTGTGCGTTGGGCGGACGTCGTCGTGGCCCGCCGAGACGCGGCAGCGTGGCGTCTCGCCGACTTGCTGCTCCGTCAGCCGGTCGTGGACACCGCGACTGTCGTCCGCGAGCTCAACGTGACGCCGAACAACGCTCCCCGTGCGATCGCCCACCTCGTCGAGGCCGGGGTCCTCAAGGAGTTCACCGGCTTCAAGCGCAACCGCCTCTGGCAGGCCGCGGAGGTGCTCACAGCCCTTGACGCCTTCGCGACGCGGGCGGGGCGTCGAGTTCCGTGACTGGTTCCCGCCGAACCGGGTGGTATGACAACTCGAAGCAAGTCCTCGTCGAGTCGGTGCAAGGGGACCGTGACCTGCTTCTGGCCCCCAACGCCGTAACAGATCATCAACTCGGCGAGTTGCTGCCCGTGGCGCCTGGACGGTGTTGTCGGCCGAGTACCGCTTGGCCTGGACGTAGATTCGGTCCAGCTCCAGCGGATCCTGGCTGACGATGCCGTGCCGTCACCGCTCTTCCCGGTGTGGTCCATGGCGCCTCCCGTCCCCCAGCCCATCGCCGACAGCAGCCGCAACACCACGCGTTCGAAGTGGACGGGCGGCAGCGCGCGTAGCCGATCGAGCGTTGGTCTATCGGGACCTGGTGAACGGCTCTTGGGTGAAGGCCAAGGCTGCTCTGCTGGCAGCAGTAGAGAGACAGGCGTTGGAGGCAGGATGAACAGGCCCGTCCTGGGCAGCCGCACCGTTGTCGTATGGCGCCCGCGGCTGCGTAGCGGTGCTTTCTGATGGGAGCAGCAGCCCCGCGCACACCGGGAATCACGAGGCTGTTGCTGCCAACAAGGGTAGGACTCCAATTCGCTCGGTGCCATGTCCATACGCGAGGGTCGCTGGGCGCAGGTACGGCAAGGGCGCAGGAGCCTCGCTGTGCCCTGCAGCGCGCCCGTGCAGCTTGCAGTCCTTGCTGTCGGCCTGACCACCGAGGCTGGTGAGGTAGTCCGCGAGCCAGTCGCCAGCTTCAGCGACGGCGCTGCTGTGGTCACTACTGACGCAGCGGGTCCTGCCGGCGCAGGTGTGGCCTTTGCTGCACGACGGCGACGTGCCCACCCTCGGCGGGCTGATCTTCGCGGACAAACCAAGCTGACCCCTACCCACGCACGCAACAGCCCCGGTCGCCGTGGTGGCGGCCGGGGCTCCCCTTCTCTGCCTCATCCTCAGACGCCAGGACGCCGCGATCCCTACTTTGACTGCGGCACCGCGGTCGTCGGCGCGGCGTTCCTGCATCGACGGTGATGCCATGTCACGCTCGAAAGCGTAACTGCGAGAGAGCATTCGCCCGGCTGCGCACTCGACCCCGTGTACTGGCTGAGGCACGCGATCGCAGCAGCGACGAAGCTCACGGCCGGCGGCCAGCCCGACGCTGACATCGCGGACCGGCTCTCCACAGCGGCGTTGCTGAACGGTCTGGAGTACTTCGCGGACAAGGAAGAATGGGCGGCGGTGACACTGCAGGACATCGTCCGCTACGCGAGCCTCATGGGCGAGAAGTTCTCCCAGATGTGCACATGCGGGCAGAACGGACCTTCGAGCACGCTCAAGTGGTGACCAGCTAGGCCACTTGGTCGACCGGGGGCGGCAGTCGCCCCCGGCCAGGACGCGGTGAGGCGCAGCGGGCCGAGCCGGATGCTCCTGGGAATGCCGAACGACACGACGTGCTCCTCGAGTTCGCCTTGGCCGACGACCGAGCGGCTGTGGTTCGCCTGAACGTCACGGCCCACGTCGACAGCGACGAGTGGCGGTGGCGGTGGCGGTGGCGGTGCCGGTGCCGCCCGACGTCGCGAGCAACGTCCACTAGCTGCTCAGGGCGGGGCGCAAGCGGAGGCCACGAACGGGTGCGCCGGAGCTACCGGCTTCCGCCGCTGGACTGCCACACGGGGCGGGGACGCGCTGGGGGGCGGCTCGGCGACGTAGTCCGTGCGCGCGTCGAGCACGACCGCTGACACGTTCGTGCTTTCACTGGCGGCCAGGGCGGCGTCGCTCGCTGGCTGGTGCGCTACACGAACCCTGCTGGCTTGTCGCGGTCCAAGACCTTCACCAAGGTCCCCGACCAGCTGATGCGCAGCCGCAGGTCCGTCGCCCTGGATCTCAAGGCTGCCCCCGACCGGGACCTGGCGCTGGCGCTCGTGGACCGGGCCGATGTCCTCATCGAGGGCTACCGCCCGGGGGTGATGGAGCGGCTGGGCCTGGGCTCGGACGACTGCCTCGCGCGCAACGGCCGGCTCGTCTACGGGCGGATGACCGGCTGGGGCCAGTCGGTCCGCTCGCGATGCGGGCCGGCCACGACATCAACTACCTCTCGCTGACCGGTGTGCTGAATGCGATCGGGGCTGCCGGTGAGCCGCCGCCGCCGCCGCTCAACCTGGTCGGCGACTTCGGCGGCGGCTCGATGTTCCTGCTCGTGGGTCTGCTGTCCGCGCTGTGGGAGCGGGAAAGATCCGGACGCGGCCAGGTCGTGGACGCGACGATGGTCGACGGCATCGGCGTGCTCTCGCAGATCATCTGGGCGATGCGCGCGACCGGAACCTGGTCCGAGGACCGGGCCGACAACCTGCTCGACGGGGGCGCCCCCTTCTACCGCACCTACGCCTGCGCCGACGGTCGGTACGTCGCGGTCGGGGCGCTCGAACCGCAGTTCTACGCCGCGCTGCTGGCGGGTCTCGGGCTGTCCGACGAGCCGCTCCCGCCGCCGTCCCGGCGAGAGTCCTGGCCGCAGCTCAGGACGCGCTTCGCCGCGGTCTTCCGGTCCCGGTCGCGAGACGAGTGGGCGGAGCACTTCGCCGGTTCCGACGCGTGCGTCACCCCCGTCCTGACGTTCGCCGCGGCCCCCGGGCACCCGCACCTGGTCAGCCGCGACACCTTCGTCGACGTGGCCGGGATCGTTCAGCCCTCGCCCGCGCCGCGCTTCTCGCGTAGCGCGGCCGCCGTTTCCGCTCCGCCGCCCCGGCTCGACGCCGACCGGGCAGCCGTCCGCCGACTGGGCCGTGGCGGTGCCGGCGCATCCCGAAGCGGTCAGCTGACCCCGTCCGGGTCGGACCCGGAGTCTGCCGTCTGCACCCGGCCTCGACGCAGGATCGCCGCCCGACGAGCCTCCACGGCGGCCGGGTCGAAGCCGCGGTCCAGCCAGGCGCGGCTCGCCGCCGTCTCCGTCCGTACGGCCTGGGCGTCGAGGTCGCGCTCGATGCGGCGGTACGTCGCCAGCACCGTGCGCACCCCGGCCTGGTCGTTGCCCACGATCGACGCGCCGAGCCGCCGGACGTGCGGCAGCAGCTCGTCGCGCGCCACCACCGCGGTCACCAGGCCCGCGCGCAGCGCCTCGGAAGCGCTCAGGTAGTCGCCGGTCAGGCTCATCTGCCGGGCGAGGCGGGACCCCACCGCCTTGGGGAGCAGGACCGTCATCCCCCAGGCCGGCATGACCCCCACGCGGGCGTGGGTGTCGGCGAAACGGGCTCGCTCCGAGGCCACCAGGGTGTCGCAGTGCAGTGCCAGCTCCAGACCGACCGTCACCGCGCCCCCGTTGACCGCGCCGATCAGCGGCTTGCCGATCGGCGCCCACGGGACAACCAGCTCCCCGCTGTCCGGTGACAGGAGCTCGAGGTTGCCCCCCTCGACCCGAGCTCCTTGAGGTCGAGCCCGGCGCAGAACGCCGGGTCCGCACCGGTCAGGACGACGACGTCGACGTCGTGGTCGCCGTCCAGCCGGGCCAAGGCCGCCCGCAGCGCCGTGATCAGCTCCGAGCTCAGCGCGTTCCGCGCCGCCGGCCGGTGGAGGGTTAGGGTCGCGACCCGGTTGCGGACCTCCACGAGCAGCACGGACGGCCCCTCGGGGCCGGGTGGGGTGGCACCGGTCATCTGGTCCCCGGTCATCGGGGCTCCTGTCCTGCCCTGACGGCGCGGGCCTGTCGTAGGGTGCCGCGCACCCGCTCCTCGGCGTCGGCCACCGCCTGCTGCTGGAGCGTGAGCAGCGCGACGATCTGCGCGCCCCGCTCCATGGAGCGCTGCGGCAGCGGATCGAGGGCCGGCGGCGGGTGCTCGACGAGCACCGACCCCAGCAGCGACTCCCCGGCCATGACCGCGACCACGGAGCCGATGCCGGGCACCGGCACCAGTCGACCGGAGCGGCGGCTGGCGTCGATGCCGGCCAACACGGCCGCCGGCACGGGCTCCGCCGTCCGCGCCGCCGGCCGGCCGACGCCAGCGGTAGGCCGCGCCGGTCCACCACGACGACGTCGAGGCGCAGCGCCTGGTGCAAGATGCCCGCCACCTCCTCGACGCTGCCCCCTCGGAGCACGGCCGCCGTCAGGTCGGTGTGCAGCGAGGCGGCGTGCTCCATCGCGAGCGTGTAGCTGGTGAGTTCGGCGCAGGCGACCTCGGCCTGGGCGGCCGCGACCCGGGCGACCTCGAGCAGGCGGGCGTTGCGCAGCACCGCCGCGGCATGGTCGGCGAAGGTCGCCAGCAGCGAGATCTCCTCGGTGGTGAAGCTCTTGGGCGTGCGGTGGGCCGCCACGAGCACCCCGACGGCCTCCTCGCCCAGCAGCATCGGCACGCCCGCCATCGCCACGATCGCCTCCGCGGCCACGGCCGCGTCCACCTGCGCGTCGTGGTCCAGCTCGGCGTCCTCCATGTAGGGGCTGGACCAGTACGCCGACCGGGTTCTGGCCACCTTCGTGGCCAGGCCCTTGCCGGGCGGGACCCGGACGTCGTGGAAGGCGGGCGTCACCGTGCCCAGGGCCGCCCGGATGACCAGGTCGCCGGTCGAGGCCTCGATCTCGGTCAGGTAGGTGATGTCCGTGCCGATCAGGTCGTGCGCCCGCTGCACGAGCCGGCGGAGCAGGATGTCGACGTCGTTGTGCTCGACGAGCTCGCGGGCACTGGAGAACAGCGCGGCGAGTTCCTGGTCGTGCCGCCGCAGCCGGGCGGCGGCGGACCGGGTCCGGAACACCTGGTCCTCGAGGGCGGCGAGCGCGGCGGGGCCGAGGTCCTCGTCCGCAAGCAGCCCGGCCACCCCCCGGGTCGCGTCACCCTCCGCCGACACGGCCGCCAGCACCGCCAGGACAGCGGGCACCGAAACCGTCTCGCCCGCCAGCCCGGGCGCCGATCCGGCCGGCCCGCCCCCCACGCCAAGCCCCATGGGCCGCCTCCCGATCGCTCGCACCGCGCCGACCTCGCCGAGTCTGGACCCGCGACCGCACCCAAGACCACCCATGCTGGCGCCGAACCTGTGGGGAAATCCGCCATATCGGACCGGCCCCGCCCGCCCTAGCGTCTCGAACCGACCAGCCGGAACGACCTCCGGAGCCGCGGGAGGCGGGTATGAGTCCGAAGCCCAGTACGGCCGACACCTACCCGGTGCGGCCCAAACCGCTGTCGGGCGTGGTCGTCCTGGACATCACCCGGGTGGTGGCCGGCCCGTACTGCTCCATGATCCTGGCCGACCTAGGCGCCACCGTGATCAAGGTGGAGAACCCCGCGGAGCCCGACTACACCCGCGACTTCCCGCCCTTTCTCACCTCCCCCGGCGGGGAGCGCTTCAGCGCGTACTTCGCGCAGTTCAACCGGCACAAGCTCGCGATGACCCTGGACCTGGCGTGCGGCGAGGGCAAGCAGGTGCTGCTGGACCTCGCCGCAAAAGCCGACGTCGTCGTCGAGAACTTCCGCGTCGGCGTGATGGACCGGCTGGGCGTCGGCCACCGCGAGCTGCTCGCGGTCAACCCGCGTCTGGTCTACACGGCCATCTCGGGGTTCGGCCAGACCGGCCCGTACCGGTGCCGGCCCTCCTACGACAACAACGCCCAGGCGACCGGCGGCCTGTGGGCGATGAACGGCGAGCCGGACCGGCCGCCGCTGCGGGTCGGGACGATCATCGGCGACCTGGCGGCCACCACGTACGCCGTGATCGGCACGCTGGCGGCGTTGCGGCACGCGGAGCGCACCGGCGAGGGACAGCTCGTCGACGTCTCCCAGCAGGACGCGGTGCTGACGCTGACCGAGAGCGCCGTCATCTCCTACACCGTCGACGGCCAGGTGGCCGCGCCGCTCGGCAACGCCCACCCGTTCGTACGGCCCTACCAGCTCTACCCCTGCAAGGACGGCTACGTGTTCTTCGGCAGCTAGACCGACAAGTTCTGGCGGCTGACCTGCGCGCTGTTCGACGAGCCCGGGTGGGCCGACGATCCCGAGATCGACTCCATGGCCAAGCGCTTCGACTCCGAGGTGTACGAGCGCCGGGTCCGACCCCTGCTCCAGCGCTGGTTCGCCGACCGCACCAAGGTCGAGCTCGAGCAGCTGGCGGCGGACCAGGTGCCGCTGTCGGCGATCAAGACGATGGACGAGATCGTGGCCGACCCGCACATCGCGGCCCGCGACATGGTCGTCGACGTGGACTACCCCGACTTCGGCCGGCTGGAGATGATCGGGACGCCCATCAAGCTGGGGGCCACGCCGATCGACCCTCGCGGCGTGGCCCCGGGCGTCGGCGAGCACACCGACCTGCTGCTGCGCACCTTCGCCGGCCTGGACGACGAGAAGATCGCCGTGCTCCGGGCCGCGGGGGTGGTGTCCTGATGCCGCCGACATGGCCGCGCTGACCGGTGACCTCGCTGCGGAGTCGGCGGACCTGTTCGCCGTCGTGTCCGGGCTGGCCGAGCCCGACTGGCGGCGCGAGACGCCGTCGGCCGGCTGGACGATCCGCGACCAGGTCGCGCACCTGGCCTACTTCGACGAGGTGGCCACCCGCTCCGCCGTCGACCCCGACGGTTTCCGGCGTGAGGCCGCGGAGCTGGCCGCCACCGGCGACGACGTCGCCGAGCAGGTCGTGGGCCGGAGTAGGGACCGGTCGGGCGCGAACGTGCTCGCCTGGCCGCCGACGCCGCGGCCGCCCCGGCCGCACCAGGGGTCCTGCGCCCCGGCGTCATCCCGACCGAGTACGAGGCCCTGGTTCAGCAGGCAGCCCAGACCTGCCCCGGCATCACCGCCCCTCTGCTGGCCCCCCAGCTCGAGCAGGAGTCCGGGTGGAACCCCAGCGCCGTCAGCCCCGCCGGCGCACAAGGCCTGTCCCAGTTCATGCCCGGCACCTGGCTCGGCGAGGGCATCGACGGGAACGGCGACGGCCTCCGTGACCCGTTCAACCCGGCCGACGCGATCGCCAGCCAAGCCTCGTTCATATGCAAACTGCTCGCGGCGGTCACCGCCGACAAGAGCCTGACCGGCGACCCCATCGACCTCGCCCTCGCCGGCTACAACGCGGGCCTTGGAGCGGTCCAGCGCCACCACGGCGTCCCGCCGTACGCCGAGACCCAGGACTACATCGTCCGGATCCGCACCTTGATGGCCAAGTACGCCGACCCCGACGCCAGCGCCCCCGGCGCCGGCCCCCGGCAGCTGGGTCCGGCCCATCCAAGGCGCCCCCATCACCTCAAGGTTCGGTCGCCGCTGGGGCCGTCTGCACGCCGATCTACGCCGTCAGCAACGGCACCGTCATCGCCACCGGCCCCGTCAGCGGGTTTCGGGCAGTGGGTCAAGCTCCAGCACCCCGGCAAGATCACCACCGTCTACGGCCACATCAGCCGTTGGACCGTCACCGTCGGCCAAGCTGTCCAAGCCGGGCAGCTCATCGCCTACAGCGGCAACGAAGGCCGAAGTACCGGACCACATCTGCATCTCGAGACCCGGACCCCGGAGCAGGTCGCGGCCGTACGGCACGCTTTGCCCTCGCGCTACCAGGCGATGGCCACGCTGGCTGCCGGCTGCCGGCTGCCGGCTGCCGGCTGCGGACTGCGGACTGCG
>JAABUZ0100003269.1_pt1 | contig 24494 bp, 16 predicted proteins | sample 5562091 | NCBI WGS metagenome assembly JAABUZ01 (sample SAMN12813069, study PRJNA571459) | rock metagenome | isolation source: Antarctica rocks | place: Antarctica: Victoria Land, Linnaeus Terrace sud | collected 2015-12-21
GGAGGTATGCCTGCAGCGAGTGCCCATCGGCATATCCCAGGGCACAGCGGCGAATGACGGGGTCAGGGATCGCACGCTCACGCAGATAGTGCAGGGCACGCGGTTCCCGCCAGAGAGCGTGCTGGTAGAGGGAGCAGGCGGTATTCATCACCACCTGCTCCTCCAGCGTTAGGTGGTCCCAGCGCCGCTCCCGCTGCGGTGAAGGTGCGGACACCCGGACCGGTGGATGCGGCGACAACCCACCCAGCCGCTCACAGGCCTCAATAAAGCCCAGGTGCTCCTGGCGGCGGATCAAATCGATGGCGTCGCCGCCCACTGAGCAGCGATAACAGAACCACCGCTGGCTCTCCGCATACACGTGGAGATTGGGCCGGCCCCCATCGGCATGGAAGGGACAGCGACCGACCAGCGACCGACCGACGGCGCGGAGCTCGATGCCGTAGCCAGCCAGAACCTCGGCGACTGGATGGTCCCGTCTCAGTCGTTCGATGTCATATTGGGTACTCGTGCGGCGTGCCATCACCCACCTCCCTCGCCACTCATCCGGTGGCGGCGCATCTGGTTCCTCGTGTCACCATCGGTCTCCCCCTCGCTCTGCGCTAGCTCACGAGGCGAGGTGGTAGCAAGCCGGTGCTCCGCGGGACTGGCCTCGATCTTGAGCGCAACGTGGCTGCCGCGAGCGAAGAATAGGCCCTCACCCTTGCCGGCGGCGAGCAGGAACTGCCGTTCCTCGGCCGAGAGCCGGACGGCCTGGACTACGGGATCGATGATGGTGGCGTCCTGTTTCATGAGGAGCTTGAGCGCGGCATTGGCCAGCACTGTCCGGCCGTGGTCCACGCCGAGGAAGTCGGCCACATCCTGAGTGATGGTCACCAAACCCAGGTAGTACTTGCGCGAGCGACGGGCCATGCCGGCCAGAAAGGCCCCGCCCTCCGGGTACTGCACCAGGCTCCAGGCCTCGTCGATGATCAGCAGCCGGGGGCGGCGGGAGCGGCGAACCTGGTTCCAGACGAAGCTGGCGATCAGGTGCACGCCCAACGGTCGCAGCTCCGGCTCGAGCGCCTGGAGGTTGAAGACCACCAGGCGACGGTCGAGTGCCACGTCCGTCGGGGCGGAGAAGAGACCGGAGAGGGAGCCCTCAACGTAGCGCTGCAGACGAGCCGCCAGGCTCATCGCCACCTCCCCCGATGTATCCGCTAGCACCGCATGCAGGTCACGCATGAGTGGCACGGGACCATGCTGTGTCGCAAGATCGTCAGTGATGCCGGCCGCCGCATAGGTCTGGTAGAGGGCACGGTCCAGGAGTGCTCGTTCATGGGAAGTGAGGCCATGCCCCGGCTCAGCCAGCATCATCTCCAGCAGGGCCAGGAGCGCCGCGACCTGCTCCGCCAGAGGATCGCGGGCGTCCTCGTCCTGGTCTGCCGGCGGCAGATCGAAGGGATTGAGGTGCTGCGCCGAGGAGCTGGCCAGACGCACGTACTGTCCATCGACCGCCGTACAGAGGGCACGATACTCGTCCTCCGGATCAATCACCAGGAAATCGACGCCGAGCAGCAGGTTACGCAGCGCCATCAGCTTGGTGAAGTAACTCTTGCCCGTGCCGGAGGTGGCGAAGACCACCATGTTGGCGTTCTCCAGCGTCTCGTCAAAGGGATCGACGATGACCGGCGAGTGATTGTGCCGGGCAATGCCGTAGAGAACACCCCGCTCCATGGTCAGGCTGCTGGAGGAGAAGGGGAACATGGTGGCGACCGACGAGGTGTCGAGGTTGCGGTACAGCAGCAGTTGGTCCTGCCCTTGGGGGAGGCACGATTGGAAGGCGGTGTCCTGCTCCAGGATGGCGGTGCGAGCGTGGGCCAGCATGCCACCCAGCGTGAGCTCGACCTTGCGAGTCAGAGCGTCGAGGGCGGCCAGGGAGCCGGCCCGAAGCAGGATGTACAGCGCGACGGAAAAAATCTTCTCCTCGCCCCGCTGTAGGGCGTCTCGCAGCCGCTCCGCATCCTCGTAGGCGACCTCTCGCTCTGGATCAGGGAGACGGCCACCGCGAGCCGCCAGGAGGCGTGAGGAGTGGAGCTGGACCAGCTTGTGGGAGAGGGTCGAGACCATCTGGGCGGTCTGGAGGGGATAGAGGTGCAGACTCAACTCGATCGGCTCTTCAAAGTCGATCAGGGGAGCGAGCCAACCCGGACTGACCGTGCGCGGGTAGCCGGTCACCACCAGCGTCCGCGCGAACTGCGTATCCAGCCGCAGGTGGTCGCGGTTCACCTCCACCGCGGCCGGTGCGATCAGGTCGGCCACGGAGCGGATACCCCGCGCGAATCGCAACTGGTCCGGATTGGAGTGGGACACTCGGCGGGAGCGGCCGGGAATAGAAAACGAAGTCATGACGATCTCCTTTGATCTCTGGTGGGTGACGCAACCACGAGTGTGGTGGCGTGCCCGAGTTCGCGCTGGAGGCGCTGAACCCGAGCGAGGTCCGGACACCAGCAGGCGTAGAAGAGGGAGGCGAGCTCGGCGCTGGTCAGCCGCCGGGCAGTCAGGCCGGAACGACCCAATTGCCGCTCGATCTCCGCACAGCGAAAGGTGAGCTGGCGACGAGCGCCGTCGACATCTCCCGTCGGCTGTGTCCCATGGAAGGTCCAACGCCTCCGGGTATCGTTCGGCTCGATCTGGGTGGGAACGACCAGATAGAAGCGTCGTTCCAGCAGCGTCCGGTTCCGGGCCAGGCGCTGCAGGAAGGTGATGTAGTCGCGGGCCAGATCGCTGAATTCGTCCGGCAGGTGACGGGTCCGCTCCCGCAGGTCGCCCAGGTAGCGCTCCATGTCGACCGGTAGTACCCGGACCAGGATCTGGATCGGGAAGGTGAGGCCATTGAGGAAGGCGGCGAACCCGGCGACCACCACCTCCTGCTCCGCCTCCCCCTGCAGCCCGAAGTTGATACTTCCCACCTCGAGCACCGCGCGGTACTGTCCTCCCAGCAGTGAGACGAGGTCATCCTCAATCGCCTCAACCCGAAGGTGAGCCGTCTGGATGGCGGCAGGCCGGCTCATGGTTGCTCCTCCCGCCAGGCGATCCGCGGCGCCAGTTCCTCCCAGCCCGCCCCGTCTCGCCGCCCGTGTTCCGACTCCGGCTCACGCGGGCGCCAGACACTGACCTTGGGGACGGCGGCATGGTGCAGGGCAATAAAGAGCCAGTCGTCCAGGCTCCGGCCGTGGGGACGCACCAGGGCCAAGACCAGGGCCAGTAAGAGAGGTGGGGCGATGAGGAGAGCACGGACGAGGAGAGGTAGCACGGGCCACTGATTCCAGAGCTCATACCCTCCCGCTGCCCCGACCGTCAGATACATGACCTGCCGGATGGTGAGCCCGTACAAGGCCCGGTCTTCGATGTTGAGGTGAGTCGGGATCTCGTGACGGCGTGTCATCGCATCCTCCCTTAGTGACCGGTGCCCATAGCCGACTTGATCAGACCGGCGACCACCCGGGCGGAGAGCACGATGGCCAGACCGGCCAGCGCGTTGACCATGGCGGACTTGCCACGCTCCATGTGATGGGGGTTGCCGCTGGCGGACATGTACAGAAAGGCGCCCCACATCAGGAAGAAGGCGGCGACCGTGACCCCGACGCCGAGGCCGATGTTGAGCAGGTTGGTGAAGAGTGAGTTGATGGACTGCACGCTGAGAATCTCCTTACGGTGAGAGCGGGTGTGATTCGTGTATGGGGAGGAAGGCCAGGCGTTGGGCACGGAGGACCTCGTTCAGATGGCGGCATTGCTCAGGTCCTCACCCGACCGCCACCGGCGAAGTGGGCGGCCCAGTAGCCGGTGAAGACCGGCATCTGGCCGACGCCACTGGTCGGGTTGGCGGCGTTGATCATCAGACCATTGCCCAGATAGATGCCGACGTGAGTGATGGGCTCGGCTGAGGGGTAGGTATTGGCAAAGAACACCAGGTCTCCCGGCTGCAACTGAGCCGGCGAGAGGCGCAGGGTGGCATCGTACTGCGCCTGCGCAGTGCGGGGAAGGACGACACCCACCTGGGCGTACACCCACTCCACCAGACCGGAGCAATCGAACCCGACCCGTGGGTCGGAGGCTCCCCACACGTAGGGCATGCCGATCTGAGAACGGGCCAGTTCGACCACCCGATTGGTCGGTGCCGAGGATTGCCCGTACCCGTACCGGATGGCTAGTGCCAGCACCTGATCGACGTACCACTGGGCGTGGTTGTAGGCAAAGAGGGCGGCTCGGATATTCCCGGGCGCGCCGCTGGCACAGAGATAGCGCGCCATGGCGGGCAGCGTGTCGTGGTAGTCGTACGGGTTCCCGCCATGGCCGTAGGTGGTCCAGGTGCCCGGCTCGAACTGCCCGTAGCCGATGGCGCCGGCCGAGCTGGTGGCCATATTCCGGCCGAAGTCGGACTCGACCTTGGCGACGGCGGCCAGAATCTGCCAGGGAAGGCCACAACTGGCCCCAGCCTGCTGCATCACCGTCAGCTGACCCGGCGGAATCTCGTCGAGATGGGCGCCGACCACCGCCTGACCCGGCGCGGCGACACCGCTGAAGGGGGTCAAGCTGCTCACCGCGAAGGCCAGCGAGATCAGGCAGGCCAGACCGAGACCGCCCGCGATCTTGAGAGCATCCCGACCCAGTGCCGAGAGTGCCAGCGCGACCAGGAGTGGCATCACTCGCCCCCCGTGGTTCCGCCGCCACCGTCCCGGTGGTTGATAGCACGAGAGGCCTGCTGGTAGGCGACGTAGCGGACCAAGCCGAAACCGTCGCCAGCGCGGTGTCGCATCAGACTGGGGATCTTCAGGGTCAGGACCAGCACGGCGATCCCCAGGAACACAGAGAGCAGGCCGGCGTCCGCCGTGGTGGGCGTCAGGTCGGTCATCAATGACCCGCCCAGCCGGAGGGCCACGACCTGGACGAACTGGACGAAGACCACGGAGAAGAAGGTGGTCGACCAGAGCCGAGCCCAGCTGTTGGTCTGGGGCAGGACCCAGCAGAGTAGAGCGAGCGGCGCCGTGATGAGCAGGACGTCGAGGAGTGCCAGCCGCATCAGCATCTGGATCACCAGCAGCAGGCTGGTTACCAGGTAGATCAGGGTGGCGATGACGTTGACCAGGGCCTGCGTGACCGAGTCGGCGTGCTGCCAGGCGGGAAGACTGGTCTGACCCAGCGCCTGGCAGAGGGCGTTATTCAGGTCGATGGCCAGCTGTCCCCAAGAGAGGCTGGTGTTGACCAGGAGTGCCCCCAGGATGAGGCGTGGAATCACCTCCATGGCTTCGTGATAGGGGGAGCCGAGGTGCTCCCGAGCCATGACGTTGAAGCCGGCGAAGAGGGCGACCAGGACCAGGGCGGCGTCGGCGATGCCACGCACCACGCCCCATAGGATATGGACGGTGGGGCTGTTGTAGGAACCGGCGGGCGGGGTGCGGGTGATGAAGTTGAGGTTACTGCCCATGACCCCCTTGACCAGGGAGTGCAGCCCGTCGGCGATGCTCCGCAGGAAGGTGATGAGCACCTGCGAGAAGATGTCGGCTGCCCAGGTCTTGGGATCAGGCAGCCAGTGGGTCGGATTGAGGAAACCGAGGGGGCCGCCGGAGCCGCTTGAGCCGGGTGGAGTCGGTGTGCTGGTGGGCTGCGGTGTGACGGTGACCGTGGGAGTAGGTTTGGGGCCGGGACGATCAGCGGCGTGGGCGGGACAGACCGCCAGGAGTGACAGCCCCAGCAGAACGGCGCCGAAGACGACGACAATGCCCGCACGTGAGCGGACGCGGAGCACAACGGGCCTGGAGGGCAGGACGATGAGAGAGCGGAGCTGCATGGCAACCTCTTAGTCGTGGGTTGCCTTCAGTTTCGGAAGCGCCAGTGACTTTCGCGTGTCTTTAGCGTGACGTCAGCATGTCTTTGTGGTGACTTTTCCGCGCATGGGGAAGCTAAAACGGGACTACCGTGGAGAAGCACGGTAAGCGTGACTTTGTCGTGGCCTTGTTCACCGAGGATTTGCTGGATGATCGTGCGCAGCCGGTGATGAACCGAGCTGGGTACCTGCGGTTAAGTGAACTCCTGCTTCGGACGGTAAGTTCCCTGTAGCGGAGTGATTCCTACGGATCTGGGGTGCCGTCAGGTATAGCCGAGAGTGTCAGATATCATGGGATGCCGTGCGTCTGGGTGATCCAAATCGGCAGGATTATGCACACTTCATTGGCGGTAAATTTTCGTCCTATCAAGACGCTGTACTTCCTGGATAGCAGCGATCTTGACTCGTTCGTGGACATCGCTTTGTATTGTTGTACCCAATGGGGAGGGATGCACAATCTCATAGTGCCGGTCCCGCCGGATGGTGTCCTCGACATGTTCCTCGACGCTATTCGCGTACATGCACCAGATCGGGTGGTAAGCGCTTGCGTTGCAAACGACCAAATCGCTGCAGATCTCCGGGAAGTGTACTTCCCGCGACTATCGCCGAGCGGTTGGGAATACTTCAAAGAGGCTGACTCCGCTGCTCATCCTCTTCGGCTCTACCCGGCACGCCGAGGGGAGAAGCCTGAGCTACATCTCTACAGGGCGCCTGAAGCGGAAGACGACATCTCACGCGCCTGCTCCGTTGCCGCCTTTGGTGGCATATGGCCGGGACAAGAGGAAGGATTTGCTGAACGTTTTCAGCTTGTCCAGAAGGAGGTCAGCCCTCTTGACCTTGCGTTCGTGCAAAGTCAGTTAAATGCCGATGCGCTGACGTCCCCTCTTAACCTCACCACTACGGCCATCCAAGCGCATCGCGTGGAAGGCGCCGACTGGACAGCACATTTCGAGGTCGTGATGGCGAGCAGCGTCACCGATTTGTGTTGGTTTTGGACACGCCGAGCCGTGGACAGCATTACGCACGATATGGTCAATCACTACGTGCGCAAGACGCTGATCGTTCCGTTAACATCTCTCGAAACTGGCAACGCTCGCCAACAACTTGTAACAACTGTCCGACATGGATTGAGCCGGAACCCTGACTTGACGTCTGCCTGGGACATAAATCTTGTTCACCTCGCAGGGGAGGACCGAGTCTCCGACATTCTGGCAGCCTTCAGTGATGAAGGTCTGCTATGCCCTCTTGCGAACGGTGAAGAACTGGGAACAACGCGTCGCTATACAGCGGGTGAAGCACAGCAGGTACCTGATCGGATTGCTCACGGCGAGCCTTTGACCTACACGGAAAACCTGTACAGGCCACTATCCGGTTCATATTTCGAGGGCCTGCCCCATCCTCCTCCGCGGCCTCACATCTTTGAAGAAGGTGAGAACCATATCCTCGCGCCGCCTCCGACACAAGAATTCGAATACAGCCTGCGGTTTGTGCGGATGGACTTCGAGAGCGAGGTGTGGCAGAGGTTTCCAAGGACTGGCTCCGTCGAGCGCCACATTCACCACAGCGGCATGTTTACGGACTATGGGCTCAGCATCTACCTCGCTCCGGAAAATAGAGAGACGCCGTGGACGCTAAACATTCCGTCCCCGTTCGACGTGTTGCGCCTTCACTTTGAAGACGCGGGCTACGAGATACGCCGAGGAACGGCAGGACAGCAGGGGCAGGCCGTTCTAGCGTTCACGGGAGGACTCAGTCAACTCGACCACGCTCATATCTTCCGACGCCGCCCCGTTGTACGTCTCTTCCAGGCGATGACCACCAAATCCGCGTACGAGCGCTTCCACGACGCTGCCGAGGAGTTTAGGCGTCAGGTGGCCGATATCGAATTTGCTGAGACCACGCAGTCGAATCTTGTAAGTGCCGTGGCGGAGTTGGAGGTTGCCGCGGACAGGAACTTAGTGGCCGTGAGACGCCCCAGCACGCTCAATCAGATCAATGGCAGGGTGTTTGAGCGGGAGGACATCAAGCGCTTGCAGAAAAAGCCGAACATGGTGAAAGTGGTTGATGAGCTGGTACGCCTCAAGCTGCTCGTGCGCGGATTCCTATTGGAGTGTGAGAACTGCACGACGGCAACATGGCATCCGCTCGACCAAGTGGGCGAGGATGTCGTGTGCCCAGGCTGCGCCATGATGACGCATCTCTCGGTGTACGTGAAGGGCCGTGAGCGCCCCTGGGAGTACTTGCTGAACGCGACTGTAAATCGAGCGGTTGACCACGGCGCACTCGCCCCTATCTTGCTCATCGTTGCAGCCGCTCAGCAGCGTAATCCGATGTACTCCCCGGTGCTTGGTGTTGACCTATATGCCGCTGGGCAGGAAAAGCGCATAGGCGACTTTGACGTGGTATTTATTCACCAGCAGAAAGTGTACGCCGGCGAGGCAAAAATGGGACATGAGTTGAAGCAAAAGGATGTCCAACTCGCACGACTCGCCTTCAAACTCGGGTGCGGTGGCTTTTACTTCGCCTCATTGGAAGGATTTGATGAGGAGGCTATCCAGCGAATCCAGACCCTGCGGGAAGAATTGAATCTAATGCCCGCGGGTAGTCACTTCGAGATCAGTACTTGGGGACCAAAAGAATTACTCATTGACGACAGTTGACGGGAAGACTGAAAGGCTCAGGAGCTGAACTCGCGAATGATTCCCCGGGCGGATAGATTCATCTGCACATCACTGGAACAGAAACGCTGGCGGGCAGATCAGACGATACTCACAAATCGGGGAATGGAGCGTAGGTATGACATAATGCCCCGACGCGCCGACGTCTCCAGTTGCCGGGTGGATCAAGGGATGCTGAGCGCGTTTGCATCGTGAACTGGAGGGGGCGAATGGCGCCTGGTGTCTGATAATGGTCCAGTGACAGCGTCAATCGGCCGACAGCCGCTCTACACGAGTCGGATCCAGAAGGCAGCGGGTGCTTTGCCGGAGATCAAGACGTTGCTCTCGTATTGGGAACCTGAGCAGAGTATAGATGCCAACCTGCAGCGGTTCGAGCGGGAGAACATTCTCGGCAAGGCATCGCGGACGCGGATGAGTGATCTGCTGAATCGAACGTTCAAGCAGCGATACATGGCGGATCCAGAGATTCTGCCTGCGCTTGTAGTGTTTGCCCATGCTGGAACGTCAAGCCAGGTGCTCGATCCCATACTGTACTTCCTGGCTGCCGAGAGCGATCCCCTGCTGCGCGATGCCGTGGTCGAGGTTCTTGCCGCCCGCATCGCCCGTCAGGATGGGGAGATTACCGTTGGGCAGATGGTGACTTGGCTCACTCGTCAGATGGCAAACGGGCAGATGGAGGGATCGTGGTCGGAGGCGACCACGACACGCGTTGCCAGGAGCCTCCTTGCGGCTTTGCGCGATTTCGGTCTGCTGGAGGGCAAGGTCAACAAGCGCGTTGTGCCGATCTATCTTCCGACCGTGGCGTTTGTCTTTATTGCGTTCCTATTACACAGGTATCAGCGCTCGGGGGATCGACTGCTCCACCATCCGGCGTGGCGCCTGTTCTTTCTTTCCAGCGATGCAGTGGAGCGGTTCTTTCTGGAGGCACACCAGGAGGGGCTACTCGAATATCATGCCGCTGGTCCCGTGATCCGAATTGATTTCTCAGCCTCAAGCCCAAAAGAGTATGCCTGTGTCCTCACTGAAAGATCGAATTGACCTTCTAGAGCGTGACCTGAGAGCAGAACCGATGCGCATTACCGTGTATCGGGATCTTCCGTTTGCCATCTTTCGCTATGACCCGGCTGACGAGTGGCTTGTTCGCCGTGAGGCTGGGCTGCTGGCAACACGACTCGACGGCGCAGGCAAGCGAGTGACGACGGTCTCGATGGCTGATCTCATGTGGGAGGCAATCGATCGGACAGAGGGGCTAGAGGCGATTGTCGAGCTGGAACAGATACGAGGGTTTGACGCAGCGCAGGAGCAGGTGACGACGTACCTATCGGATGAAGACTGGATGCCACTGCCCCGGCTGCTCACGGAGCGACTGGGGACGCTCGATGCTAGGCGAGACATTGCGTTCCTCACTCGGGCGGCGGCGATGGCCCCGTCGATCTACCACATGTCCAAACTGCTCGACGAGATGCAGGGGAGAACCGACGTGCCAACGATTCTCTTCTATCCGGGAACGCTTGAGGGCACGACCGGTTTGCGCTTTATGGGACTGAAAGAGCGAGATGCGCTTGGTAACTACCGAGTGAAGATCTACGCGTGAGGTGGTGAGGAACATGAACACGATTCGGGAGCTCCTCAAGCGCCCACTGGACCAGAAGATCGAGGAGATCATCAAGGTTGATCAGGCAGACGAGGGGACGGTGTATGCGGAGCTTACTGAGTATGTTGTCACCGACCGCATCCGAGATGAGTACCGCCATCTCCTCACCGCAATCGCGGACGGGCCGAGCGAGTCGACGGAGGATATTGGCGTCTGGATTTCGGGCTTCTTCGGTTCGGGCAAGTCCTCATTTGCCAAGAACCTGGGGTATGTCCTGGCAAATAGGGAGGTCCTCGGCCACAGCGCGGCCGAACTCTTCAAGGAGCGTGTAGGGGACGAACGAATAGCCGCACTGGTCGATTCGATCAATAGTCGTATCCCGTGCGAAGTCGTGATGTTCGACGTCTCAGTGGTTCAGGGAATCCGAACCGCGACAGAGAGTATGGCCGAGATCATGTACCGGGCCTTGCTCGGCCACCTGGGGTACGCGGTGGATTTCGACATTGCCGAGCTGGAGATCGAGCTCGAAGGAGAGGGGAAGCTCGAGGAGTTTATCGAGCGATGCACTGCGAAGGGTTGGGACTGGTCCATGGTTCGCAAGGGCGCCCAGAAGATATCCCGTGCCAGTGCAATCCTGCACGAGATGGACCCGGCCACACACCCAGCGGCGGATTCATGGGCCAAGTCGATGGGCGCGAAAGAGACCGATATCAACGTGGGCACCTTCGTCGACCGCGCATTTGAGTTGACCGCGCGCCGACGTCCAGGGAAAGCGCTGATCTTCATCGTTGACGAAGTCGGTCAGTACGTGGCACGGAGTGCCGACAAGATCGAAGGTCTGCGTGGGGTGGTCGAGCAGTTCGGCAAAGAAGGCAAGAACCGGCTGAAAGACGGTCGGGTATCCGCGCCGGGTTGGTTTATGGTGACGAGCCAGGAAAAGCTGGATGAAGTTGTGGCCGCAATCGACTCCAAGCGGGTGGCGCTGGCCAAGGTGCAGGATCGCTTCAAGCATCGGGTTGACCTTGCCCCATCCGACATTCGTGAGGTGGCATCGAAGCGTGTGCTGGGAAAACGGGAGGACGCCGTCGCACCGTTGAGGGGACTCTATGACGGGAGCCAGGGCCAGCTGAATGTCGCCACACAACTGGAGCGGACGGCGCGCCGGACGGAGGTGGGGTTGGAGGGGTTCATTCAGTTCTACCCGTATCTTCCGCACTTCATCGATCTCTCGATCGACATCATGTCGGGGGTTCGATTGCAGCCCGGCGCACCGCGTCATCTGGGAGGCAGCAACCGGACGATTATTAAACAGGCGTACGAGATGCTGGTCTCCGAGCGGACCCACATGGCCGACCGTCCGATCGGCAGCCTGGTCTCGCTGGATCTGATCTATGAGTTGGTTGAGGGCAACCTATCGACGGAGAAGCGCAAGGATATCAGCGATATCGCAGAGCGCTTCCAAGAGGACGAGTGGCCTATCCGCGTCGCCAAAGCGGTTGCGCTGCTCGAGTTTGTTCGCGATCTGCCCCGAACCGAGAGGAATATCGCGGCAGTGCTCGTCGATGCAGTCGGTAAGCCGGCGCCCGTGGGCCAGGTTACGCACGCTCTGGAGCAATTGGTACAGGCTCAGTTTGTTCGGAGCACAGAGGAGGGCTATAAGCTCCAGACCGCTCAGGAGAAGAACTGGGAGACAGAGCGTCGGGGCTACCTGGAGCCAAAGCCGCGCGAGCGGAATGAGATAATCCGCGACCTGCTCGGCGACATTTTCTCGGAGCCGTACCTGAAGACGTATCGCTATAGCGACCTGCGCAGCTTTCGGGTCGGCGTTCACGTCGATGGTGCGCGACTGGGTGACGAAGGACACATTCCGCTATCGCTGTCCGTTGGGGATGGGCCAGAGGAGCTCGGCGAGCGAGTGGAGGACGCTCGGAACGAGAGTCGCGCGGAAAGAAACCGAAAGACGATCTACTGGGTCCTCGCACTGACGCCGGAGATCGACACGCTGGTGGCCGAGCTTTTTGCCTCACGGCAGATGGTTGCCAGGTACGACCAACTCCGCGTGCAGAACCAGATATCAAGTGACGACTCCTCAAGCCTAGGCAATGAAAAGGGTGATGTGCTTCGCCGTCAGAGCCGGCTGCGCGAGAAACTCTTGGGCGCGGTGGCTGCCGGCCAGGGCATGTTTCGCGGCGTTCAGTACGATGCCTCTTCCCTCGGGAAGAACCCGAGGGAGATTTTTAAGAAGCTGTTCGACACCGCCGTGCCCGAACTGTATCCCAAGCTGGAGATGGGGGCTCGTTCGCTGACCGGCGATGAGACCAGCGACTTCCTCAAAGCGGCAAACCTTCAGGCACTGCCCCAAATCTTCTACGGTGGAGAGGGTGGGCTCGACCTGATCGTGCCAGACGGGAACAAGTACGTTCCCAATCCCAATGCCGATATCGCCAAGGAAGTGCTTGATTACATGCGGCGAGAGCAGTCGTATGGCACGAAGGTGACTGGCAGGTCGCTGGAGGACCACTTCGGCGGACTCGGATATGGCTGGGACAACGAAGTCTTGCGACTGGTCCTCGCTGTTCTACTACGTGGCGGCTATATCGAGGTGACGTACCAGGGCAGGCGGTTCCGTAATGCAGTCGATCCACAGTCGCGGGCACCATTTGAGAAGTTACCGGCGTTTCGTGCCGCCTCCTTCGCGCCGCGAGCGTCGATCGACCTGAAATCGCTGACCCGAGCGGTGCAGCACTACGAGGACCTGACCGGAGAGGAAATCGACGTCGAAGAGGCTGCCATCGCCGAGCGCTTCCAGAGCCTGGCAACCAAGGAGCGGGAGTCCCTCCTGCCCTTGAGTGCTCGGGTTCAGGCGCATCGTTTGCTGGTCGAGGCGACGCTCCACGAATTTGAGGCGACGCTCGACGCCATACTGGCAGCTGCCTCCGACGACTGCGTGCGGATCCTGGCCGGTGAGGGGAAGTCGTTCAAGGAAGCACGACCCCGGGTGAAGCAGATTGGGAATGTTCTGAACGACGACAATCTCCAGGTGATCGTGGAGGCGCGACTCGCCACCGAAGAGATGTGGCCGACGTTAGCGAGCCGTGGAGATTCGGCGCTTGCAGAGAAACGTGAACGGCTGGTGGAGCTTCTCCGCGCCAACGACTTTTACGTTCATCTGCGCGATATCCGAGAACTGGCTGTCGAACTACAGGGGACGTATCGAGAGGCGTATCGGATCTGCCATGACGAGCGCTTCGAGCGCTATGCAGACGCGATCGACACGATCAAGGGGGTGCCCGCATGGTTGCTGGTCCCTGAAGACCTGGCAGACTCGGTGCTCATGCCACTGACGGTCCGCGCACATCAACCGCTCACCATGCCATCGAATGGGAGCCGGTGTAGTGGCTGTGGAGCAACGTTTGGTCAGATGGAGTCTGATCTGGTGGCCCTGCAGCCTCTCGTAGCCCAGGTGCGGCAGCGCATAGACGAACTGATGAAGGCGCCGGGCGGCGACGGTGAGGAGCGAACCGTGAGGGTGAGAGCGGCCGAGTACTTTCCCGAGGTACTTGACTCTCAGGAGTTAGTGAAGACGGCAGTGGAGGTGCTCCGCGACCATCTGTTGCAACTCGTGCAAGAGGACGTCAGAGTGGTCGTGGAGTAGCTGATGAATCCCCGAGATACGTTTGAGGCGCACTTTCGATCGGCCGATGTTCTTCTTCGCGTATACCGACTTCTAGAGTCTGACATCGGTCCGAACCACAACCACGACATGCTATCGAAAGCACGTATACTGCTGGACTGCCGGGATGACGAGGAACTCATCGTTCTCTTTAACCAATTATTTGTCGGTATCGTGCGGGAGCGGGCGGACTTGGGGCAGAAGTTCTTTCGCAAGGACAATCTCGATCTGTTGCTGCGTCAGGCGGTGGTGGCCGGGTGCTCGGCCCTGGATGTCTTTGTGCCCAGTTTGCTCGAGGCCTATCTATTTAAGATGGTGCTCGTCCGGCAGCGCAATTTCATCCCGAACGATGGGATCGTGAGGGATTTCTTCCGGGATTTCAGATTCAAGCTAGAGGATGCGTGGCCTATTGTCGAGGAGGAGAGCACGAATGAGCGCTGGAATATGATGACGCGAAGGGTGCTTGACTACTGCAAGGCAAAAACGCTATCCAACGAGCACGGAATAGCGGCGTCGCTGGCCCTGCTGGGCGTGGAGCAACCATGGGCTCGTATTGCGGATCGTGCCGGCGAGAAGGAACAGACCCTGCGTGATCGCCTGCGACGTGTCGTCGGCAGAAGGAACGATATTGTCCATCGCGGGGATCGACCAAGCACAGATCCCAATGGGAATGCAGTAGGCATCGATTTCGTGTGGACGCAGAACCACGTGGGAGCTATCCAGACGGTAGCGCTTGCCTGCTTTGATCTGGCGGAGGCCAAGGCGCAAGAGCTAGTGGCGGAGGCGGGCGACGTGGTATCGATACCATCCTATACATCAAGTTAGGAGTACATGACCTTGCGCAATGGTAGGAGGGCTGTTCCAGATGAATGGCTTCTAGACGCAGGCACCATGGTCGGAGGAGTGGCGTCTGCCGGCGAGGTTATGAAGAGTTCTATACGCGGTTCTATACGCGGGTACATAGAATCGATACGCGCGCGTATAGAGCCGCGCATAGATGGCGCGTGTCCGATGCATCTCTTCACGGTCGGTCGGTAAAGTTAGGACATGGATAAGGCCACGCGGACGGAGCTACGCACCATGGTGGGGCGGTGCTGGCGGCTGTTGGAGGAGTCCGCGGCGCAGACGCTGGAGGGGCACTACGGTATCCATAGAGACGGACGCGTCGAGGATGAGGGGGCCATGGGGCACCTCACGGACTTACCGCAAGAGTATCGAGGGCAGGTTCTGGGCCATCTGCGGCACATCGAGGCAGGGGGGTTTAAGTCGGCTGACGCTGCTGGGCAACTTATTCGCGAGATCGCATATACGCACCTGAACCGCGTTTGCGCTTACAAGATGATGGAGAAGCGCAAGGTGATTCGCGAGGCCGTGAGCCGGGGAATAAACTCCAACGGCTTCAAGTTCTATCTCGCCGATCACCCGCAGGACGAGCAGCTCTGGTCAGGCGGACAGCAGGACCTTGCCTACCGGAACTTTCTGCTCTGGCTCGCAGGCACAGTCTCCAACGAGATCGGTGTCCTGTTCTCGCCACTCGATCCTGCCAATCAGGTCTTTCCTCCCCAGTCCGTGCTGGACGAGGTGCTGGAGCAGGTCAACTGCGAGAGTTTGGCCGGCATCTGGGACGAGGAAGAGACCATTGGGTGGATTTACCAGTACTTCACGCCGAAGGAGCAGCGGGAGAAGGCGCGCCAGGAGAGCGCAGCGCCGCGTAACTCCTATAAGTTGGCCTTCCGCAATCAGTTCTTCACGCCGCAGTACGTTGTGGAGTTTCTGGTCGACAACACACTGGGGCGCATCTGGTTTGAAATGCGGCGTGGAGAGACGGCACTCAGGGAGCGGTGTCGCTATCTCGTGTGGCGCAAGCACACGGTGTTCCTCCAGGAGGGCGAGCAGGAACCTGAGCCATGGGAGAGTTCCGAGGATCGGGGATCTATCATGGAGATCAATGAGATGTGGACGCGCCCCGATCCCAACCAGGTCGACCTGGAGTACATGTTCCTCTACGCGCTGACGCTCGACGGATATGGCTACGCGAGCGAGCATTTTGGCGTCGAGTGCGGCGATCTGGCAAATGAGCGGAGTATGCGCTATGGAGAGACGGGGAAGTGGGACGGAAGTTTCGAGGAATTACGCTGCTGCCTCTTCTTCGAGCAGCGGCGCTGGCGCCACTTCGGCGAGGATCCGGTGGGAGATGCCCTAACCGCGATCGTGGCACTGTATGATGCCACCTGCGAGCGGTGGGACCTGGAAGTCGAGCATGTACGGCATCGACCGAAGCGCGATCCGCGAGAGATTGCGATCCTCGATCCAGCCTGCGGAAGCGGGCACTTCCTGCTGTACTGCTTCGATCTGCTGGAATGCGTCTATGAGGAGGCCTGGCACGATCGCGAACTCGGGCCAGCGCTGCAGCGGGAGTATGGGACCTGGGGGGCGTTCAACCGGGCGGTTCCCACGCTGATCGTCGAGCGGAACCTGCATGGTATTGACATCGATCCACGAGCGGTACAGATTGCGTCACTTGCGCTCTGGCTTCGCGCCCTGACGGCGTATCAGGAGCGTGGGCTGCGACCTGAGGAGCGACCACGAATCACGCGATCGCACCTGGTGACCGCCGAGCCGATGCCCGGTGAGTGGAGCATGTTGGGAGAGTTCGTTGCCGGTGTTCAGCCACCAGTCCTGGGACAACTCGTGCACGAGATCTTCGAAGAGATGGCGCTGGCGAGTGAGGCCGGATCGCTGCTGAAGGTGGAGGAGGCGCTGCGCCGGAGGATCGCCGCTGCCAAAGCGCAGTGGGAGGCAGAACCGCAGGTCGAGCAATTGGCGCTCTTTGGCGGCAGTCGGCCCGTTCAAGCACAGCTCGGGTACGACCTGTCCGGCATCACGGATACGCAGTTCTGGAGCGAGGCCGAGAGCCGGATCCTGGAGGCCCTAGAGCAATACGCCCGCGAGGTGAGCGATGTTCGCCGCAGTCTTTTCGCGCAAGATGCTGAGCGAAGCTTCGCCTTTATTGACCTCTGTCGCAGGAAGTTCGACGTGGTGCTGATGAATCCACCGTTTGGGGACGCGAGCAAGCCGAGTAAAACCTATATCGAGAAGATGTATCCGCGGACCAAGAACGACCTCTACGCTGCGTTTGTGGAGCGAGGATTACACTGGCTTCGTAGGCGAGGGATACTGGGTGCTATCACATCGCGGACGGGGTTCTTCCTTACATCGTTTCAGAAGTGGCGCGAGGAGATAGTGCTGACTGAGGCACGACCGACTGTCGTGGCTGACCTTGGTCAGGGCATCCTGGACACAGCGATGGTAGAGACTGCGGCCTATTGCTTGGAGATTACGCCGTGACCAAGGCAGTCTTCATTCGCCTCGTAAATGAGGACAACAAGGGTCATTTTATGGGGCACTCGGTCGGTGAACTGCGTAGAGGAAAGACCGGCACGCACACGTTTACCGTAAACCCGGCGTCTTTTAAACGGGTTCCCGGATCACCGTTCGCTTACTGGACAAGTGAGCGCATGCGTCGCCTCTTCGATTTATGGCCACCACTGGAATGTGAAGGTAGGACCGCGAAGATAGGCGCCTCCACTAAAGACGACTTTCGCTGGCTTCGACTTTGTTGGGAGGTATCTCCGAGACACATCTTGCACGGAGGGAATGGCCCGTGGCGCGATGCGCCCCGCTTTGTCCCGTGGTGCTCTGAGCAAACTTTTGCTGGCCAACGTTGGGTGGCCTTTGCCAAGGGCGGTCAATGGTCTCCGTACTTTGCCGATATAGCTCTTGTGCTTGATTGGCGAGAGGACGGGGCGGAAATCAAGCGCGCGGTATCGGAATACAGAGCCTCACACGGATGGTCGCCCCATTGGAAGGCTGAGTTGCACAATCCCAACTTCTATTTTCGACCGGGTCTCACGTGGTCGCGCAGAACACAAGCTGGGCTGACCATGCGGATTTTGCCGGCAGGATGCATTTTTGCCGATAAGGGGCCTGCGCTATTCGACGCTCGCGAACATCTGCCTTCGCTTCTTGGCCTTGTTAACAGCGCGCCATTTCTTCATCTGGTCTCACTGCAGATGGCCTTCGGCTCGTACGAAGTTGGAATCGTGGCGCGTACACCTATTCCGAGTTTGTCAAATAAAAGTGCTGATAGGGCAGGTGAGCTTGGACTACAGTGCGTTCAGCTAAGGCGCTCTTTGGACACCGGGAACGAGTCCAGTCACGTCTTCCAGTTGCCTTCCCTATTGCGGGTGCCCGGGGACACTCTCGAGGAGCGCATGACAGCCAGGGACCGTGAGGTACAACATATATATGTTGAGCTCGCTGAAAAGCAGCGGAATATCGACGATATTGCCTTCAACGCTTACGGTTTCGGAGACGCGGATCGGTTGGCAATCGAGGAATCGGGAGCTCAGCAAAATGTCGAGCTCAACTCTCTCGCAGAGAACGACGAGCCGCTAGCTAAGCCCCGGCTCAACCTCGTGGCTGAACTGCTTTCTTATGCAGTTGGCTGCGTTTTCGGCCGATGGGATCTGCAGGTCGCTAGCGGTGTGCGCTCTCTTCCCGAACTCCCTGATCCGTTCGCGCCGCTGCCGGCGTACTCGCCCGGCATGCTGCCGATTGGCACTCCGCCTGATGACTATCCAATCACTGTCGGCCCGCACGGCATTTTGGTCGACGATCCCGACCACCCGGATGACATCGTGCGGGGGGTTCGTGATGTACTCGCAGTCCTCTTCAAGGAACGGGTGGAGGGCATCGAGACGGAAGCATGCGAGGTCCTTGGTACCAAAGACTTGCGCTCGTACTTCTCGAATCCTCGACAGTTCTTCAACAGGCACATCCAGCAGTACTCGAAGAGCCGGAGAAAAGCACCGATCTACTGGCTACTCCAATCCCCAAGGGGATCGTACGGCCTCTGGCTGTACTACCGCCGGCTGAACAAGGACACACTCTTCAAGGCGCTTACCCTCTACGTCGAGCCGAAGATCCGACTGGAGGAGAGCCGGCTAGAGGGGCTACAGGTACAGAGAGCCGGCGCTGCACACGGAGGGAAGGAAGTGCGACAGGCGGAAAAGGTGATGGAGCGGCAGGAGATAATCCTTGCCGATCTGCATGACTTCCACGGTCGACTCAAACGCGCCGCCGAGCTGAATCTCGTTCCTGACCTCGATGACGGAGTGGTGCTTACCATGGCGCCACTGTGGGAACTCAGCCCCTGGAAGGAGCCCAAAATGTACTGGGAAGAATTGCTCCGGGGGAAATACGAGTGGTCATCGATCGGGATGCAACTCCGAGAGAAGGGGCTGGTTCGCTCGTGACCGAGCCGGCAGCGAGCCGCACCGGCATCGTTAGTGAGCACGTGCGTGGGCTGATCGTTAAGCAGGTCGACGACCATGGACTCGTCGTCTGGTTCGATCCCTCGCACGATTACGACAAGCTCGTTGCTAAGCTTGCAATCCCCCACACGGTGGTGACTCGGTTCGAAGACAGCTTCTTTGCGCTGCGTCGCACGATCGATGGGCTGCTCGATGGTCCGGCGCCTCCGCGCCTGGTGGTCTACGTGCCATGTGCTGAGGAGGAGACACGGAATGCTCTGATCGAGCTGACATCGACCGGCGTGGTGATGAAGCCGGGGCAGCATCCATGGCAGCGGAATACGGGACTCTCGGTGGCGGCAAAGGCCGCGCGGCGGACGAGCATGGGTGAGGAGCAGCTCGCATCGGTGGAGAAGCAGGTTGGGCAAAGGCAGCTGACCCTGACTGACCTCGATGGACTGGGGGCGAGCGCCTCGGGACCAGTCGGGGTTCTGTCCCGGATCTTTGGGACGAGTTCCCCGCGGGACATCGCCCTGGCCGTGCTCGCGGGTCCAGAGCATGACCAGCGCGTGATGGAAAGGCAGGCAGAGAGTGAGCTGTCAAAAGTGCTGAGGGATGCCTGTGGCCTTCCGCCGGCGGATGGCGAGCGGTGCTCGGAGCTGAGAGATCGGCTCGCCACTTATGCGCTTTGCACTGAGTTCCTGGTGGCTCTCGGCGGACCTCTGTCCGCCCAGCTTGCCTCGCTGAAGATGGCGCCGACTGAGGTCGCGCGGAACGAGTGCGTGCAGCTTGTCCATGCGTGGCGGTCGCGGCGGGAACTGCAAGGGAGCTATGCAGCGCAGTCAGAGCGCGTGGCGCGCGAGGTTGGCGTGGTCAGCATCGCCTTGAAACTCGAACAGATTGCCGGCGTGGAGACGTTTCTTCCTCTGGAGCACCAGATGCAGACGGCTATCGAGGAAGTGCTTGCTTGGGAAGAAACGAATCTGGCCGATGTAGGACAGGAGTATCGACAGCTCATCGAGCGCCGACTGGCAAACTTCTGGTCTTCGTTGCCAGAGCAGTATCCCGAGGTGAGGCAGCGTTGGCTCCTGATTCAGACTGTTCTGAATGTACTCTCGACTGCAGATGAGGTGCAGAAAAAACTAAAGACGCTGAGCGGTGGGCCGGCTACGATGGTGGAGGCGTATGCGACCGGTGACGAGCCGTGGTGCCTGCTGGATACGTATCAACGGCGTCTAGAGCGGCAGAGCCACCTCTTCGACTTTGGGGCTGAACATAGGGCGCTGGAGACGGCGATCACCCGCGCGAGGCAGCGGTATATGCTGGCCGGCGGGGAGCTGGCAGAACGGTTTGTATGGGAGCTTTCGGGTGCGCATTTCGCCGTGCCCGGCGTACTGAAACAGGTCGATATCTATGGCAAGACCTTGGAGCCATGCCTGATGACGGCCAAGACGGCATATGTGCTGGTTGATGCCCTGCGGTTCGAGATGGGGCGCGAACTAGCCAGCCGTCTGCGGGCCGGCTATGAGGTGACGCTCCTACCTGCCATTGCCGCGGCGCCGACGCTTACGCCAATCGGGATGGGGTCTCTGATGCCGGGGGCGCCAGACGGGGAGGTGGTACAGGTCAAGGTGAGCAAGCTTGGCCTAAAGATCGGGGGAGCGGCTGCTGGCGGATCGGAAGGGACGGCTGGCGTGGATCCAGGAGCACGAGGCCGGTCGCCCGGTAGTGACGGCCACACTTGAGGACCTTTTGCCCCAGCCCAAGAAGGCGCTGCAGACGGCCCTACGTGCAGCCGAGTTGATTGTGGTGACCTCTCAGGAGATTGACGAGCTGCCTGAGGGAGACAACATTCGTCTCGCCCATATCGCCATGGACAATGTGCTACTGGATCTTGGACGGTTGGTGAACAAACTTCGCGATCTCGGTTGCGAGCGTATCATCGTGACCGCCGATCACGGCTACCTTTTTGCGGACGAGATGGACACGGACATGAAGATCGAGCCGCCCGGCGGACAGACCGCTGACCTTGGGCGGAGAGCTTGGATTGGACGAGGCGGCGCGGCCAGCAAAAGCTACCTCCGGGCGCCGCTCTCGGCGCTGGGCATGGGCGGGGGGCTCGAGATCGCCGTTCCGTGGGGATTCGGCGTGTTTATCACGCCGGGTGGCGCGAGAGCGTACTTTCACGGCGGTATGTCACCGCAGGAGATGATCGTCCCGGTGATCTCGCTGACGACTGTCGGCGGCAGTATACAGTCTGCGGCTCCGACCGTCGAGTGGACTCTGGCGCCTGGCTCCAAGAAGATCAGCACCCGGTACTTCTCGGTGACCGTGCAAGGTCACACGACGGAACTCCTCGGCGTGGAACCGCCGCGCGTGCATGTGGAGGTACGTGCCGCGGGAAGTGTGATCTCTACGCCGATAAGTGCCTCCTATGGATTCGTAGAAACGACTCGGGATGTACAACTGCGGGCCGACGGTGAGGACAACCACCAGGTTGAACCGAATACAATTACGCTAATGGTCGAAGCTCTCGAGACTCACCGGCTCGCCACCGTTTATCTGCTGGACGCGGGAACGGGTAGGGAATTGGCGCGGCTGGATGACGTGAAGATCTCGATGATGGCATTTTGAGCGAAATGACCGAGGGATGACGCTATGACAATCGCCTACACATCGCCATTCGACCAGAAGGATCTGACGAGTCTCGATCGCAAGGCTGCGGACATCTTTGCCGGCAAGGTCGTGCGCAAGGACCTGGTGCGCAAGGTCAAGGTGGGCGCAAACGTACCTGTCTTTGTGCTGGAGTATCTGCTGGGGAAATACTGTGCCACCGATGATCCTGCGGCGATCGATGCCGGCCTGCGGATCGTCAACTCGATGCTCGCGGAGAACTTCATCCGACCGGATGGGGCAACGAAAGCGCAGTCGCAGGTGCGCGAGCGTGGGCACCACACGTTCATCGACAAGGTGAGGGTGCGCTACGTCTCCGAGGATGACAAGTACTGGGCGGAACTGGTCGGCTTCGGCCATCGCAACGTTCACGTCCCGGACAACTACGTTCGCCAGTACGACCGCTTGTTGGGTGGTGGGGTGTGGGCACAGGTCGACATTCGACATATGTACGACGAGGAGGCGAAGGGTAAGAAGAGCCCGTTCTGGATCGAGGAGTTCAAACCGATCCAACTCGCGGCGTTCGACCTCGAAGATTATCAGGAGTGCCGGCGGGAATTCACGACCGACGAATGGATCGACCTGTTGCTCCGTTCAATTGGAATGGAGCCGACGCACTTCGAGCGGCGCCTGAAGCTGCTGCTGCTTAGTCGGCTGATTCCGCTCTGCGAGTCGAACTTCAACCTGGTGGAGTTGGGCCCGCGTGGGACGGGCAAATCGTATGCGTATCAAGAACTGTCACCGTACGTCATTCTGTTAACCGGCCCCACCACAGTTGCGAACCTCTTCTACAACATGGCAACCGGGAAGATTGGGCTGGTAGGACTGTGGGATAGCGTGGCGTTCGACGAAGTTGCCGATGTGCAGAAGATGCCCAAAGAGGTCGTTTCGACGTTGAAAACGTATTGCGAGTCCGGTACCTTTGCGCGGGGGAAAGAGGCCATCAGCGGCCATGCTTCGATAGCGCTCTTCGGGAACACGAATCAGCCGGTCGATGTCATGGTGCGTTCCTCACACCTGTTCGTGCCGCTGCCAGATGTTATCCGCGAGGATATGGCGTTTCTCGACCGCCTGCACTTCTACCTGCCTGGATGGGAAGTGCCCAAGATGCGAACCGAGTTCTTCACCGATCACTATGGCTTTGTGGTGGATTATCTTGCGGAGGCGCTGCGCAATCTGCGCCGACACAATTTTACCGAGATGATCGACCACAATTTCAGTTTGGGCGCGCATTTGAACGCGCGCGACGTGAAGGCGGTGCGCAAGACCGTCTCTGGCCTGATCAAGATCGTCCATCCGCACGGGGAGATTGAGAAGGAGGAGATGGCGGATCTGGTCGAACTCGCGCTGGAGGGACGCCGCCGTGTGAAGGAGCAGCTCAAGAAGATGGGCTCGTTCGAGTATCATCACACCTCCTTCTCGTATATCGATCTGCAGACCCACGACGAGCGGTTCGTGGGCGTCCCGGAAGAGGGGGGCCGTGACCTCATCGCGGCCGAACCGCTTGCACCCGGCTCGGTGTACGCAGCCTCGGTGGATGGCGAGGGCAAGGCGTCACTGTACCGTCTTGAGATCGGTACCTCGGGAGGAACTGGAAGGCTTCGCCTGGCCGGCGGTATCGAGGGGTCGATGAAGGAGTCGATCAATCGGGCCTATGGGTATTTGCAGGGTCACAAGGTGAACATGGGTATCGGACAGATCCTCGATACTACGGACTTCCATGCCGAGGCAATCGACCTGCTGGCGAATCGCGTTCCGGCTGATGCCGGAGTGGCGTTCATCGTGGCAATTTATTCGGCGATCAAGAAAACGCAGGCATTGCCGGCACTTGTGATCCTGGGTGATTTAACGATTCAGGGGAACCTGAAGCCGCTGCACAGCTTGGTGGAGCCGCTCCAGGTGGCCATGGATAACGGTGCCAAACGTGCGCTCATCCCGATCGAAAACAAGCGCACGTTCATGGATGTGTCAGCAGATATCGTGGAACAGGTGGATCCCGTCTTCTACAGTGATCCGATGACAGCAGCACTGAAGTCGCTTGGCATGAAGTAATCACTTTTGGCGTGGGGTATATTGTGACTCATGAGCGCCAATTGGACCCACCAGTCAGACTATTGTCCGCCGGAAGCCGAGCAGCTTTCGTTAGAGCTGTCGCAGGAAGGAAGTCCCTGCTGGCTCCCGCATGACCAGTTCCCGAACATCTATGGTGGAAGTACCACTACCTCTGTGCCGCGCCGCTGGTCAGTCGCCCTCAATGCGGCCTGATCGACGAGTGGCGTTCGTGTTCTCGTCGTTTCGAAGTGGAAATTTACCATGTCTGTGTATGAGTCGTGACCGAGGCATTAAAGACTAATAGCGATCGTGAATGCAACTCGGAGCACAACGCTCGCTCGCCACGCCGATGTTGCTGACTCGTTCTGGAGTCGCGGCAAGGGATTGATCGGGCGCAGGCGTGCGCCTGAAGATTACGGGCTAGTCATTCGCCCCTGCAACGCGATTCACACCTGTTTCTTGTCGTTCCCGATTGATGTCCTCTATCTGGACCGCCAGAGCCGGGTGCTCAGAATACTTCCCGCCCTGCAGCCCTGGCGTATCGGACCGATTGTGTGGCGCGGCAAGACAGTCGTCGAACTGCCAGCCGGTACAGCCGATCAGACCGGAACCATGATCGGCGACGTCATCGCGTACCGAGATGAGG
>JAABUZ0100003271.1_pt1 | contig 24487 bp, 20 predicted proteins | sample 5562091 | NCBI WGS metagenome assembly JAABUZ01 (sample SAMN12813069, study PRJNA571459) | rock metagenome | isolation source: Antarctica rocks | place: Antarctica: Victoria Land, Linnaeus Terrace sud | collected 2015-12-21
GCACTTTTTGTTTGCCTACCACATGTTGTGGTTCATCAAGCGCCGAAACCACAACATATAGAGCGTAGAGGCCGTTTTACTTGACCATAATCGAAAAGTGCAAAGATAGTGATAGCTGCTGTCGGCGAACTGCTACTGTCTCCTCAACTCGTCGCCGACTATTCGTCACTCGTCACCCCGTCCTACCTCACTCGTCACTAATCACTCGTCACTAGCCACTCTAGAAGAAGCCCAACTCCATCTTGGCGTCTTCGCTCATCATGTTGGGGTTCCAGGGCGGGCTCCACACGATGTTGACGCCGACGTTCTCGATCCCGTCTACCTGTTCGCGCAGCGCCTCCTGGACCTGCGCGCCGATGTATTGGTTCATCGGGCAGGCGGGCGTGGTCAAGGTCATGGTCACGGCCACGTCGTTGCCCTGGATGTCGACGCCATAGATCAGTCCCAGGTCTACCAGCGGCAGCATCAGCTCCGGATCATTGACCGTGCCGAGCGCCTCCATCACCTTCTCTTCGGTGACCATCATCTGCTCTCCTTCTCTCAAGTGGTTAGTGGCTAGTGGTTAGTGACGAGTGAGGAGAAAGCGTTGCCGCGAGTGGGACCGATCCATCTCGCATGGCCGCCATGTCTCACGTGCTCTATCTCACCTGTCACTCGTCCCACCTCACTCGTCACTAGCCACTAATCACTAGCCACTCCTATTCTACGCCGACCAGGATATCGTCGCCGTCCACGCGGACGGGATAGGTGGCCACGGGCTCGGTGGCGGGGAACGAGAGCGCCTCGCCACTACGCACGCTGAACTCGGCGCCGTGGGCCGGGCAGGTCACGATGTCGTCGTCGAGCCAGCCCTCGGCCAGATAGGCCTCGTCGTGGCTGCAGATGTTGCAGGTGGCGAAGAATGCGCCCTCCACGTTGTAGAGGGCGATCTGTTCGCCGTTGACCTCGACCGCCCGCGCCTCGCCCGGCGGCACCTCGTCCACCCGCGCGACCTTGTGAAACTCAGGCATGTGTCCTCCGAGTTGTCAGTTGCCAGTTATCAGTCGCCAGAGGGCTCGCACCTTCTGACAACTGGCAACTGGCAACTGACAATGACTACAGGTCCCCTCGATACCGCTCCTGGCCCATTTTGCGGTCGATGAAGTCGCGCAGGCGCTCCTGGATCGACTGCAGGGGGATGCGGATCAGGATCGGCTCGAAGAAGCCGTCCACGATAATCTTGGTCGCCTCGGGGCGGCCGATGCCGCGGCTCTGCAGGTAGAAGACCTCGTCCTCGTCGATGGGCGCGACCGTGGCGCCGTGTGAGCAGCGCACGTCGTTGGCCCCGATCTCCAGGTTGGGGATCGAGTCGGCGCGCGCCTCTCCGCTCAGCAGCAGGTTGCGGTTGGTCTGGTAGGCATCGGTCTTCTGGGCGCCCTCGTGGACGTGGATCATGCCCGAGAAGACCGAGCGCGCCTGGTCGGCCAGCACACCCTTGTACAGCAGGTCGCTGGTCGTGTTGGGCGCCATGTGCTCCTGCGTGGTGTGGTGGTCGATGAACTGACCCTCGTTGCCGAAGAACAGGCCCAGCATCTCGGCCGAGGCGCCCGGCGCGCTCAGCCAGGTCTCCACGTTGGACTTGGCGAACTGGCCGCCCACGGTGACAACCAACCAGTTGAGGTTGCTGTCGGCGCCCAGGATGGCGCGCTGCGCCGAGAAGGCCGTGGTGGTCGGCGCGAATTCCTGCATCGAGACGTAGCGCACCTGCGCGCCGCGCGCCAGCACCAACTCGCTGACGCCCGAGGCAAAGCTCTTGAGACCCGAGGCGGCCGAGGAATATTCCTCGACGTAGGTGACGCGGGCGTTCTCCTCGGCCACGATCAGGGTATGGCCGAACACACCCAGCCCCGGCGCGTCGGCGTAGAGCACGCCCTGCACCGGTAGCGCGACCTCCACGTTCCGCGGCACGTAGATGAAGACGCCGCCGCTCCACAGGGCCGCGTGCAGCGCCGTGAACTTGTTGTAGTCCACCGGCACGGCCTGGGTCATGAAGTAGCGGCGCACCAGGTCGGGGTGCTCGCGCACGGCAGCGTCGAGGCTGGTCACGATCACGCCCTTAGCGCGCAGGTCGTCGCTCACCTCGGCCACGGCCCCGCCCGAGTTATGCTGCACCACCAGACCGGCCCGCGTCGAGGCGTCGGCGTCCGGGCGCAGGTCGGCCGGCAGGGCGTCGAGTCCCTGACCATTGGCGGCGAACGGCGCGTATCCTTGCAGATCCATCTTGGAGAGGTCGGTGCGGCGGTATTCCTCCTGCGTACGCGTGGGCAGCGGCAGCCGCTCGTAGGTGTCGAAGGCCTCGAGGCGCAATTGGCGCATCCAGTCGGGCTCGCCTTTCCGCGCGCTCAATTCCTCGACGGCCGCGCGCGTGAAGCCCACCGAGGCGGGGGGCATCGGTATCGCCGGTGTCGCAATATCGGTCATTCGTCCTCCATCATTACCGGCCTGCGACTAAAGTCGCATGGCAGGAAACGGCGACTAAAGTCGCTCATACATGTGCATAGCGACGTGGAAGTTCGTTGCCCCGCAGACACTTCAGTGTCCGTGCCCTGCCATGCGACTTTAGTCGCAGGCCCGGCCCCTTCCACACGTGAAAAGCGGGGGCGGGCGCAATCACGCCTGCCCCCGCCGTTCCAGGCCCCATTTATTGCCAAATAACCCTCGCTCTCAGTCACAAACTGGCAACTGGCAACTGGCAACTGGCAACTGGCAACTGCTACCCTACCGAGCCTTCCATCTCCAGCTGGATGAGGCGGTTCAGCTCCAGGGCGTACTCCAGCGGCAACTCCTTGGCGATGGGCTCGATGAAGCCGCGCACGATCATCGACGTGGCCTCCACCTCGTCCAGGCCGCGGCTCATCAGGTAGAACAACTGGTCCTCGCCCACCTTGCTGACCGAGGCCTCGTGCGCCGTGGCGATCTTGCGATCCTCCTCCACCTCAATGTAGGGGTAGGTGTCGGTGCGCGAGTTCTCGTCCAGCAGCAAGGCGTCGCAGCGCACCGAACTCTTGGAGCCGATGGCGCCCTTTTCGATCTTGAGCAGGCCGCGGTACGAGGAGCGTCCCGAGCCCTTGCTGATCGACTTGGAGACGATCGAACTGGAGGTCCAGGGGGCCATATGCACCACCTTGCCGCCGGCGTCCTGATGCTGGCCGTCGCCGGCGAAGGCAATGGACAGGATCTCGCCCTTGGCGCCCGGCTCCACCAGGTAGCAGGCGGGGTACTTCATGGTCAGCTTGGAGCCCAGGTTGCCGTCGACCCACTCCATGGTGCCCTCGCCATGCACGCGGGTGCGCTTGGTCACCAGGTTATAGACGTTCTTGCTCCAGTTCTGGATGGTGGTGTAGCGGCAGCGCGCGCCCCGCTCCACGATGATCTCGACCACCGCGCTGTGCAGCGAGTCGCTGGAGTAGGTCGGCGCGGTGCAGCCCTCCACGTAGTGGACGTAGGAGCCCGGCGCGCAGATGATCAAGGTGCGCTCGAACTGGCCCATGTTCTCCGCATTGATGCGGAAATAGGCCTGCAGGGGCAACTCCACATGCACGTTCTCGGGCACGTAGATGAACGAGCCGCCGCTCCACACCGCGCTGTTGAGCGCGGCGAACTTATTGTCGTTCGGCGGGATGACCTTGCCGAAGTACTTGTGCATCAACTCGGGATGGTCGCGCACCGCCGAGTCGGTGTCGCAGAAGATGACGCCCTGCTTCTCCAGGTCCTCGTGGATGTTGTGGTAGACGACCTCGGACTCGTACTGCGCGCCGACGCCGGAGAGGAATTTCTTCTCCGCGTCGGGAATGCCCAGGCGGTCGAAGGTGTTCTTGATCTCGCTAGGCACGTCGTCCCAACTGCGGCTCTGGCCCTCGCTGGGCTTGAGGTAGTAGAAAATGTTGTCGAAGTCAAGCTCGGCCAGGGCCGGGCTGCCCCAGTTGGGCATGGGCCGGCGCTCGAACATCTCCAGCGAGCGCAGCCGGAACTTGCGCATCCAGTCCGGCTCGTTCTTCATATAGGAAATCTCTTCCACGACCTCGCGGGTCAGGCCACGCCTGGACTTGAAGATGGGCTTATTCTCGTCGTGGAAGCCGTACTGATACTCTGTCGCCTCGATTGGGTTCGCAACCATGGTGTCTTGTCCTCTCGTCCTCGTCTAGCCCGCGACGGCCGCTGCCGCGCCGTCGGTGTCACCATCGCCGTACTCGGCGATGATCTGCTCGTAACCCTTCTGATCGAGCTCCAGGGCAAGCTCGGGACCGCCTTCCTTGACGATGCGGCCGTTGACCAGGATGTGGACGAACTCCGGTTTGATGTAGTCTAGCAGGCGCTGGTAGTGGGTAATCACCAGGGCGCCCAGCTCGCCGTCGCGCTGTGCGTTGACGCCTTCGGAGACGATGCGCAAGGCGTCGATATCCAGGCCCGAGTCGGTCTCGTCGAGCACGGCGAAGCGCGGCTGCAGCACCGCCATCTGCAGGATCTCGGCGCGCTTCTTCTCGCCGCCCGAGAAGCCCTCGTTGAGGTAGCGCTTGAGCATGTCGCCGTCCATCTTGAGCAGGGCCAGCTTCTCGTTGAGCAGCTGGCGGAACTCGCGGGCGGTCAGACGCCGGCGGTAGGGGGTCGGGTCGCCCTCCTCGGGTTTGCTGACCGCGCCGTAGGAGAGGCGCAGGAAGTTGGCCACGCTCACGCCCGGGATGGACATGGGATACTGGAAGGCCAGGAAGAGGCCCTTGCGGGCGCGCTCGTCGGGACTCAACTCCAGGATATTCTCGCCGTCGAGCAGCACCTCGCCGCTGATGACCTCGTAGCTGGGGTGGCCCATCAGTGTGCTGGCCAGAGTGCTCTTGCCCGAGCCGTTGGGACCCATCAGCGCGTGTGTCTCGCCCTGGCGGATGGTCAGGTTGACGCCCTTGAGGATCTCGCGCCCCTCGATCCCCGCGTGCAGGTCCTTGATCACCAGTTCTCTCGGCATTCTTTGTCCTCTTATTAGCTGTTAGCCATTAGTAATTAGCCGTTAGCCTTTTGTTTGTGTCCGCGCGTCTTTAATGCGTCTCGTACCAGCCACGAACGATAACTACCGCCGCCAGCTAACAGCTAACGGCTAATTACTAACGACTAATGACTGATTTGTACTCTCCGCACTGGGCCGGACCCATCGTCGCGGGGACCATCAGGGGCATTCGGTCGCTATCGGGCGGCGCCGGGTCGGCGTCCGCGGCGGCATCGGCCAGCAGGTCGCTCAGCAGGGTGCGGTCGAGCGCCTCGTTGATGCCGTCGCGCACCCTGGCCCAGAGCACGCGCGTGCCGCAGCTATCCTCGAAGGCGCAGACATCGCGCTCGGTCGCGTCGGTGACGCAGAACATCGGCGCCAGCGAGCCTTCCAGCACGCGCAGCACCTCGCCCATGTGAATCTCTCCCGGCGGTCGGCTGAGTTCGTAGCCGCCGTGTACGCCCTGGCGGCTTCGCACCAGGCCGGCTTTGCGCAGCGGGATAATAACCTGCTCCATAAAGGTCTGGCTAAGACCCTCGTCGCGCGCCACCTCAGTCAGCGAGATGGGACCCTGCCCGAAGTGGCGCGCCAGGTCGACCATCAACCGCACGCCATACTCGCTCCGCTGGGAAAACTTCATGCGACACCCGCCTTTGCGCTCGCGTCCCTGGCAACTCCGATCAGTCCACTCGGATTTAGTATACCTCTTTGGAGGAGACACCGTCAAAGAGGCGCGAGGGCGGCGATGACGCGGGCCAGCACGGTATCCCAGGGGCGGGCCGGGATGGCCGGCACGCCGAGCCGCTCCGCTTCTTGACGTAGCCACTCGCTGTGCCGCCAACTGGCCCGCGCCCGTCCTGGTTGCTCCTGCCCCTCCCGCGCCTGGTAGTTGCGACGTAGCTGCTGCTCATCGTCCTCGTAGAGGAAGACGGCGCGCACCTGCCCCTCGTCCGCGATGCCGTCGTAGGCGGGTTGGACGGCGAGGGAGGGCAGAACAAAGTCGCCCTCCAGGACGATGGGGGCGCGGCTCTCTATGTGGTTGGCGATCACGAGGTCCAGGGCAGCGGCCATCACCCGCGAGTAGCTTTGCATGAACGCCAGTTGCTGCTCCTCGTCCATGCCGCGCGCCTCGTCGGGGTGGGTGCGCCAGTAGTGCAGGATCGGCTGCTGCTCCGGGGTGGTCATACGTTCCAGGACCACCTGGAAGTCGTCCACCTCGGTGATGCCGACGGCATAGTGGTGGGCAAGCCGGTAGCTGACGCTCGTCTTGCCCACTCCGCTCGCGCCGCCGATCAGTAGCACCTGCCAGTCGCGTCGTAGACTCATCTCACCTCCAGCGCGACGCGACCGCCGCCATCGCCGCGGCCGTTCCATCCCGCTCTTGAGGCGCGAACGGCGTGCCGGTCGAGGGGGACGCGGCGGGGTGACTGGGCCATCCGCTGCTTACCGCAGGTCGTCATGCGTCATCGTCCTTTTGTCCTTTCTCTTGCGCTGGACCGGCGGGAGCACTGTTCTGACCGGGCTGGCCTGGTAGCATCATGATAGCGCCGTGACCGCGTCCAGTGTCAAGGAGCCACCTCATGTGAGCAAGGCTGGACCGTATTTACCCGTCCCTCCGATGTTCCCGCCCCTGCCCTCGCGCGCGGCCGTGTTGCCGGGTTCTGGGGTTGGCGACATCGAGACCGTGCTCCGGCTGGGCGGCTGCCTGTTTTTCGCCGCTTTCGGCCTACTGGAGGGGCGGCCAATACGTTGTCGTCGCCATTCGCGACGTAGGCGCGGTGGGCGACTGTGTCCACCGCCACCTCGAAGGGGGTGTCGCCCACGGGGATGGTGGCGACGACGGCAGAGCTGTCAGTCTTCGTGTTAGCGCAGCGACGTGGCGATGCGCACGAGCGTCGGCGCGGAGAGGTGCGAGATAGCGGCGTCGGTCGCGATGTCGTAGCCGTTGGCGCCTTCGACCCAGGACAGGATGAGCAGGTCGTGTCCCGGCGTGCGGAACTCGCGCAGCGTGCCGCTGTAGGCGCCGATGGTCGCGGGGACCACACCGGCGCCTGACACGAACGACAACGGGCTGGCCGCCTGATCGATCGCGAACGCCGCCGGTCCATAGTTGTTCTTCCCTGCCGCGAACGCGTAGCTCAGGGTGCTGAAGCCCTTGCTCACGTCGCGCTGCTGCGGGGTGACGAACAGCGAGACCGCGACATAGCGGGCCGGAACGTAACCGGGCGACTGGATGGTAAACGGCACGCGGCCGCCTACAGCGGCGATGGCCCGGCCCAGGCTTTGCCCTGACGCGATCTGCTGCCCTCCCACGTACACGCGCACGGGCGACGATGGGGACGGCGACGCCTGATGACGCCCACCCGCGCCTGCGGCCTGGACAGGGCCGGCCGGCGATAGCGACAGCACGGCGAGGCTTGCCGTGGCGAACACAGTGGCGATGCGCCCGGCACGGATATCGGTGGCTGCCCATAATGCTTTGCTCATGCTTTACCCTCCTGTGACAACGAAGCGGTGGGGGTGTGGCCTGCGACTAAAGTCGCATGGCAGGGCGGGGGCGGCCTGCGACTAAAGTCGCATGGCAGGGACCGGACACTAAAGTGTCTTATCGTGTCCGAGTGATTGCCTCGTGTCCGAGCGACTTCAGTCGCCGTCGTTTGCCATGCGACTTTAGTCGCAGGCGATGGATGCCAGGACACCGTCACGGCAAACACGACCGTGACGGTGTCCTGGCCGGTAGAGCCAGCCATCGGCTCATGGCTCATGGCTCATGGCTCTTAGCCCTACTGCGCGGGCAGCGCCCCCTGGTTGGCGGTGTAGCTGCGCCCGTCGGCCGTATTGCCGACGGCCGTGGCCACGAACTGGTCGTTGACGCCCGTGCTGGTCACTACGAACGCGGCGCCGAGCGGTCCGCGCGGCAGGCTGCCCGCCTCGTTGTTCACGTTAACCGTGACGACGCTGTTGGCGCCGATGGTATAGGGGACCGAACGACTGCCGTTGATCGAGTAGTACGTGCCCGTGACCGTGATCGGCGCGGTGGTCGGGTTATACAGGAACACCGTCTGCTGCTCCTGCTGGCCCGCCGCATCGGTCAGGCCGAGGTCGGGGAACGCGGCGCTCTTGACGCCGGTCGGCGCGCCCGACGGCGCCACGCCGGGGTGCGCGCCCGCGTTGGGGCTCCCGCCGTAGTACTGCGGCTTCTCGGCCACGAAGGGGCTCGAGGAGGTCAGGATGGTGGCGTAGACCCCCGCGGTGTTGTTGACCACGGCGTTGGCGTTGACCGTCTGGCGCGTGCCCGGAGCCACCACGAGCGACGCCGTGCCGAGTCCGTGGCCGTTGACGTCGTAGAACTGCGCCACGATCGTGGCCGAGACCGGCGACGCGCTGGGGTTGAGCACGGTGACGTACGACTGGTCGCCAGGCTGCTGCGCCGGCCCGTTGCCGCCCGCCGAGCCGTAGGCGAACAGGTACTGGTTGGCCACGGTCTGGATGCCGGCCTTGGCCGTGGAGCCGTACTTGGCCGAGCCGATACCGTCGCCGAAGTAGAGCACGCGCTCCGCCATGATCGGCTGGTCGCTGGTCACGACCATGCCGAGCGACTTGTTGGCAAAGCCCAGCGTGTCGCCGCGGATGTTGCGCGTGTAGCGCCCCAGCGGCGGGACGACGAAGGTCTCGCTCTGCGTGCTGGTGATGGCGTTGGCCTGCGGCGCGAATGTGACCGTGATGTGCGCCGCGCTGGTGGTGGGGTTGGCCAGCACCAGATACTCCTGGAAGGTGATGCCCGTGTAGCCCTCGGCGAAGTAGAAGGTCTGGCCCAGGTTGGGGTTGCCCAGCGAGCTATCGCCGTCGAGGGTCGCGCCGTTGCCGCCAACGCGCTGGATAACGCGCTCGGCCGTGATGCGCGAGGGCGACGAGACGATCGCCGCGGCGATCTTATCCGGGCCGATGTCGGAGTTGACCGACTCGCGCAGCGTCGAGCTCGGCGGCACCAGGCGCACCAGGCTGACCGGGTTGCTGCCCTGGATCAGGTAGGTGATCGTCGCCGTCGCGGTGAAGGGATTGGCGTTGAGCAAGGACAGCGTCTCGTTGAACGTGGCCTTGCCGTTGGTGCTGTACAGGCCCGTGTAGCCCTCGGCAAAGTAGAGCGTCGTCGGCCCGTTGTTGACGTTGTAGGGGTACCGCACGCCCAGCGTCCCGACCCCGCTGTTGCCGGCCGCGTCGACGGCCGTGATGACCGCTGTGCCGGTGATGGCCGCGGTCGGGATCGTCGCCGTGGCCGTGAAGACCCCATTGACGTCCGTGCTGGCCGTGCCGGAGAGGATGGTCGTCGCGGCCGTGCCCTGCCCGAAGGTCAGGGTGATGGGGCGGTTCACGGCGAAGCCGGTACCGGTCACGGTCACGCTCGAGGCGGGCGCGGCCAGCGTCGGCGTGATGGCGACGGTGGGCACGCCGTTGCGCGTTATCGTGAACGGCGCGGCGGCGCTGTTGTTGTCGCGGTCCTGCGCCGTGAACGTGGCCGGTCCAGCCGGGGCGAGGCCCGAGATGGGCGCGGTGGTGGTGAAGAGGCCCTGCGCCGTGGCGGTGATCGCGCCGGGGTTCACGAGGGTCGACGACCCGTTCTGGGCATAGGTCAGGGTGATGGGCTGGTTGGCGGCGAAGCCCGTGCCGGTGACCGTGGTGGTCGAGCCCGGCAGGCCACTCGACGGCGTGGCGCCGATGCGCGTCGCGCCGGCGGCGGGGCGCACGTCGAAGGCTGCCGTGGCCGCCGTGCCGCTGATGTCCGTGGCGGCGATGACCGCCGGCCCGGCCGCCGCGCTGATCGGGATCGACACCATGACGGCGAAACCGCCGGTGGCGCTATCCGTCGCCGTTTGGGGCAGGGTGGTGCGGATGCCCGCGGCATCGGTGAAGGCGAAGGTGACCGTGGGGGTGACGACGCCATTGGCCGGGTCATAGCCGGAGCCGACCGCGGTGATCGTGGTCCCGGCGGTCGCCGCCACCGGCGCGACGGTCAGGTTGGGCGAGACGTGCGGCTGGGGCGAGGCGGCTCGGGCCACGATTGTGGAGGACAGGCCCCCCGCGACCGCGGCGGGGAGCACGCCGAGGGCCAGCGCCGCGAGGAGCGCCGCGACGATGGTGAGGGGACGCATACGGACGCGGATGCGCAGAGGCGCGTCGCTTGTGCTGGTGCGAGATTCGGGCATAGGGTCCTTCCTCTTCGTGATAACTGGCCGCGACGCGCGACGAGTTGGTGACGTGCCGGCCGGGCCACGCTCACAATGCGTCGGGCAGCCGCGATGGGGCGTGGAGACGTTTCCCCTTATCTACCAGCCTAGAGGAGGGCCACTGACAGCGCATGATATAAAACTCACCAACAGGACGAGGGATGGCCCCGGCGGTAGTGGTTGCTACCGCCGGGGCCATCCCTCGTCCTGTTCTACAACGAGCGCCGGGACGCTTTGCCTGTTTGCTAGTCGGGACTATGCAGGGGCGTCGGGTTCTCGGCCTGTTCGGGCGGCGGGTTATACGCCGCACTACTGCCCGTGCCGCTGCCCGTACTACTACTGCCGCTGCTGCTGCTGCTGCCACCGCCGCTGCCACCGCCGGCAGCCTGCCCCTGACCTCCCGTGCTCAGGTGGCCCTGCTGAACCAGCCGCTCCAACTCCTGGCTCAGGATCTGCACGGCCTGATTATCCAGGGCGGACAGTTGCTGCCAGATCTGACGCCGGGTGCTCGACGACTGATACTTCTTATAAGCCTCCAGGCCTTCGAGCTTGGTCTGCAGGGCCGTGATCACGTTGTAGGCTTCGTCGCTAATGGGCGATCCCACGCCCTGGCCTTGCCCCCCGGTTTGACTGTTGCTCATCCGCCGCGTCCTCCATTGCTACAGGGTCCATCGGAATGCAACACCGAATCCGCAAGCATTATGCCACCGGTGGAGCGGACGGCCGAGCGGCGACGGCGCGCCACAGGGTAACGAGCAGCAGGAGGACCAAGACGACGAGGGAGACGACGCTGATGAGGCCGCCGATCACGAACGGGATGGGTAGGTAGCCCAGTTCGACGAGGTGCGTGCCGGCCGGAATGGGTACGGCGCGCAGGATGGCGTCGGCGCGCGCGATGGGCGCGGATTGTCCGTCGACCGTGGCGTGCCAGCCGGGCGCATAGGCGTCGCCGATCACCAGCACGCCGGGCGCTGCGGTGCGGACGGTCACTTCCACGCTGTTGAGGTCATAGCCCGTCACCGCGACCCCATCGGGTGGGGCTGCCTCCGCCGTGCCCGTCGCGCCCGCCGCGCCCGCCGGACTGCCCCCGTTGGCCAGCCAATCGGTTCTGTCCGTGGCGGTTGCCGGGTCGAGCAGGACACGGCTGCGGGGATCGACGCCGCCCGCGATCAGCAGGGACGTGGCGCGCTCGGGCGCGGCCCAGGCCGCCTCGTGGACCACAAAGGCGCGCGGCAGGGCGTTGGGGTTGCGGTAGACGCAGCTACTGTCGCCGCCGTTGTAGAGTGGGACGTAGTAGCGCCTGTTCAGCCGGACGCCGCAGGCGGCGAACAGGTAGCGCACGTCGAGCAGGTCCAGCGCCCGCGCGGCGGGGGCGCTGGGACCGTACGCCCCGAGGGCCAGGCGCATGCCGCCGGCGCCGAAGGCCGCCGCGAAGAATCGCTCGTAGTCGGCGCTGTAGGCAGGGTCGTAGCCGCGCACGTCCTGCAGCCCGTAGAGGCTGGACAGCGAGGGCAGCAGCGCCTTGCCCAGCCCGGCGACGCGATAGGGTCCGTCGCGTCCGTCGAGCCCGCCGGAGCCAGGGGGCGCGGGACCGCCTTGTTCCGCTTGCAGAACCGCCGCGACGGCCGGCGGCGTCACCGCGACCTGCGCCGCCGGTACCGTGGCGTGGTAGCCCCAGCCGAGCGCGAACAGGTCGAGCGCGGACAGCGCCAGCGCGCTCCAGCGGACCAGCGCCAGCGGCGCCGCGCGGCATCGGTAGAGCCACAGCAAGCAGGCGAACAGCAGCAGCCACAGGGCGGGGACGAGGACACGCCAGGCCGTGGCGATCGGCGTGGCAGGTTTACCCGTAAGGAGGATCGCCAGGCCCACCGCGCAGAGCGCCGCGACGCCGGCCAGCCACAGGAGAGCCAGGCGCCACGGCCCAGCCTCGCGACCGCGCGCGGCCAGGGCGTCAAGCCCATAACCGGCTAGGACGGCCACGGCGAGGGCGTACTCCATGCGCAGACGCCCGTTGGCCATCACGCGGAGCAGCGGCAGGTTGTTGACCAGGCCCAGCCCGGGCCACCGCGCGGCCACGCCGAGCGTGATCAGGGCGGCCACCGCGAAGAACAGGAGCGTGGCGCGTCGGCCGTCGGACGGGGCGATGGCGCGGACGCGGAGCAGGGCCAGCCCGGCGAGCAGCAACGGGACGGCGCCGACGTACAGCGCAAGCTCGTTGTAGCCCGCGCCGCCCGCCACGGGCGTTTGCCAGGTGGGACTGCCGAAGATATCGGGCGCCAGACCCACCAGCACGCTTTTCCAGGCCGCCGGGTCCCCGAGCAGCGGGACGGGCGCCGCCGCCGCGCCAAGGGCGCGGTCGGCCGCCGCCTCGCTCGCCGGGATCTGCGCCAGCGAGGGCAGCAGGTGCGCCGCCGCGACGCCAAGGCCAAGCGCCAGGGCCGCCACGAGCAGGCCCAGGGGGCGGAGCGCCGCGTCCGGCCCGCCCGTGCGCCTCCAGGCCAGAGTTGCGCCGAAGACGGCGTAGGCGCCGGCAAGGAGCAAGACGTGGGCGGTGCTCTCGCCGTGGCCCGACAGGAACTCCAGGGCCAGGACCACCGTCGCGCCCAGTACCCAGCGTAGACGTCCGCGGCCCGTCGCGTCGGCCACCAGGATGCGCTCGACGCACAGCAACAACCAGGGCAGCCAGGCCACGGCGCCGCCCATGGGATGCTCCAGCCAGACCATATAGGGCAGGCCGAGTCCGAACGCGACCGCCACGAGCAGCGCGGCCGGCCGCGAGAAGGCCAACCGGCGCGCAAACAGGAACGCGCCGGCCAGGGCCAGCGCGAGGTGCAGCGCCGCGCGCGCGCCCGGCACGTCGGTCGGGGCCAGCAGCCACTCCAGCAGCAAGTTGACCGGATAGAACACCCCCGTCTGCATGGCAGCCAGGAAGGGCGCGCCGGCGAAGGCGTAGGGGTTCCAGAGCGGGATCACGCCGCGGTGCAGGGCGCCGGCCGCCAGGGCCGTCCAGGGGTAGAACTCGGTCAGGGTATCGGAATCGAGCCCGTTGAGCGGGGCGTGCCAGCCGTGCGGCGCCAGCGCGTGCCAGAGGGGGTCCTTGGCGTAGAGGATATCGGCGGGCAGCAGCGCCTCGCGCAGCACGAGCGCGCGGTAGAAGAACGCTAGGCTTAGCAGGCATAGGAGCAGGAGGCAGGCCGGGGTGGCCAGCGCCCGCCCAGCGGCGACGGACAGGCCGCGCGCCCTTACTCTCCAGGGTACGGAGCGAGGGACCGCCACGGCGGCATGGCTGTCCGTGGCGGTGAGGGCAGACGCGGTGGGACTCAGCGCCGGCTGCTCGTTCATCGCCCACAGTATAACGGAACGCCCAATCGTGCCGCGATCATGCTGCACCCGGATCACAGTGGCGTGCCTCGGAGATGCGTGCGCTCTCACCAGCAGGACGCGATAGTGGGGGAACTGGTCGACGAGCAGGGGTGTCGTATAGCGCAAAGGCGCGGCGCCGCCGGTGACCGCCGCCAATCTCCTCTATGTGCCGTTCGTCGGTCCGTCCCCCTATCACGGCATCGAGGTGTTCGGGCCGGCCGGCCAGTCCCTGCGGCGCCTCGACCCACCGGCGGCGCCCACGGCTATGGCCGCCGCGCCCAACGGGGCCGTGTACGACATCAGTGACAATGAACTGATCGCTTATGCCCCGGGTGGTGCGATGCGCTGGCAGCTGCCCAGCTATGCCAACGCCGTCCTGGTCGGCGCGGGGAACGGTCTACACCGCGGACGGGACCAACGGTGTCGGGGCCTACGCGCCCGACGGCCGCCTGCTGTGGCGCTGCGCGACGGGCGACGAGATCCTGAGCCTCGCCGAGCGCGCCGACGGGACGGTACTGGCCCTGGGCCGGACCGGACTCAGCGCGATACGTCCAGCGGGTCGTCGGGTGTGGCGTCGCCCCTTGGGCCGCCCCTTGCGCACGCCCTCCGCGCGGCCGCCGACGATCGTCAGCGATGCCGCGGACCACGACTACCTGGGCAGTGACGATGGCGTCATCCGCGCCATCGCGCCGAACGGCGCCCTGCTCTGGAGGCTCCCCACACGCGGCCCGACTAGGCTGGGCGGCACGCCTTCGATCAGCCTTGGGCCGGAGGGGACCCTGGTGGTGGCGGGGACAGACAGACGGCCGCGCATCTGTCAATAGGTGCGCAGGTCATGGTCACAGGCATGGGGACACGCGGTGTGGTTCGCCGCGAAGATCGGCTGGACGCGTGATGGCGGCCATGTGCAGTGCGTGCGCATCGGCCTCGACTGCCCCATATAGCATGCTACGTCCTCCCGGTTCGGTGGCCCGGCGACTCCTGGCAACGCGTCTTTGCCGCGGGTTGCCAGCCGATTCAGATGTGGCGCCGGGCTAGAAGGCGAAGTCGATGCCGGAGGCCACCGCGGAGGGCGGAACCGGCCGCGAGAGGTCGTAGCAGACGAGGTAGGGACCGATGCGCCGTAGACTGTAAGTCGCGCCCGCCTTATTGAGATCGTCGATGAGGGGCGGGTTGGCCATCGCGGTGACCAGCACGTAGGCGGCGCCGGGGTCGGCGGCGGCGCGCTGGAGCGTCCAGGGCAGGCGGTTGAGGCCGCGATGCAACACCACGTCGTTGTAGTCGGCCGCGTAGATGCGTCCCTGGGTGTAGAACATCAGCGGGTAGCCGGCCCAGTGGTTCATCCACACGTCGCGGATGCCGTGCGCCTGCAGAAAGTTTGCCAGATCCAGTTCTACGTCACCCGGCGGCAGCCTGGACCAATACTCGGACTGGAAAACGGCCAGGGGCCGCACGGTGGCGTAGCCCAGCGCGGTGGCCAGCAGCACGGCCGCCAGCAGCGCCGCTCCCAGCGGCCGCCAGAGACGCCAGAGACGCCAGAGACGCCAGAGACGCCACAGCAGCATGCCGGCCGCCACGGGCAGCACGGAGGCCAGCGGCAGGGCGTAGCGCGCCGCGGCGTCGAAGTGCGGCGGGGGCAGCGCCGCCGCTCCGAACGAGCTGAGGCAGAATAATGCGGCCGCCACCAGGGCAAAAGACAGCAGTAGGCCCTGCCCATGTTGTGGGCGCGCCCTGTAGCCCAGCACGCCGCGCCGACCCGCGGCCAACCGCGCCAGCAGGTAGGCCGCCGCCGCGGCGTAGAGCGCCAGCGTCAGGCCCTCCAGCGCGGCGATGTTGACGGCGTCCCAGGGCGCCCAGGCGCCGGTGAGCTTGGGCACGACCGCGGTGAAGAAGTAGGCCGTGGCGCGCGGCACACGGGTCAATGGGTTGTCGCCGCCCGTGCCGGAGAGCAAGTAGGCGAAGGTCGCGCCTCGCGTGGCCACGTTGTCGACCCACAGCGGTAGGCCGCCGGTGGCGACGCCGCCGGCCACGACGAGCAGGGGCGCGATCCTCGCGGCAACGCCACGCCACCCGCCAACGCCACCGCCACCGCCACGCCACCTGCCAACACCGCCTGCTCCCGCACTCGCGCCGGTCCCCGTGCCTGCTCCCGGTGACGTGCGCGGGCGCCGCAAGGTGGCTATGATGGTGGCGCCCAGGCGCGGTAACAGACGGGAGCGGCGCGCGGCGGACACGAGCAGGGCGCCGGCGCAGGAGAGCAGGTAGGGCATGCCGACCGGGCTGGTCCAGAAGAGCAGGCCGGCCAGCAGCCCCCACAGCAGCAGGTAGGCGTAGCGGATCGCGCGCGCGCGTCGCATGGGTACGGGAACCCGCGGTCCCAGCCGCTCGCCGGGTCCGTAGAGCAGCCGGTGCGTCACGATCAGCAAGGCCGTGCCGAGCACGAGCATCTCCACGTAGCCTCCCCGCGCCTTGATGCTCCACACCCCGACGTAGAGCGGCGGCAGGGCCGCCAGGAGCGCGGCGAGGCGCGCGGGTTGGCGGCCGGCCACGCGACGCGCCAGGTCGTAGGTCAGCAACACCAGCAGCAGGGCGCACAGCAGCGGCGCCAGGCGCAGCGCCGGCACGGAAGGACCGATGAGGCGGAAGACGGCGGCGCAGAGGTAGGCCTCGAGCGAGCCCATGTAGTGCTGTCCGTAGAAAAAGACGGGCAGGGGGTGCGCCGCCCCGGTAGCGATGCTCTGCGCCTGCAAGCCCACCAAGGCCTCATCGCCGTCGAGCACGCCGGGCGCCCTGACGATCAGCAGCGCGCGCGCGGCCAGGGCCAGCAGCAGCGCCAGCGGCAGGGCCAACCGCGCCACCAGCCGCACCGGACGGCGCGTCGGCACGGCCGCGGTCGCCAGATTATCGTTCGTCGTGAGCGCGACCATGAGACACCCTCACTCTCCTACCATGACGGCCGGCCTAACCGGCCTGCGACTGCGGTCGCATGGCACAGCATGGCACAAGGACGGACACTGCGGTGTCAAAGCTTGTTGGCCATCCAGTTCTCTCCTTGTGAGAGAGGGGACGTTAGACACTTTGACAGCACAAGGCATCGTTCTTCCCGTATCATGCTAACTGGAACCATGCTACAGGGCACGGACAAGCGCGAAAACGAGGACGTGGAGCTTGTGGATTAATGAGTGACCCTGCCCCTGCGAACCATCGATGCGCGACAACCGCCCGCGGTCGGCGTCGTTTGCCATGCGACACATACGGACTGGCCCCCGACCAGCTTCGCTTAGCGGACTGGCCCCCGACCGGCCGCGGCCGGTCCCGGTCCAGCCGAGCCGCGGCCGGTCCCGGTCCAGCCGGGCAGTGGCAGGCCAGCAGGCCCGCGATATACATCGTAGACGTTAGAGACGTGGAGGAGTAAGACATGCGACTGGTGACATTCGAGGCGGAGGGGACGGAGCGGCTCGGAGCGGTGATCGGCGACGGGGGGACGGAGGAGCGCGTGATCGACCTGCCGCTGGCCGCGGCGGCGCTGGCCTCCACCGGACGCGGGCCCGGCGTGGGCGAACTGCCCTCGGACATGCTGGCGCTGCTGCGCGCGGGCGACGCGGGGATCGACGCGGCCAGGGCCACGCTCGATGCCGTGGCCGGCGAATCTCCGGACGACGCGCGCTACAGCCACGCCCTCTCCGCGGTGCGCCTGCGCGCCCCGATCGGTGTGCCCGGCAAGATCCTGTGCATCGGCCAGAACTACCGCGACCACGTGCTGGAGCAGAACGGGACCATGCCCGAGCGGCCCATCATCTTCGCCAAGTTCGCCAACGCGGTGGCCGGTCCCGACGACGACGTGATCTATCCCACCACCACGCGCTCCCTGGACTACGAGGCCGAGCTGGTGGTCGTGATCGGGCGCGGCGGCAAGCATATCGCGCGCGAGCAGGCCTACGAGCACGTGGCCGGCTATATGTGCGGCCAGGACGTCACGGCGCGCGACATCCAGAAGGGCGACGGGCAGTGGGTGCGCGGCAAGACGCAGGATACCACCGCGCCGATGGGGCCGTATCTGGTCACGCGCGACGAGGTACCCGACCCGCAGGCGCTGGACATCCGGTTATGGGTCAACGGTGAGCTGCGCCAGGACTCCAACACGCTCAACCTGATCTTCGACGTGCCCACGCTGATCGCTTTTATCTCCGAGGGCATCACGCTGGCGCCCGGCGATGTCATCTACACCGGCACCCCTCCGGGCGTCGGCGCCTTCCGCAAGCCGCCGGCCTTTTTGCAAGTGGGCGACGAGACCTCCATGGAGGTCCAGGGCCTTGGCCGCCTGACCAACCGCATCGTCGCCGATAGCCGATAGCCGATAGCCATTAGCCAATGGCTACCAAGGAGAGGACCGATGGCCGTTGCCGATGGAACCGACGCCGACAGGCAGACAGCCGCGTCCGCGGGCCATGGGACTCCTCCGTACGCGGCAACCCTGTTGGTGGCGCGGCAACCCTGTTGGTGGCGGGCGATGAGTGGCACAGTGCCCTGACCTACGATGGCCGGGTACCGCTGAGCAGGCCCGACCTCTACATTGGCCAGCTGGAGGTCAACGACCTCGTCCTCTCCGACCCCACCGTGTCGCGCCTGCACGCCGCTATCCACGCGACGCCCGACGGCTACGAGCTCGAGGACCTGGGCTCGACCAACGGGACCTTCGTCGAGGGCCGGCGCATCACCGGCCCGACCCGGCTCCGTCCCGGCCAGCGCCTCCGCCTGGGCAGCACCACGCTGTTGTTCCAGAAAGCGACATTGGAGGGGACGGACAAGTCGGCCCCGGCTGTGCCGCCCACGATGCCCGCGTCGCCCGGACCCGTGTCAGACGCCAGCGTACGCGAGGCGCCCACCAACGCCCAACCGGCGCGGGCGCCAGGTCCGCCTCTGGTAGAGCACGCCGGGCCGCCGGAGGGGGCGGCGTCGACCGCGGTGGTGACGCTGCCGGCCAGCGCCTTTGCCAACACGGCCGTGCTCTCGCTGGAGTCGCCGTTCAAGGCCTGGCTCAAGCGGCAGGTCAAGCGCCGCTACTGGCGCATCTTCCTGCTCGGGCTCGTCGCCTATCTCGTGTCGCTGCAGGCGCTGCAGACGACCGACAACCCGCACCTCGTGCCGCTGGTGATGCTGCTGGCCAGCACGCTCGTCCCGGTCTGCTTCGTCGTCTTCTGCTGGGAGGCGGGCGCCTTTGTGGACATGCCGCTCAGCGTGGTCGGCCTGACCTTTATCAGCGGGGCCGTGCTGGGCTTGCTGCTGGCGGCGATCCTGGAGCCCGCGCTCGTGCTTGGGTCGGGGTTCGGCGCGGCGTTGGGCGTCGGGCTGTGCGAAGAGTCGGCCAAGGCGGTCGCCGTGGCGTGGTTCCTGCGCGATCGGCGGGTGCGCAGCGAGTTGGACGGCCTGGTGCTGGGCGCGGCGGCGGGGATGGGTTTCTCGGCGCTGGAGACGGCGGGCTACGGTTTCGACCACTTCCTGACCGGCTTCGTGGGCGCGGCCGGCCCCACCGCCTCGCCGGACGCGCTGTTCATGGCCGGTGTCCACGCCATGACGGGAGTGCTGATGCTGCGTATGGCCTTCGCCGTCTTCGGGCATGGCGTGTGGACCGCCATCATCTGCGCTGCCTTGTGGCGCGAACGCGGGCACGTCTCGCTGCGGCAGGTCAGCGGCGTCGCGCTGGCCTTCGCCATCGCCGTCGTCCTGCACGCGCTGTGGGACACCGCGGACATCCTTGTCCCGGTCTCGGGCCTCATCGGGCTGATCGTGCTGCGCTTCCTGCTGGCCGAAGCGGTCGAGCGCGCCAAGCTGGGCGCCGACGCGCCGCCCCCTCTCCCACTGGCCGAGGCGCTCACGATCTACGTCGCGCGGCTCTACCGGCGCCTCGCCCAGCGCCTCGATCGGCTGGCTCCCAAACCCGAGTCGACGGCCAACTAACGCGGAGCCCGCGGTTGAAACCGCATGGCAGGGACGATGTCGTGGGCCTGCGACTAAAGTCGCATGGCAGGGACGATGTCGTGGGCCTGCGACTAAAGTCGCATGGCAGGGCACGGACACTAAAGTGTCTCGTGGGGACGACACTTCTGGCACGGCATCGGTTGTAAAGGCCGCCGATCACAACATCGTGCCCTCAAGCGACTTTAGTCGCAGGCGGTCCGGTACCATGGAAGCGTGGGACAAAACGGTCGTAACGGGCATAGCCGTGGTAGAGGAAGAGGATAGTTGTGTCCGAGGACGCCGTGGGGTTGTGGCCGTCGCTGCGCTATCCGCGCGCCACGTTGCGGCGCGTCGCGGACCGCCGCCACGACCACAAGCCCTTGCCGTACGCAACGTGGGGCCTGCTGACCGGGATCGCGGTGACGGGCTCCGCCGTCTACGGCGCCTCGCTCAGCCTGGTCTTGCCGCGCTGGCGTCCCACCGGCGGCGCGCTGTGGCTGGCCCTCTCCGCCGGGGCGGGATGGTGCGTTTTCGGTCCGACCCTGGTCGTGGTGACGCGCCGCGATCCCTTCGCCCTGGCGCACGCCTGTCTCGTCACCATGGCCTACGGCGAGGGCGTACTCGTGACTGGGGCCTTCCTCAACGCGCTGCTGGCTCGAGCGCCCGAGCGCTGGCCGATCAGTGCAGGGACATTCAACCTGGGCTGGGTCGGCCTCTCCAACGTGGTGATGGCGAGCGCGCTGGCGCTCCAGTTGCGCGCCCTCGGCGTCCCGGCGCGCACGTCGCTGTTGCTTTGGATGGGTGCGCTCAACGGCAGCGGCGCGGTGTTCTTCCGCACGCTGCAGAGCCTGTTGCAAGATGGACCCGCCGCGTGAATGCTGCTACTGGGAGCGCGGGCGGCTCGCCCGCTTCCGTCGCGACCGCGCCATTCGTTGTGCCCGGCTGCTTGGGCAACTGGACCAGGCGGGCGGCCCGCCCGCGCTCCCGGTGTGGCCCGCCCGCGCTCCCGGTGTGGCGAGGCGTTCAGGATGACGCCGCGTTATCCATGGGGCATAGCGAGATAAGGGAGGAAAACAGGAAGACGCCATGCTACTGCAGAAAAACCCGCTGACGGTGGTCGGGACGATCACGCGCTGCTGGCTCTTTACCTACCAGACGCCCCTGGAGGCGGTGCGCCCGCTGTTGCCGCGGCCGCTGGAGCCGGTGACGCACAGCGGCTACGCCTTCTGGAACATCGTGTTCAGCAGGCTCCACGCCATGCGCCCCAAGGGCTTCCCCTCGCCCATCGGCGTCGACTACTGGCACGTCGCCTACCGTATCTACGTGCGCTATCCCGTGCCGGGCGGTGAGCCCATCGAGGGGCTCTACTTCGTGCGCAGCGACTGCGACAACCCGCTGATGGCGCTGGGCGGCAACCTGATGACTGACTTCAACTTCCACACCGCGCCGATCCGCGTGACCGGCGACGGTACGGACGCGCTGGACCTGTGGGTCGCCTCGGGCGACGCGCCCGCCTACGCGCGCCTGCGTCCCACCGCCGCGCCCGCGTTGCCGGCCTACTCGGCGTTCGCGTCGCTCGACGAGGCGGCGCGCGCGCTCAAATACAAGCCCTTCGGCATCTCCGTCGACCGCCATGGCGTCGCCAACGTGGTGCGCATCACCCGCCGCGAAGAGGCCTGGCGCGCTCGCCTGGTGCGGGTCGAGACGGCGCGCTGGGCCTTCTTCGACGACAAACCCGTGCGCCCCGAGATCTGCTATCAGGTCGAGCCAATTGTCTACCAGTGGAACCGCGGGGAAAGAGTGGCTAGCCACTAGCCATTATGAAGGTCTTTCTTGCCGGCGCGACGGGTTTTATCGGTGGGCACGCCTTGCGGGCCTTGGTGGCGCGCGGGCACGAGGTAACCTGCCTGGTACGGCCACGGCCAGCCAGACAGGGCGGCGGGCATGGTTCGGCGCATGCGTCTGCCTTGTCTGAATTGGCCGGCGTGCGCGTGGTTGAGGGCCTGTGGACCGCGCCCGCGACGTGGTTGCAGCACGTGGCCGGGCACGACGCGGCGCTCAACGCGGTGGGCGTCATCCGCGAAACGCGCGGCGCCCGCTTCGAGGCGGTACATACCGTCGCGCCCGTGGCCTTGTTCGAGGAGGCGGCCCGCGCGGGCGCGCGCAAGGTCGTGCAGGTCAGCGCGATGGGCGCCGACGAGGGGGCGGTCAGCCGCTACCACCGCTCCAAGCGCGCCGCCGATCAGCGCCTGGCTGCGCTCGGCGTGCCCTTCGTCGTGCTGCGCCCGTCGGTCGTCTACGGGCCAGGCGACCACTCCATGACCTTCTTCTCGCGGCTGGCCGCCCTACCGCTGACGCCCGTGCCGGGCGACGGGCGCTACCTTCTGCAGCCGCTGCACGTCGACGACCTCGTCCGCGCGCTGGTGCTGGCGACCGAGCGCGACAGCCTGAGCGGCCTCACCCTCGACGTGGGCGGGGGGCAGGCGCTGTCGTTCGACGAGCTGCTGACCGTCCTGGCGCATCGCACGTGGCGGCATGGGCGAGCACACGACGCGCGCTTGCTCCACGTTCCGTGGAACTTGATGCGCCTGGTCGCGGCGACGACCGATCTGCTGGGCGGACATGGTCCCATCACCGGGGAGGAACTCGGCATGCTGCGGCGCGGCAACGCCGGCGACAACGGCCCGTTCGTCGCGCAGTTCGGCTTCACGCCCAGACCGTTTGTTCAAGGCAATGGCGGACATCCGTAGCGCGCAGTTCGATGCCGACGACCCGACCGCCATGACGGGGCGTACCTATCAGGAAGACCAACCGAACCTTGTCCTAGAGAATGTGCTATACTATTGGGCCGGGGTGGGTAGGTCGTAACGGCGCCAGTGTCATTCCCCCCGCATCCCATGCGCGACGCGTCCCGACAGCAAGACTAATACAAGGAGCAATCTATGTCCGTCGTTTCCACGCGTTCTTTCATCCGCCGCACAGCCCTTGGCGTTGGCGCCGCCGTCTCACTGGCTCTGCCAGCCGTGGCTATCGCCGGCCCCAGCGGCGTGGCCCACGCGGCCGCCTCGTCGCCTATCCCGGCTATCCGGCAAGCCCTGAAGGGGGTAACGAGCTATCGGGTCGACGGTTCCCTCGTGGGCAAGGGCAACGCGGTCACCGAGCTGACCATCATCAGTGTGCATCGGGGCGGTGTTGCCGAGTTGCAGGCCACGATCACAGCCCCGAGTTCGTCGGGCAGCGCGGCCTACTCCGACATTGTTATCGTGGGCTCACGGGTGTGCGCCCGTCAGAGCGCGCACGCGCACTATAGCTGCACGGTTAGTGCGACGCAGGCATCGTCGGTCGAGAAGAGCCTTAACCTGCTCGCCCTCTTCAACACCAGTTCGGTCAACACGGATACGTATGTGCCCACGGCACCGAAGACGATCGAGAGACAGGTGTGCGACGGCTACACCGTTATCAATCGGTCGACCAGGAAGTCGTCGGGCGCGCTCTACGTCGCGCGCGGAAGTAATCTGCCCTATCAAATCGTGGGCAAGAGCAGCGACAGCAGTTCGGGGTTCAGCAATGGCGTCATCACCTTTAGCCGCTACAACGACCATACCCTGACTGTGCCCACGATCAAGTAGGGCGCCATGGTGATCTATCGAGCGGCCATAATGGGCTTCGGCAACGTGGGCCGCGCCGTGGCCGAGTTGTTCTTGCGGCGCGGTCCCGAAGTCGAGCGCGCGCACGGGGTTGCCGTGCGCTTCGTGCTGGTGGCCGACAGCAGCGGCGTCGCCGTCGACGCCGCTGGCCTGGACCTGCAACGCTTGCTCGACGTCAAAGCGCGCGCGGGCACGGTCTCCGCCTACCCCGGTGGCGGCCGCTCGGACGTGCGCGGCGCGGCGGCGCTCGAGCTCGTCGCGGCGGACCTGCTGCTGGAGGCCTCGCCCACCTCGGTGCGCACCGGTGAACCCGGCCTGTCCTACATCCGCACCGCCCTGGAACGCGGCATGCACGTGGTCAACGCCAACAAAGGTCCCCTCGTCGTCGCCTACCACGAGTTGATGGGCCTCGCCCGCCGGCAGGGCGTGGAGCTGCGCAACGCCGCCACAGTGGGGGCGCCGGTCCCCTCGCTTGAGTTGATCCGCTACGCCCTGCATGGCGCCAGAGTGGAGTGGATCGAGGCCATCCCCAACGGCACGACCAACTATATCCTGACCCTGATGGAGGCGGGCCGCTCCCTGGGAGAGGGCATCGAGGCGGCGCAGGACGCCAAGATCGCCGAGCCCGACCCCTCGTTGGACGTCGACGGGTGGGACAGCGCGGCCAAGATCATCATCCTGGCCAACACGGTGATGGGCGGCGACGTGCGCCTGGACGACGTGGCCGTCGAGGGCATCGGCGCGGTGACCGGACCCGAGTTGGCGCAACTGCGCGAACAGGAGCTGGCCCTCAAGCTGCTGGCCACGGCGCGGCGCGGTCCCGACGGGCTGGAGTTGAGTGTGGCGCCCACGGCGCTGCCGCTGGACCACCCGCTGGCCCGCCTGCGCAACACGGCCATGGGCGTCATCCTGCACACCGACCTCATCGGCGACCTCACTATCTCCGCCGAGGGCGACGCCCCTCTCGGAACGGCCCAGGCCATGCTGCGGGACATCGTGAACATCGGGACGAGTGGCTAGTACCATTCGCTGGAAATGGTTCCGCACATCCAGTAGGCGCTCCAAGGAGGCATCACGCACGGTGTAGTGTTCCGACTATGCGGAGGAACTTCCAGCTAGCGGTACTAGTGGCGAGTGACTAGTTTTGCTCGTCGCTCGTCGCTCGTCGCTCGTCGCTCGTCGCTCGTCGCTCGTCGCTCGTCGCTCGTCGCTCGTCGCTCGTCGCTCGTCGCTCGTCGCTCGTCGCTCGTCGCTCGTCGCTCGTCGCTCGTCGCTCGTCG
>JAABUZ0100003272.1_pt1 | contig 24486 bp, 22 predicted proteins | sample 5562091 | NCBI WGS metagenome assembly JAABUZ01 (sample SAMN12813069, study PRJNA571459) | rock metagenome | isolation source: Antarctica rocks | place: Antarctica: Victoria Land, Linnaeus Terrace sud | collected 2015-12-21
TGCTGTCTGAGAGTTTGACTGCGAGTCGTAGCTCAGCGGTGGAGCGCGGGTGGAGCGCCGCGGATTTCTTGAGGCGCGTCGAGCCGGCGGACATGCCCGAGTGGATGGATGAGCCGTGCACGAGCGACGTACTGGCTGGGTGCCTGCGGGATCTCGAGAGGGTGAACCGGCTGACGATGTCGTACCGGCCTACGCTGGGGTTTCTCTCTCGAGCGATTGGAAGGCGCGCTGGAAGAGAGCCGCTGCATGTGGTGGATGTGGGATCGGGCTATGGCGACATGCTGCGCGTGATCTATCGGTGGGCGCGGAGGCGTGGCGTGCAGCTGCGGCTTACGGGGATCGACCTGAACCCACAGGCGGCGGCGATTGCCGCGGAGGCGACGCGCGCGGCGGGGCTGCCAGCGGATGCGATCAAGTGGAGGAGTGGCGATGCGATGACGGAGCGTTCAACGCAATCTCCGGATGTGGTGGTGAGCTCGCTGGTGGCGCACCATCTCTCGCATGCGGAGGTTGTGCGCTTTGTGCGGTGGATGGAGGGAAGGGCGCGGGTGGGGTGGTTCATCAACGATCTGGAGCGGCAGCGGATGCCTGCGCGGATGTTTGGAGTGTTGGCGCGGGTGATGCGGTGGCATCGGTTTGTGCAGCATGATGGGCCGGTGTCATTTCGGCGGGCGTTTCGGGTGGCGGACTGGGAGCAGATGCTGGGCGAGGCTGGCGTGGCAGCAGGGTCGGTGCGGATTGCGAGTGCGCTTCCGGCGCGGCTGTGTGTGGAGCGGCTGCGGTGAATGTGCTGGTACTGGGCGGTGGACTGGCCGGAGCGGCGGTGGCGACGCTGCTAGCGCGTGCGGGTGTTCAGGTGATGCTGCTGGAGCAGTATCCGGAGCCGCGGCACAAGATGTGTGGGGAGTTTCTGTCGACGGAGGCGTGTGAGTCTCTGCTTGCGATGGGACTGGATGTGCGGGCGCTGGGCGCTGTGCCGGTGCGGCATCTACGGGTAGCTGGCGCGCAGAGATGCGTGGGGTACGATCTGCCGTTTCAGGCGCAGTCGCTGACGCGGTGCGTGCTGGATGAGGCGATGCTGCGGATGGCGGGTGCGAGTGGGGTGGAGGTCCGGCGGGGGAAGCGCGTGGAGGCTCTGGAGGAGCACGCGGGTGCGTGGCGGGTGCGGATGTCCGGTGGCGAGATGTTGCGCGCGCGCGATGTGTTTGTGGCGAGCGGGAAGCACGATCTGCGCGGGCATGCGAGGCCGGAGGGGCCGCAGGGTTCGTTGATTGCCTTCAAGCAGTATTTTCGGCTGACCCAAGAGGAGAGTGCGGCCTTGTGCGGGGCGATCGAGCTGATGCTGTTTCGCGGCGGGTATGCGGGGCTGCAGATGGTGGAGGGTGGGTCGGCGAACCTCTGCCTGCTGGTGGAGGCGACGCGATACAGGGAGATGGGCGGAAGCTGGGGTGCGCTGCTCGACGGAATCCAGGGGGAGTCGGGGCACCTTGCGAGGCGGCTGCGTGGGGCGGAGGCGATCTTGGTGCGGCCGCTGAGTCTGTCGCGGATACCGTACGGGTTTGTGCGACGGGAGGCGAGCGAGCGCGGGCTGTGGTACCTGGGGGATCAGGCTGCGGTGATCCCATCGTTCTCGGGCGACGGGATGTCGATTGCGCTGCATACTGCAAGGGTTGCAGCGGAGATCTATCTCAAGGGGATTGGTTCGGAGCAGTTGACGAAGAGGCTCTATGCGGAGCTGCGTGGTTTAGTGTGGCGGGCGACTGCGTTGTCGCGAATGCTGGTGGCCCCTAGAGGACAGCGACTGGTGTGCAGTGCAGTGCGGGCTATGCCTTCTCTGCTGCCGTTAGCGGCAGGGTGGACACGGATTCCGGAGGCGGTGCGGGCAAGGCTGGGAGAGGTTGCCGCGGCGGATTAGGAAGGGAGAGGTTTGCGTGGGCTCGGCGTCTTACAATGAAGCGGGGACGATGAGGACGACGAGTTTAGGGAGATGGGCGGGGCGGTGGGTTGCAGTGGTGGGGTGTGTTCCGCTACTGCTGCTGATGGGGTGTCCGCAGGACCAGGTGGCGACCGCGGGCAAGACACCGACACAGGCGACGGCACCTTCGATGCCGGTTCCAACGCCGGTGAAGGCTGGAGCGAGTGCATCCGCGGTTGCGGCACCGAGTGCGGTGGCTCCGCAAAATCCGGCGCAGGCGCAAAAGGTGCAGCAGCTGATCAACCAGGCGGAGCGGGCGTATACGAGCGGCGTGAACAACTATCGCGCGGGCAGGCTGGATGCGGCGAGGAATGACTTCGACTTTGCCGTTGATTTGATGCTGACGAGCGGTATGGATCTGAAGACGGATGCGCAGCTTTCGGATGAGTTCGATCACCTGTTGAATGCGGTGAACTCGCTCGAGATCGCGGCGCTGAAGCAAGGCAATGGATTTTCCGCGGCGATCGAAGAGGCACCGCTCGAGGCGGCGAATGAGGTGACGTTCGCTCCGAACCCGGAGTTGGTGGCGAAGTTGAAGACGGAGTTGAATACGACCTCCGACCTGCCGCTCGTAATTAACGACCAGGTGGCCGGGTATATCGACGTGTTCTCGAACTCCGACAACTTTCGCAGACATATGGCGGCATCACTGCAGCGAGTGGGGAAGTATCGCGGGCTGATTCAGCAGGTACTGAAGGAAGAGGGCGTGCCGCAGGACCTGATTTATCTCGCGGTGGCTGAGTCCGGATTTCAGCCACAGGCCGTCAATGCTCGTTCTGGTGCGGGCGGCATGTGGCAATTTATGACCTACACCGGGCCGGAGTATGGCCTCATCCGCAACGGCTACTTCGATTATCGGTTCGATCCGGAGAAGAGTACTCGCGCGTATGCGCAATACATCAAGAAGCTCTATGGCATTACGGGCGACTGGTATCTTGCCATGGCCTCATACGACTGGGGTCTGGGTAACGTGCAGCGCGCGGTGATGCGGACGGGCTACGCGGATTTTTGGGAGCTGTATCGGCGCAATGCGATGCCGGCCGAGACGCGGGCGTATGTGCCGCAGATCCTTGCGGCCGTGATCATGGCGAAGAACCCTGAGCGCTATGGGCTGGATAAGCTGGTGCCGAGCCCGCCGGTGATCTACGATACCGTGCCGACGAACTATGCAATCGACGTACGACTGGTGGCGGATGTGACGGACGTCTCCGTGCAAGAGATTGTGGCGCTGAACCCATCTTTGCTGCGGTTGAGCACGCCGAGAGACATCACGTTCGACCTGCATATCCCTCCGGGGACCAAAGACCTCTTTACGGAAAGAATGAAGGCGATTCCAGAGGACAAGCGGGCGAGCTGGCGGTTCCATGTGACGCGCAGCGGGGAGACGCTGGAGACGGTCGCGGCCACGCTGCATTCGCATGTGAATGACATTGCGGCGGCGAGTGGACTGGCGGTGGGGGACGAGGTGGCGGAGGGCGACGAGCTGGTGGTGCCCGTGGCGACGGTGACCGCGAGTGCAGCGCATCCACAGCGATATACGATGCGGCGTGGAGACACACTGGTGACTGTGGCGGATCGCTTCAACGTGTCGGTGGAAGAGCTGCGACGATGGAATCACCTTTCGTCGAATGCGGTGAACGTCCGCCGAACACTGGCGGTGGCGGAGCCGGTGCGCATGGCGCCGACTGCGCATCTTCGTGGACGCGGATCGCGGAGGAGAGGCTCCAGTCGCAGCAGCGCGCGGCTTGGCGGCGCTGTACGGCAAGTGGCCGCCACAAGCCGAGCCAAGAGTTCGGGCGTGCGCTCTGCTCGAGGTTCGAGTGCGAGCGCCGCGAGCGCTTCCACGAAGATGCCAAAGCACACCGCAACAGTGACGAAGCGCAAAGCTGCCCGATAAGCTTCCAAAGCGAAAAGATTGCTTGCCATCGCTAGCGCACCAATGCAGTATGTTGCTAGAATCCGTTCCGCGATGTGCATGCGGAGATTTTAGTGCATCGTAATTAGTGCAACGAAGTATTGCAGCGAGGGAAACAGATGAGCTTCGACGAAACGATCAAGCTACAAGCGGCTGCGCACGATGACGATGATGCAGAGGATCAGGATGAAGATCTTGAACAGACCCATGCGGACGCCGATGAAGATGACGAGGAGGAAGAGGTGACGCTGACCTCTGCCGATGATGGCGGCAACGACATCGATGACGATGAAGAGGCCGCTGATGATGGCGAGTCGACCGAGGAGTCGGACGAGGATGATGAGCCGGACGCCGATGACAGTGACAAGCTGCTTGGTCACGATACGACGCACGCGGAAGACGCGAGCATGTATGCCGCGCCATCGACGCAGGTGGATCCGTACACGCCGCCCACCCGGCGATCAAAGGTGCCAGAGGAGAATGAGGCCGAGCCGAGCGTAGGGGCAGCTCTGAAGGCTTCGAAGGCAGCTGCGGCGAAGACGCCCGCTAACGCTGTATCCGCTAAGTCTCCATCCACTAAGTCTTCATCCGCTAAGTCTGCACCGGCGAAACCTGCATCGACAAAATCTGCACCAGGGAAATCTGCTTCAGCGAGGCCTGCACCGGCAAAGTCTGTTCCAGCAAAGAAGACGACCGCACCGGTGCGCAGGGCAGCTGCCAAGAAGACGCCTGCAAAGAAGACGTCCACCAGGCTGGCGCCAGCCAAGAAGGTACCGGCGAAGCAGGCCGTGGTGAAGAAGATTTCAGGATCTGCCGCAAAGGAATCGAGTGCTCAACGCGGCGGGAAGGCCGCTCCTAAAAAAGGAGCGTCCGGCAACAAGGGCACAGCACGCAGTACAAAACCAACAGTGAGAGGTAACACCTTGGCAACAGCAAAGAAAGCTCCAGCAAAGAAGGCAGCAGCGAAGAAGGCACCGGCCAAGAAGGCAACTGCGGCAAAGAGCACCACTGCAGCGAAGAAGGCGCCGGCGAAGAAGGCAACCGCGGCAAAGAAGAGCACCACCGCTGCAAAGAAGACACCGGCAAAGAAGACGGCAGCAAAGAAGTAAGCGACACAACCAAAAGGCAAGCAAAAAGGCCCGAGTTCTCAGATTGAGAGCCCGGGCCTTTTTGCGTCTGCTACAAGGTAGATCGATGTGCTGCTGCTTTGATTCGGTTTCTACTTGCTGCCGTCTTTGATTGCGGTCAGGATTTCCTCGCTGTGGTTCTGGATATCCTTGACCTCCCAGACCTTGACGACCTTTCCATCGGGAGAGATAAGAAAGGTCTCGCGGCTGGCGAACTTGGCTGGGCCAAAGCTTTTGACGGGAACGCCGTACTGATCGATGACCTTGTGGTCGGGGTCGGCGAGGAGCTTGAAGGTGAGGCTGTCCTTGGTGCAGAAGGTCTTGTGGCTCTCGACGGTATCGAGCGAGACGCCCAGGACGACAGCGTTGGCGGCGGTGTATTTGGCCTGGTCACGCTGGAAGTTGTGGGCTTCTAGGGTGCAGCCACTGGTCTGATCCTTGGGGTAGAAATAGAGAACCACCCACTTGCCCTTGTAGTCGGAGAGGGAGACGGGCTTGTCTTCCTGCGAGGGCAGGGTGAAGGTAGGAGCGGTGGCGCCGACGGCGACAGTGTCGGCCGCGGCATGCGCCTTGATGCCGAAGGAGAAGGTTCCAAGGGCGGCGAGAAGAGTTGCGGAGATGAGTGATTTGCGCATGCGTAATCCTCTTTCTGATTTGGTGACGAAGAGATCGGGCCTGATGAGATGACGCGGGGGGATGGAGATTGGTTTTGAGCGCGCCTCCTGCCGTCCAGAATTCTACTCTGCGAAGATGGCGATCTGTGCGGCGTCGGCGGCGGCGATGATGGCGGGAGGATCAAAGAGGAGCGTCCGGCCAGCCTCGAGGGAGAGGCAGGTGGCCCCAGCCTCGCGCATGGTCTCGATGGTGCTGACGCCGATGACGGGGACGTCAAAGCGCATGTCCTGGTTTGGCTTTGCAACTTTGACGACGGTGAGAGAGCGGCGAAGTGTGGTGTCGCCGCCCATGGAGGAGGGATCGTCGATGGTGCGAAAGAGAGCTCCGGCGCGGGCGATGGTGGCATCGGTGCCTTCCATGGCTTCGACCGCGACGCAGGCCCGAGCAGCGATGACGACGGTCTGGCCCAGATCCCAGGTGGCGAGGCCGCGGGCGACGGTGCGGCCGTAGGCGATGTCGTTCTGCTCCTCGGCGTCGGGAGCGCGAGCTGTGAGCACGCCCGGTTTGGCGAGGAGCGGATCGAGGTATTCGGTGGAACTGATGAGCTGGATGCCCTCGTCGGCTAGGACTTTGGCGATGGCACCGAGGAGCATGTCGGTGTTGCGAGTGCGAAGGTTGAGGAGGAGCTTGGCGAGGCGCCAGTCAGGGCGGATGGAAGAGAAGATCTGCTTGTGCTTGACCTGGCCGGCCATGGTGGCGCGGGTGACGCCTTCCGCCTTGAAGGTATCGATGAGCTTTGAGAGTTCGCCGAGCGACAGCCAGTGGAGGTGAATGTGGGGATCCTGTTTGGCGCGGGCGGTGATCTCGGGATCCGTCTCCTCCTTAATGGCGGCGACGACGACGGTTAAGGAGTGAGCGCGGGCGGCGTCAAGGACGAGGAAAGGGAAGCGGCCGTTGCCGGCGATGAGGCCGAGTTTGCTCATGAGCTAGAGGATGTCATCCCAGAGGCGGAGTTCGGCTTCGAGGGGCTGCTGGTCGACGTGGCTGTTCCTGCTGAGGATCATGGTGGCGCGGGTGCTCGGGTGGTACTCGGGCCATGTTGGCAGGCCGGCGGCGGCGGGAGCTTCGCCGCGGATGAAGGCGCACCAGGCGGCGTGCATTGCATGCGCTAGCTGCTGTGCGGCGGCGTCGGCCTGCTCGGCTCCATCGAGCTTGTTCCAGACGAGGCCGAGGTCGATGGAGTGATAGGCTTCAGTGGCGTATTTGCCGGTGGGCTCGGAGAAGTCGAGGCGGTACATCCAGGTGGTGCCGCCGGCGTGGGTGTGGGCGTCTGCAAGGCGGACGCTTGGGATCCAGTACTCTTCGGCGGTGACGGCGCGGATGCGGCGCTGGTAGGCGGGCATGTCGGGGTAGAGTGCGGTATAGCGGGCGAAGACTTCGTTGAAGCGGGCGAGGGAGAGGTTGCCGAGGTCCTGCGGTGTGGGGTCGGCGGAAGGGTGCGGGCCGAGGAAGAGGGCGCTTTCGTCGCGGTTGCTGCCGATGAGGAGCCGCTTACCTTTCGCGGAGCCGGCGGTTACCAGATCGACGGGGCGGGCGGGAAGGAGGATGCGGCCGCCCTCCGTGTGGATCTCGGGGCGGAAGGGGAAGTGGATGCTGGAGGCTTCGATGACGCGCCCCTGGGTCTCGATCAGGGATCGGGCCGGTGCGGCAAGGAGGTCGTCGAAGATGTCGGTCGCCGAAGAGGATGCCGGATGGTCGCGACGCCACGCGTCGCCGAAGCTGTGCGCGACGGTGGCGGCCTCCGCATGGGTGAGTACGCGTTCGCCGCCGCCGCTTTCCGAGATGACGGAGTGGAAGAGGGTGCGGGCTTCCGGTGTGGCCATGAGGGCGGCTGCGGCCTTGGCGCCGGCAGACTCGCCGCCGACTGTGACGCGTGCTGGATCTCCACCGAAGGCGGTGATGTTTCCCTGGACCCAATGGAGCGCGGCGATGAGATCGCGGATGGCGTTGTTGCCGCTGTCGGCGAAGCTGGGGCCGAGAAGCGGCTCGAGGTCCATGAAGCCGAAGACGCCGAGGCGGTAGGCAACGGTAACGAGCACGATGCCTTCGCGGGCGAAGGAGGAGCCATGGAAGATGGGTGCGGAGGCGCGGCCGCCGGTGTAGCCGCCACCGTGTATCCAGACGAAGACGGGGTGCGAGCCGGTTTTCGCCGGTGACCAGATATTGAGGTAGAGGCAATCTTCGCCCGAGTGAATGTCACCGGGCTGTGTGGCGGCGGCCGCGAACGCCGTGGCGTCGCGCGTGCCTGTCCAAGGCTCGGGTGGAAGTGGGGGGCGGAAGCGGAGCGGGCCGACGGGTGGCTGGGCAAAGGGAACTCCACGGAAGATGTGGATGCCGTCGGGGGAGGTCTCGCCGCGCAGCGTGCCGAACGAGGTGGTGATGAGGGCGGAAGGAGTGGCGGAAGGAGCCCCGAGGAGGTGTTGGGGATCCAAGCAGAGATCGGCAGCTCCCAGGCTGGCCAGCTGCAGGAAGGACCTCCGCGATTGCCTGGAGATTCGGAGCGGATATACGCCGGTGAGGGCTGCGGCTTCAGAGGTTTTCATGAACACGATCTCCGCTTGCGAGTACGCCGGGTTTTTGGGCCCGGCACCTCGGTTCCCCTCGAATGTACGAAGCGCTGGCCGAGGAGATCATCCTGCATTCGCAAGGGCGTAGCGGCGACAGTGCTCGAGGTAGGCGGACTCGTGGTTGCCGACGAGATCGATAACGCCTGTCCAAAGCCAGGAGGGTGCGCCGAGACCGCGGGTGTGATGGCTATTGAGCTGCTTCGTCCAGGCCAGGCGGTCGTCGGATGGAAGCTGGCGGCCGTGCGCTCTGCCGACCACACCGGCGAGAAGGCGTGCCGTAAGGATGGCCTCTCGCTGGGTAAGCTCGTCCAGCTCGAATTTGAGGTCTTGCGGGCGGAGCTCGCGAAGAACGACCTCCTTGCCGAGCAGGTGTGCGGGGAGCATGCGCTCGCCAAGGAAGGGCGAGAGGTTGCGGGCACCAGTGACGACGCGTTCGGCATTGTTGGTAGGCATGTCCGCGACGCTGGAGGTCGGAGCTGCCGCGGCGATAGCTTCCTTGATGTCAACCAGGCAGAAGCGGCGATCGGACTTCTTGCCGACGCCAAGAAGGACGGCGTAGCGAAGCCGGCCGAGAGAGCTGCAGCCCTTCATCCAATACGCCGCGTCGTAGATCTTTACGGGAACGTTTTCGCCGCTGTGATTGAGGCAGCGGGCAAGATGCTGGGTCTCCTCTTCTGCGAAGAGCTGTGCCAAGGCAGAGCGCTCGCGTTCCGAGAGAGCCCAGAACTTGCGTCCGAGGGGGATGGTGGGAGTGACGTCTTCGATGCGCTCCTGGGCGAGGTGACGCCACTTGCGCTTGAGTGCGTCGGCCATGACCTTGTGGACGGGAGCAATCTCTTCGGTGGAGTCCGGCTGGTTGCGGCCGGAGAGCGCGGACAGGTAGCCCTCGAGCATCACTTCGACCATGAGAGCCGTGGTAACGCCGGGGAGATCGGAGCCGCGTGCGGCCATGGCAAGCGAAAGGCCGAGGCGAAGGAGATCGTGCGCGGGGTTGCCGACCACGGTCTGATCGAGGTCACGAATCTCGATCTCGACCTCCCCTTCGAGATCGGCGACCGGACCGAGGTTGCCGATGTGGCAGTCGCCGCAGATCCAGATGGGCGGGCCAGAGGGAATGGAGCTAGCGACGGCTCCGCTGTTGAGCCAGTCGTAGAACTGGATGGTGTTGCCGCGCACATAAGCGTGGGCTGAACTCGCCATCTTGAGGTGGCGACGGTGATTGAGAGCGACCTTGCGCTGATCCGGGGCTACGTGGAGCTTGGGCATCGTGACGGAGGCCTGTTCCGCAATGTGAACATACCGTCAATTCGATGCAGATGTGAGCGGGGAGGTGTGTTTTGCCGGAGGGGATTTGGAACGAGGTTTGAACCGCTACTTGATCATGCCGCGATTGCTGGAGGCGATGAAATCGGCGAGGTATTGGACGTGCTCGGCGGTGGGGTCAGTGGGAGCGAGGCCGGCGAGGACGTCGCGAATGGCGGCAAGGGCGTCGGTGGTGTTGCGCTTGGAGGACAGCAGGAGGCGGTAGGCGTGGCGAAGCTGCTGGAGTTGTGCGGGGGTGAAGCCGCGGCGCTCGAGACCGACCTTGTTGAGGCCATAGGCGTGGTTGTTGCGCTCGATGGAGGTGAGGGAGTAGGGAAGGACGTCCTGCGTAATAGTGGTGCCGCCGCCGATGTAGGAGTAGCGGCCGATGCGGCAGAACTGGTGGACGGGGCAGAGGGCGCCGACGACGGCGAAGTCCTCGACGATAACGTGACCGGCGAGGGTGGCGGAGTTGGCGAGGATGCAGCCGTCCCCGATGTGCGAGTCGTGGCCGATGTGGGTATAGGCCATGATGAGGCAATCGTCTCCGACGGTGGTGAGACCGCCTCCGCCTGCAGTTCCGCGGGAGATGGTGACGTACTCGCGGATTGAGTTATTCGAGCCGATGGTGAGGCGGGTGGGTTCGCCGTTGTACTTGAGGTCTTGCGGGGCGATGCCGAGGCAGGCGAAGGAGAAGACGCGGTTATTGTCGCCGAGGGTGGTGTCGCCGTCGAGGACGACGTGTGAGACGAGCTCGCAATGTTCGCCGAGGATGACGTTTGGACCGATAGTGCAGTACGGGCCGATCGTGCAGGTTTTGGGAATGTGTGCGCCTGGGGCGATGATGGCGGTAGGGTGGATGCCCGGTCTGGGCTGCTGGTGATCGGGGGGGCTCACGATGCGGCTACTCGGCAACCGGGGTGCTGGCGGGCTCGGCGGGCGTGGAGGCTGGCTTGCCCGGGCGGGGAACGAGTTGGCAGGTGACGATCGCCTCGCAGACGAGCTTGCCGTTTACGGTGATAGCGCCTTGCATCTTGACGGCGCGGGAGCGCCAGTTGAGGACGGTGACCTCGATGCGCAGCTGGTCGCCGGGGGTGACGGGACGGCGGAAGCGGGCGTCTTCGATGCCGGTGAAGACCATGAGCTTGGAGTCGCGGTCGGGAATTTCGGTGAGGAGGAGGGCACCACCGGTTTGGGCGATGGCCTCCACCATAAGGACGCCGGGCATGATGGGGTAATCGGGGAAGTGGCCCTGGAAATGAGGCTCGTTCATGGTGACGTTCTTGATGGCGACGATGCGCTTGGTGCGCTCGATTTCGATGACGCGATCGATAAGGAGAAACGGATAGCGATGGGGCAGGATCGACATGATCTCGAGGATGTCGAGGGTCTGCTTCGGGAGGATGGGTTCCGTGCTCGGCGGAGCGTCGGGCTGTGGTTGGGTCATGGCAGAGATGAGTATAGCTGCGTCGCCCGCTGAAGCTGCATGGGGAATCCAGGCATCTCGGGCGCGGGTACGGCAGGTTGGCTTGTTGACTTTAACAAAGCGATGACATCTCCGTGACTTCTGGTCCTGAGAAGAGACGTAGAAAAGAACTCCGTGCTGCACACGGAGTTCGCGGGCACGGAAAAGCTTCTACCCCAAGTTAACCAGGAGTTACTTATGTCTCGTTGTCCCCACTCTGTACTCGCATCGCTTCTGCTTGCAGGAGGGACTGCCCTTTACGCTGCCCCGATCCCGTATGGAGACCCTGGCCACCCTGCTCCTCTTACCAGCCTTACGGCAACGAGCACTGGATCGATCACAGGCTTCTTCGTGGATTCGAGCGCAGTCGACAATGATTCCATTGCTTTGCTGGACGTAACCAGTGGAGTAATGAGCTCGTTCTTCTTTGCCAACCATTCCACCGCTGTAGGAACCACGGCCAACTTTGGCAATGTGACGGCTGGCGATCAGCTCGTGTTTGTACTGCAGAATGCTTCAGAAGGCGACCTGCTGCGCTCGGATACGAACAATCCTGATGGCATCCCTCACGCGTACGTCACTTCCTTTGCGGGTGGTCTGTTGAACAACCGTTTGTTTCCGGCAGGGCTGTATGTCGGCTCTGAAGACCGTACGGTCGCGCAGGGTTCTGACCTGGACTACAACGATGACAACTTTATCTTCAGCAATGTGTCCACTGTCGCAGCGCCGACGGTTACGCCTGAGCCGAGCACGTTGGCGTTGATGGGCACGGGCGTACTGGGTGCCTTCGGCATGTTGCGCCGGAAGCTGGCTTGCGGATAGTCGAGGGCTGTTGGGGTCGATTGATTGAGCACGAAGAGCTCCGGACCTGCGTTGGTGCGGAGCTCCAGACTCTTGTGCGGTGGTGCGGTGGTGCGGAGGTGGGACGAGCCTACTTCTTTCGGAGAATGACCTCCGGGTTGAAGGTGTCGGGGGTGAGTGGCACGTTGTACTCGACCTTGCTGAGGAAGCGCTGGTTGATTAGGTCGCCGTTGCGATAGCGAGAGAGGGTGAGCGGCGTGGGGAGGTCGTTGAAGGTGTGGTAGTCGTCGTACTCTTCGCGGTCTTCGTCGTGGTCTTTGAACTGCTCGTTGCGCCACTCAAAGGTGCGGGCGAGGGGAAGGTGGGTGGTAACGTCGAGCTCGATGGTGACGGCGTCGTTGTTGGCGCTGAGAACGGTGAGCTTGTCGGCGAGGTGACGCTCGACCATGCTGGTGCCTTCGGCGACGACCATGACGCCGGGCGCTTTGAGCCACTGGAAGACGACGGCCTCGATGGAGTGGTTGCGGCGGCGGAGGTAGTCCTCTACCTGATCCTTGGGAAGCGGGTTTTTGCCTTTGTAGGTGATCTCGTACCCGTTGTCGGCGGTCCAGATCTGGACGACGTCGACCTTTTTACCGGGGAGGATCATGCTCTTGTCGGTAAGGAAGCCGATGCGCTCGAGCGGGGGCTGGGATTCGGTGCGGAACTGACGCGACTCGTTGAAGTCGATGGTGGCGCCGGTGGGCGCGCCGCGGAAAAAGGCGGCGGTGCGGCCGAGCTCGGTGGCAGTGTGGCGGGAGAGCCATGCCGGGCCGCCGAGGGCAGCGACCATCTGGTCGAGGAGTTGGCGGCCGCGTTGCTCCTGCGTCTGGTTGTTGGGCAGGGGAGGGGAGGCGTCCTGGAGGTCGCGGGCCTGGGCGTGGAGGGAGGCGGGCAGGAGAAGAGCAAGGCTGGCGAGGGTGAGGCAGAGGCGCATGGTTGGATTACCAGAGTTCGAGTGAGAGGTAGAGGTCAGCCGACAAGGACGGCTCCTCCGTTGACATTGAGGATCTCGCCGGAGATGAATCCGGCGAAGCGTGTGCAGAGGAAGAGGATAGGGCCGGCGATCTCGTCCACGTGGGCGACGCGCCCAAGCGGGATGAGCGCCATCGCTTTGTTGGACGCTTCGGGGTCATTGAGGGCAGCGGCGGACATCTCGGTGCCGACCCAGCCGGGGGCGACGCAGTTGGCGAGGATTCCTTTGGGGGCGAGCTCGGAGGAGAGGCTCTTGGTGAGAGAGATGAGAGCGCCCTTGCTGGCGGCGTAGTCGGCGTGGAAGGCTTCGCCGCGCTGGGCGGCGGTGCTGGCGACCAATACGATATGGCCGCGAGGGCTGATGAGCGGTCCGTCGATGCCGGATGTGGATTCGGGCTTTGCGAGCATGTGGGCGGTTGCTGCCTGGACGACGCCGAAGGTGCTATCGAGGTTGACGGCGAGGGTGGAGCGCCACTGCTGGAGGGGCATGGTGTCGATGGGCTGGTCGTGCGCGGGCCAGACGCCGTGGTTGACGACGAGGATGTCGAGTGAGCCGAGGGCATTGATGGCAGCGGCGACGAGGGCATGGCCGTGCTCGGGCGTGGCGAGGTCCTGCTGGATAGCGATGCAGTCTGTCGGACCACCGAGATCCGGACCACCGAGATCCGGGCCGCCGAAATCCGGGCCGCCGAAATCCGGGCCGGTGAGGTCTTGGCCAATGAGGTCTTGACCAGTAGGTTCCCGGCCAGTGAGTTCCCGGACGAGAGCCTCGGATTGTTCACGGGCCGTCTGGTAGCTGAAGGCGACGCGGGCACCGGCGTGGCGGAAGAGGCGTACGGTCGCGGCCCCGATGCCGCGGGAGCCACCGGTGACAAGGGCGGTGCGGCCGGCGAGCGAGAGCGGAAGGCCGGCGGCTGCGATGTTGTTGTGCATCCCTTGACGCTAACGAAAGATCTTATGGACACGCAAGCGGGAGAGGGCGATGCTGGTGCGACGCCACATGGTGCGAAGGCACCTGGGCCGAAGCCATAAGGAGAGAAGGTATGGGTAAGGTGATTCTGGTTGCGAGGATTCTGCTGGGCCTGATGTTTTTTATCTTCGGCCTGAATGGACTTTTGCAGTTTCTGCATATGCCGATGCCGACAGGGGATGCGGGGACGCTGATGACGATCATGTCCGGCCATGGGTGGCTGAAGTTCGTTTCGGTGCTCCAGGTGATTGGCGGGCTGCTGCTGCTGGTGGGGCGGTATGTGCCGCTGGGGCTTGTGATTCTTGGGCCGATCGTGGTTAACATCCTGCTATATCACTTCCTGATGGAGCCGACGGGTATGGCTCCGGGAGTGCTCGCGGCGGTGCTCGAGATCTTTTTGATCTGGGCGTACCGGCTCTCGTTTCGCGGGCTGTTTGACGCGGCGCCTGAAGTCTCGAGATAACACGCTAGATCACGCCCGGGCGGTCATTTTGGCGGCGAGCAGTTTGCGACGGTCCGCGATGATGCGTTTACGCTCGGACGAAGGCATGGCCAGGATGGTGCGGGCTCTTGACGGAAGCTTGGCGAGGGTGAGGTCGTAGGCGTGGCGGAGGTGTGCCTCCCACTCGGACGAACGGAAGACGTCCCAGCGCTCGGCGGCGATCCAGTGGATGCGAGCCATGTAGGGTGCAGGGAAGAGGCCCTCCTGCTCGAGGAGTTCGCTGTAAGCTTCGGGCCCGGCCGAGAAGGAGATGACAGCGCGGCCATCTCCATCCAGGTTGACGACGCTAAACATCTTGCCGCCGATGGCCTTATCGCCGACCCAGAATACGAGCTTATTGCCCCACTGCGTGGTTTCGACGACGCGCGGCAGCTTCAGGAGATACTCGCGGAGGCGATCGGCGTCCATGGCGGGGAGTATAGCGCGTTGGGATGGGCGCGAAGCTAATTCTCGTTCGGTTTGGGCTTGCCTTGCTTCTGAAGCTTGGAAGCCGCAGCCGCCTTCTGATCTGCCTTTTTGACGGCGACGCTCTTCTTGCCGAGCTTGGGTTCGCAGGAGCCCTTTTCTCCAGCCATTTTGCCGGGTGTCGGCTCGAAGCCAGACCAGCAGTGATTGCCTTCGGCGGCGGACTTCTTGGGAGTCTTCTTTGCCGGGGCTTTCTTTACGGGAGCTGGTTTTGCGGATGTCTTTTTAGTAGCAGACTTCGCCGGAGTTTTGGTGGATTCGGAGTTCTTTGCGGTCGACATGGGAGGTTTGAGGCGAAGTGAAGGAAATAGGCCGCCTCATCCATGGTGCAGAGTTGCGGTGTTTAGCGGAGCCGTAAACGGATGGGGCCTTTTGCAGTGGAGGCATCGACCGCATGGCCGCCCTGTGTGATGTGGACGGCACCTGAGGAGACAAGGCGACGGGCGGCGGCGCGGGCGGGCTCCATCAGCGGCTCCCATTGGCTCCGGTCGTCGGAGGCGGCGACGGCTCGGGCGGCCTCGGAAGGGCAGATCGTTTTGTCTCGGCCACGGGCATGGAGGAGGGCGAGGATCATAGCTTCGAGTGCGGCGTCTACCTCCGCGGGTCTTTGGGAGCGGCAGGTATCGGAGCAGAACCTCACATTGTCCCAGTCGCGCTCCCACTTCTTGCGCCAGGTAATGGTGCGGCCGCAGGTAGCGCAGGTTTTGAAGGCGTGCTCACCTGAGACGGATGGTGACCTGGGTTTGGGATCGGGCATGACTGTTGTATCTGTGTGATGCGGGCTGGCGGGATCTCGGAAAGGAGACCTCGCCGGTCTTTCGCAGCGAAGTTCAGCGAAAATCCAAGATAAAGGTCCAAAAAGCGGAGGTACGAAGTCTCGCGGAGATGGGAGTGCTGCGCGAAGCGATAGCGCATGGCAGCTGCCCCTCGATATAGTAAGCGCGTGCTCCGGCTTCGTGAGGTTCTGCTGATGCTCATGGTTGCGGTCGCTCAGGCTCAGCAGCCGGCCGTCGATGCTGGTCCCGATCGATCGACGCCAGCGACGCGTGCGATGGCGGCGCTGCTGCGGCAGATCTACGCGGCCCAGGATTGGAAGACGGATCCGAGCAAGCCGGCGGAGCGGGTGGCGTACTACCGCTCGGTGTTGAAGAAACCGCTGGATCTCCAGACGGAGATCACACTGCGCGAGGCGTTAGCGACGGAGCTGCTGAACGAGGGTGACAGCCCCGGGGCAGTGGCGGAGCTGGAGCGCGTGCGGAAGACGGTTGCGGAACACCATGGCGCTCTACCCCTCGATGCGGAGAAAGCGCTTCACGCGCAGCTTGGGCTGGCGTATCTGCGGCTGGGCGAGCAGCAGAACTGCCTGGCGCACCATGCGACACGGTCGTGCCTGTTTCCGATCGACGCGACCGGGATGCATCACCGGCCGGAGGGAGCCGAGGGTGCAGTGCGGGAGTACACGGCCTTGCTGCAGGCAGACACGACAGATGCGAGTGCGCGGTGGCTGCTGAACCTGGCGTACATGCAGCTGGGACGGTACCCGGCCGAGGTACCCCGAGCGTGGCTGATTCCGGCGAGCCTGTTTCGGTCGGAGTATCCGCTGCGGGCCTTTGAGGATGTGGCGGCGGAGGCGGGTTTGGGTGTGATGGGGCATGCCGGCGGCGTGGTGATGGAGGACTTCGATGGGGACGGGCTGCTGGACTTGGCGGTGTCGAGCTCGGGGCCTGCGGACCAGTTGCGGCTGTTCCATAACAACGGCGACGGGACATTTGCGGATGTGACGCGGAAGGCGGGTTTGCTGGGAGAGATGGGTGGACTGAACTTGATCTGCGCGGACTACGACAACGACGGCCATCCGGACCTGCTGGTCCTGCGAGGCGGATGGTGGCGGGAGCATGGGGCGTCCCCGATGTCCTTGCTGCGGAACCAGGGAGGTGGGACGTTTACGGACGTGACCAAGGCGGCGGGGTTGATGTCTTTTCATCCTACGCAGACGGCGGCGTTCGCGGACTTTGATGGCGACGGTTGGCTGGATCTATTTGTGCCGCACGAGTCGACCCCGGGCGACCCGCATCCGTCGCAGCTGTTTCGGAACAATCATGATGGAACGTTTACCGATATCGCGGGGGCGAGCGGTCTGGCGGAGTTGGGGTTTGTGAAGGCGACGGCGTGGGGCGACTTCAACAATGACGGCCGCCCGGATTTGTATGTTTCGATAAAGGGTGCGCCGAACCGGCTGTTCCGAAACGATGGGCCGATGGCGGGAGAGGATCCGGCGCGTCCGACGCGATGGCGCTTCACGGATGTGACCGCGAGAGCGCATGTCGTGGAGCCGGTGGAGAGCTTTACGACGTGGTTCTTCGACTATGACAACGACGGGTGGCCGGATCTGTTCGTGGCGGGGTACTCGTCCACGCCGGCGGAGATCGGGGCGTTTGAGGCGGGGCAGCCGACGCATGCGGAGATGCCGAGGCTTTATCACAATGAACACAACGGGACGTTTCGGGATGTGACGCATGCGATGCACCTCGATCGCGCGATGCTGGTGATGGGCGCAAACTTCGGGGATCTGGATAACGACGGATTTCTGGATGTGTATCTGGGAACGGGCGATTCGCTCTATACCTCCTTGCTGCCGAACCGGATGTTTCGTAACGAGGGTGGTCGGCGGTTTGAGGACGTGACGACGGCCGGCGGGTTCGGCCACCTGCAGAAAGGACATGGCGTGGCATTTGGCGATATCGACAACGATGGCGACGAGGACATCTTCGAGGAGATGGGAGGAGCGCTGCCGGGGGACAGCTACCAGAGCGTGCTGTACCGGAACCCGGGTACGCCGGGGAGCCATTTTGTGACATTGACCCTGCGGGGGACGCGCAGCAATCGATCCGCGATCGGGGCGGTGGTGCACGTGACGGTGACGGAGGCGAAGGGCCGGCGTGAGATCTACCGGACGGTGGGCTTCGGGTCGAGCTTTGGGGGGAATCCGCTGCGGCAGCATATCGGGCTCGGGGCGGCGACCGGGCCGGTGACCGTGGAGGTCCGGTGGCCGGGGCCGGGCACGGTGCAGCGGTTTGCCGATGTCGCGGTAGACCGGGCTTACGTGCTGACGGAGGGAGAGGAGAGAGCAACGCCGGTTGTTTACCGAAGCTTTAGGCTGCCAGTTCCGCTAGTGCCCGCGGGGATGATGGAGCAGGCTGGGCCGTAGCGGTATTGGGCGCGATCTGACCGGGCGGGGTCTTCCTTATACTTGGGAACGACTATGAATGTGACGACGACCTTTCTTCCTGTAGATGAGCAGATGGACCTACTTGCCAAGGGCGCGGCGGAGATCATTCCGCTGGAGGCGCTGCGGGAGCGGCTGACGGAATCGGCGAAGACGGGTGTGCCGATGCGGATTAAGGCGGGGTTCGATCCGACGGCGCCGGACCTGCATCTGGGGCACACAGTGCTGATCCGGAAGCTGCGGCACTTTCAGCAGCTGGGGCATACGGTGATTTTTCTGATCGGGGACTATACGGGGCTGATCGGGGATCCGACGGGGCGGTCGGCGACGCGCAAGCCGATGACGCGGGAGGAGCTCGAAAAGAATGCGGAGACGTACAAGGAGCAGGTGTTCAAGATCCTTGACCCGGAGCGGACGGAGGTCCGGTACAACTCGGAGTGGCTGAGGACGCTGGGGTTTGAGGGAATCATCCGGCTGGCGGCGAAGTTTACCGTATCGCAGATGCTGGAGCGCGAGGACTTCCACAAGCGATTCAAGGAGGAGCAGCCGATCAGCGTGCACGAGCTGCTGTACCCGATTGCGCAGGGGTATGACTCGGTCGCTCTCAAGTGCGACGTGGAGCTGGGCGGGACGGACCAGAAGTTCAACTTGATGCGGGGGCGGGATCTGCAGCGGGATGCGGGGCAGAGGCCGCAGATCGTGTTGATGGTGCCGATCCTGGAGGGGCTGGACGGCGTGCAGAAGATGTCGAAGTCGCTGGGCAATGCGATCGGCATCCAGGAGCCGGCGGGGGAGATGTATGGGAAGCTGATGTCGATCTCGGATGAGCTGATGTGGCGATACTGGACGCTGCTGACGGATGTGCGGGTGAGGGAGATCGACCAGATGCGGGCTGAGGTGGAGGGTGGGACGCTGCATCCGATGCAGGCGAAGAAGAATTTGGCGCGGACTATTACCGCGGGGTTTCACACGGAGGCTGAGGCGGAGGCTGCGGCGGAGGGGTGGGCGAAGCAGTTTCAGCAGGGTGGGGTGAGTGACGATGCGCCGGTGGTGGAGGTTGCGCTGGATGTCGAGGGATTGGTTGCGCTTCGCATCTCTGGAGAGGCCGTATTGTTGCGGATTCCAAAGCTACTCGTTATGGCGGGTCTCGCGAGGTCAACGGGAGAGGCGACGCGGAAGTTAGAGGAGAACGCGGTCAGTGTCAATGGAAGCAAATACAGCGAGAAAGCGATCTCACGGCAGGCATTGGGCGAGGAGCCGGCGTTGCGACTGGGCAAGAAGAGCGTACGTGTGAGGTGGGTGTAAACGGTTGCGGACTAAGAGTTCGTAGACTTGCGGGAATAGATAGAGTTGAATCAGCGATGATGATGAAACTTGTTTCTAAGATCTGGCTTGTCTGTCTGTGTCTGACTATCTTTCGGGTTCCTTTGTGTATGGCGCAGGATGCTCGGGAGATGGTGCGGCGTGCGGTGCAGTCGGAGATGGCGGCTTCACGAAACGACCACTCCTTGTGGCGGTACCGGGACGAGCGCCGGGATGAAAGTACGACCTCGGTTGTGGTTGAGACGACCGAAGGATCGGTGAAGAGACTGGTCGAACGGAGCGGGCATCCGTTGTCACCAGCCGAGTCGGATGCAGAGTCGAAGCGGGTTGAAGACTTCATCCATGACCCGGCGAAGCTGGCGAAGCAGAAGAAGGATTCGGCTGCCGATGACAAGAACGCGGCAGAGTTGCTGAAGATGTTGCCGGAGGCGTTTACCTGGAGGGTGGCGAATGAGAATGGTGAAACGGTGACGCTCCAGTTTGCGCCGGACCCGAACTTCCATCCGCCGGACATGCAATCACGCGTACTGAGCACGATGGAGGGCGAGCTGGTTGTGGATAAGAGACAGCAGCGTATCCGAACTATCAAAGGAAAGCTGACGCAGGATGTGCTGATCGGATACGGCATGCTGGGGCGGCTGAAGCAGGGTGGGACGTTTGATGTGGAGAGGCGCGAAGTGAAGCCGGGGCTGTGGCAGATCACAGAGACGCACGTACACATCGAAGGAAAGGCGCTGTTCTTTAAGACAATTGGACAGCAGCAGGACGAGGAACAGACGGAGTTTCGCGAGGTGCCGCGGGAGACGACGCTGGAGCAGGCGGCGGAGATGTCGAAGACGGTGAAGTAGCAGGTACAAACAAGACGAAAACAACGACCACGACGAGTACGCAACGGTCGCAACGGCTAGATGGTAGCGTTGCGCGGAGGCTGGGGTATGGCGAAGACACCGTATGAGCGGACGGATCGTGAGCTGATCAGCAGGATCGGGCGGTCGGCGGGGCAAAGAGCTGGGTACAAGCAGTTGGTGCGTGAGCTTGGGCTGGGCGGCGGTCGTGAGCGGCGGCTGCTGCTGGAGCAGCTGACGCGGATGACGGCTCGCAAGGAACTGGTGAAGATTGAAGACGAGATGTGGGCGCTGCCGAGTGCGGCGCCGGAGCGGACGGCGCGGGTGCGAGCGGGGAACGAGCCGGCGGGAGATGCTGGTGGAGCGAAAAGCAAGTACAGGGGTCGCTCCCCTTCGGTCGAGACGACGACGAAAGGAGGTGCGCCGCGGGAGACGCGGGACCGGTTGGTGGCGGGGCGGCTGGATCTGCATCGGGACGGGTATGGGTTTGTGCGGCCGAACGGGAGCTCGAACCGGGAGGACGACCTGTTTATTCCGCCAAACGAGTTGAACGGCGCGATGCAGGGCGACGAGGTGCTGGTAGACGAGGCGCCTCCGGGGCGAGATGGGCGAAGGTCGGGCCGGGTGGCGCGGGTACTAACGCGGCGTAACCCGACCGTGGTTGGGATCTTTCACTATGCGCGGCCGCACCGCCGGCGTGAGAGCGAGTGGGTGGATGGAAGTCTGGTGAAGGGGAATTACGTCACGCCGCTGGATGAGCGGATTGGGGCTCCGATTCTGATTCCGGAGGGAGCGGAGGTGGTGGCGGAGCGGGCGGAGTCGCCGCACCGGGTGTTAGGGGAGGAGGCTCGGGCTTCCCGGGTAGAGCCCAAGGATGGGCATGAGCCGCTGGAGGGCATGGCGGTGGATGTGGAGATCACAGACTTTCCGCAGCCGGGGCGGCCGGCGAGGGGGCGTGTCATCGAGGTGCTGGGGCCGCCGGATGCGTTTGGTGTCGATGTGGAGATCATCATCCGCAAGCATCATCTGCCGCATGTGTTTCCGACCGATGTGCTGGCGGAGGCAGGGGCGAGCGCGGAGCTGACGGTCGACGCGCTGGACGACACGGAGTTTGCGCGGCGGCGGGACTTTCGCGGACTGCCGATCGTGACAATCGATGGGGAGACGGCGCGGGACTTCGATGATGCGATGATGGTGCGAGAGCTCCCGAATGGGAACTGGGAGTTGCAGGTCCATATCGCGGATGTGAGCCACTATGTGAGGCCGGGGACGGCGCTGGATCTCGAGGCGAGGTTTCGGGGGACGAGCGTTTACTTTCCCGACAGAGCCATCCCGATGCTGCCACCGGCGCTGTCGAGCGGGATGTGCTCGCTGCGGCCGAATGAGGATCGGCTGGTGCAGAGCTGCGTGATGGAGATTGATCTGCGCGGCGAGTTGGTGGGTTATCAGGTGTGCGAGGGGATCATCCGGAGTGTGCAGCGGATGACATATACGCAGGTGCAGGCGGTGCTGGATGGGGATGCGATTGTCCGGGCGGAGTTCGGGGATCTCGTGCCGGAGTTCGAACGGATGTACGAGTTGGCGCTGCGGCTGAATGCGAAGCGGAAGCGGCGCGGGTCCATCGACTTCGACCTGCCGGAGCCGGTCGTGCAGTTCGACCCCGAGGGGAACATGGCCGCGATCACGAGGTCGGAGCGGGGGTGGTCGCACCGGCTGATCGAGGAGTTCATGCTGTCGGCGAACGAGTGTGTGGCGACGTGGATTGAGAGCCAGGGTGTGCCGAGTATGTACCGGATCCACGAGATGCCGGACCCGAAGCGGATTGTGGACTTCGAGGAGACGGCGGCCGGATTCGGTTACACATTGGGCATCGGAAGTCTGCCGGTGAAAAAGATAACGATGAAGAGCGACCGGCGCGATGTGCAGCGAGGGGCGAGCGGCGGAGGGCGAGGGCGCGAGGCTCGGGTGCATGAGGTCCCGAAGCGGATTCCGGTGACGCCGCAGATGTATCAGAGATTGACGGCAAAGATTGCGGGGACGCCGGAGGAGCGGATCCTCTCCTACCTGATGCTGCGGTCGTTGAAGCAGGCGCGATACTCGAAGAAGAACGAGGGACATTTTGCGCTGGCGTCGCCAAGCTATACGCACTTTACATCGCCAATCCGGCGGTACCCGGATCTGATCGTGCACCGGCTGCTGCGGGCGCTGTTGGAGGAGGGGGCGGATGCGCGGGGCGGGGCGATCCACTCCGAGGACTGGCAGCCGTGGCGGGCGGAGGTGGAGACTGCACAGGGTAAGCGGGGCGAGCGCGGTTCGGGGCGGCGCAAGGTGGACGACGATGCTGGGCCCATACCAGCGAGCGAGCTGGAGGCGATTGCGGCGGAGTCGAGCCAGACGGAGCGGCGGGCGGATGATGCGGAGCGCGAACTGATCGAGTGGAAGAAGATCAAGTTCATGCAGGACCGGGTCGGCGAGGAGTTCGACGGGACAGTGCTGTCATGCACGAAGTATGGGTTCTTCGTGGAACTTCAGGATCTGTTTATTGAAGGACTGGTGCCGATATCCTCGTTGGGTGGCCTCGGGGCGAAAGATTATCGTGACGAGGATCGTTACGTATTTCGCGATTCCGACCGGACGATTGTGGGGCAGAGGAGTGGGCGAGTGTTTCGTATGGGGATGCCCGTCCGAGTGCTGCTTGACCGAATAGATCGGCAACAGGGGAGGTTACAGTTTGCGCTGATCGGGGCTCCAGGGGCGGAAGAGGACCGGGTTCAAACGGGAGCGGGGTCGCTGCGGCGGTCGCGGAAGAGGGCTGTGGGGGATGAGGCTGGGCGGAGCCCGACGCGGAGTGGGAAGAAGGGCAAGAAGCGCCTGCGGAACCAGAAGGCGAAGGGGAAACGAAGGTAAGGGCGGAGGTGCTGGTGTGGACCAAGTGAGGCCGCACCGGGAGCGTGCGACCTTGCTTGTCTTCGCGCTGAGCTGTCGGAAGCCTAGGACGCTTTGCTGTCGCGGAGGGCCTTCACCTTATCGTGGGAGGCGAGGATGGAGGCCTGCTGGCGGATGAGGAGATCGCGGATGTCGCCGGGAAGGTGCTCTTTAACGGCTTCCTCGTAGGCCTTTTTGGCGACGTCTTCGCCCTGCTCGGCCGTGGCTAGAAGGGTGTGGTCTCCGCCGCCGAGTTTGGCTTTGAGTTCGCCCCAGGTGCGGTGGACCTTGCCGGAGACCATGCCGCTCTGGTGAACATCTTTGACGCCGAGGCGATGAAGTTCGTTTTCGAGCTCGCCGGAGAAGTTGGCTCGTTCCTGCGTCTCCTTAAGGAAGTGTGTACGGGCCGTGGGATCCTGAAGGTTCTTTTCGAGTTCCATGAAGCCCTGGTGGCTGTCGCGCAAGACGTCGATGAGCTTGCCGAGTGTTGCTTTTACTTTTCCGAGATCAATATTTTCTGCCATGTTTTCCCTCTTTCAATGTTGGATGCAGGTGGGTGAAGGGTGTGCTGGATGAAGTCCCTTGGATTTTGTCGAGAGCTGTTGAGGTCGAGTGTTAAGACCACAGCCCTGTGCTGTCCGCGCCCGGTACAATGGAGGTCAGGAGTTCTGACGAGCGATGGCACACATGGTTTTTTGCGCGAAGTACAAGGCCGAGATGGAGGGTTTGGAGGAGCCGCCGTTTGACTCGGATTTCGGCCAGAAGATTTACAAAAGCGTGAGCAAGAAAGCGTGGGGCGAGTGGGTAGAGCGGCAAAAGATGTTGCTGAACGAATACCGCCTACAGCCATGGACGCGCGAGGCGCAAGAGTTCTTGGTGGAGCAAATGAACGAGTTCTTCTTCGGCGAAGGCGGGGAGTTGCCGAAGGAATATGTCGCTCCGACCCATTGAGGCAAGTCCGTCTACCGCAATGAAACGATTTGCCTCGTGTACACTCGATATGTAGTTTACCCATCAGCCTGCCCGCCTGGCAGACTGATACAAAGTCGGGACGTGGCTCAGCCTGGTAGAGCGCACCCTTGGGGTGGGTGAGGTCGCTAGTTCGAATCTAGTCGTCCCGACCATTCTTCCTTTTGAGCCCTTTTGAAGATCAGATCGAAGGGCTTTCTGTATGTCGGCGTGACACTTACGGCGTCTACAGAGCAGTTCGAAAATACCAATCTCAGCACTTCGGCCTTTCCGCTCGAATCCCGCGAAAGGTACAGAGAATGGGCCTTATTCGCGAGTTCGAAGATCCTGGACGCGTCAACCACCCGATCTGATCTTTGGGCCTGTTTGAGGCCGAGCATTGCCATTCGAACTTGCTGTTCTTCAGCCTGCCAGTCCGCC
>JAABUZ0100003273.1_pt1 | contig 24476 bp, 26 predicted proteins | sample 5562091 | NCBI WGS metagenome assembly JAABUZ01 (sample SAMN12813069, study PRJNA571459) | rock metagenome | isolation source: Antarctica rocks | place: Antarctica: Victoria Land, Linnaeus Terrace sud | collected 2015-12-21
CCTGGATGAATCAAGTGGAACAGTGGTTCAGCATCCTGCAGCGTAAGCGGTTGCGCATTGTCGACTTTGCCTCGCTCGCACACCTCGAAGACCGCCTCCTCGCCTTCATCACCCACGGGAATGCCCGTGCCCATCCCTTCAACTGGTCGAGCAAGTCCGTCGCCAAAGTCATGGCCGCGTGCTCCAGCGATCAGCCGCTCGCTGCATGATTTCCATACCCCTCTTGCGTTGACGGGTACTTAGCCATCGTCTGGACCCGATTGGCGCGAACCTGCTGGTGCTGGCCGCGCTGTCATTCGCGCTATCCCGGCGGTGGCCGCTGGTCGCATTCGCCCTGTCGTAGGGCGCCACACTGGCATACGTGGCCCTGGGCTTTCTACAGGACGGTCCGTTCGTGCTCGGTGCGATGGCCGCACTGGGAGCAGCCGTGGTCCCGACCGACCCGGCCCGGTCGGTGGCGCTCGGCGGCGTCACCCTGGTGATCTTTGTCCTGGTTACTGGCACATTCACAAGCGTTCTGAGCACGGCGCTGTGGGTGATCGTCGCGCTGCTGGTGGGTCATGTGCTGGCGAATCGACGCGCGTATGTGGCGGCGATCGAGACCCAGGTCCGACTGGCCGAGCAGACGCGGGAGGAGCATGCGCGTCGACTGCTGGCCGAGGAGCGGCTGGGCATCGCGCGTGAGTTGCACGACCTCCTGGCCCATACCATCTCGGTGATCAATGTCCAGGCTGGCGTGGCTTCCCACGTCGTGGACGAGCGGCCCGATCAAGCCCGTGAGGCACTCATGGTCATCAAAACTACCAGCAAAGAAGCCCTGCAGGAGATGCGCGGGATGCTGGGCGTGCTGCGTCAGTCCGATGAACCTGAGTCTCGCACTCCCGCGCCCGGATTAAATCACCTGGATACCTTGATCAAGGGACCATCCGGGCAGGTCTGCCGACGCGCGTCGCGACGGACGGTCAGCCGTACGACCTCCCCCCGACGGTAGACCTCGCCGCCTACCGTATCATCCAGGAAAGCCTTACCAACGCACTGCGCTATGCTGGCCCGGCGACAGCGGTCGTGACGCTCAGCTACGAGCGCGACTGCCTGGTCATTGAGGTGAACGACACCGGCCGCGGATACGCAGGGGAGCACGACGGTACCGGCAGTGGCATCATCGGCATGCGCGAGCGAGCGGCTACCCTGGGTGGAGTACTGGAGGCGGGCCCGCGACTTGAGGGAGGGTTTCGCGTCCGAGCCTGCCTTCCCGTGAAGTCAGCGCCAGTAGGCTCAGCGGCATGATCCGTGTGCTGCTCGCGGATGACCAGGCACTGGTGCGTGCCGGTTTTCGCGTGTTGCTGGAGTCGGCGGCCGACATCGAGGTTGTGCGAGAAGCCGCAAACGGCGAGCGGGCCGTCACACTCGTGCGCCAAGCCCGACCGGACGTTGTGCTGCTAGACATTCGCATGCCGGTGATGGACGGCCTCGAAGCGACCCGGAAGATCACCTCGGCCAGCGATCTTCCGGGCGTGCGAGTGCTCATCCTGACGACGTTCGAGGCGGATGAGTACGTCTTTGAGGCACTGCGCGCGGGCGCGAGTGGTTTCGTGCTCAAGGACATCGAGCCAGCGGAACTGCTCGAGGCGGTGCGGGTGGTGGCGCGTGGAGCAGCGCGAGGAGCTCCCCATCGTCCGCTACGCCGACGTCCACGACCTGAAGGCCGTCCCCTGGGAGGTCCCGGACTTCTCCGTGGACCGTTACTTCGATCGTTTGCTGGCGATGCACGCCCTGATGGAGGCGGAGGGGCACCTCGACGTCGGCCTCCACCGGTTCTTCATCATCGTGCGCAAACCGTCCACGCGATGATCGGCGGCCAGCAGCGGATCGCGACTGGAGAGGGCGCGTCATCGGCCGGGCTGCGGATTTCGTAGGGATACACATCGACATGCTTCGCACCTGCACGATGCCCATCCGACGTTAGCTCGGGCGCGAAGCCATGTAGGAGATGATCCGCTCGACCTTAATCTTGCCGTTCTCGTCCAGCAGCCAGGTCTGCGCGGAGGGAAACGCCTTCGATCCCAACCGAGCGCCTGCGGTGCTGACCTCATACATGATCAGCGCGTTCTGCTCGTCGCCCATGGCCGCGATGACGCGCAGGCTGCCCGGCACGACCTCTCTTGCAAATTGAGCCAGCCCACGAGGCCCATCCACGTACTCCTCGATGCCGACCGTGTTCGCAGCCGGACTGTAGAACTGTACGTCCTCTGCTAAGTTGCCTCGCGCAGTGTCAAGATCGTGATTGGTCCACGCCTCCAGGTGGGCGCGGGCAATGGCGACTGCTGGCGAATCCAACATGCTTCCCTCCCATCCAAACTCATTCTGCTATCAGCTAATACTACACCGAACCTAGACTGGTGCGGGCCTCGACAACGGTCCAGCTGCGACCGTGTGCTACTGGAGAGGTGCATTCACTGCCGACATAGCGTGCCGTCGTTGCCGGGACGGTCTACTGATCCTCGCCGACTTCGGCTTGCGGTCGCCGGCTGCCCCCGGCGGTTACTGCGAACTGGACCCGCCTCCCCTTATCCCCGGCAGCAAGCACCTGGACGTGGTAGCGACCGAAGAACCGGGAGCTGTTCGGGACCGCACAGGCGATGGCGACGAGATCGCCCGTATTCGCCACTTGCACCGTGCCGGTGGGGAGCGGCCAGCCGCAACGCGTGAGCGGTACGCTGGCGACCTGGCCCGATCCGGTCTGGCCGCTCAGCGTACCGCTCACGCGGACCTGCTCATCCGGTTGGAAGCCAGCCCTGCCCAGGACGACCTGCGCCGGTGTGACGCGGACGCGAGAGGAACCTGGAGATGCAGGCTCACCCGGATGGCCGTGGAAGCGCCCATCTGCTGGGCGAGGAGGACTTTCGGGTGGATGGTGTGGGCAGCGTTGCCCAGCGCGGCGTCGCCCCCGCCACTGCAGCCATGCCGACATCCGGCGCGACGGCAGCGCGGAGCGCCGGTCACTATACTCAAACATGGTTCAAAGCGGCATGACCGTTTGGGCGTCGCCAATGGCCAGGCGGGAATACACTTCCAGCGATTGCCGACTGGCATGGTTAGAAGGGCTGATCAGTCGGCGGTTTGGAGAGGAATGCAGACATGAGTCCTGCGGTGTCCCCGACCAATCCGCCGAACCTGCCTGGCTATACCTGGCGCCCGGTGCGCTCCGACGATGCAGCGGCTCTCGGCGCATTTCAGGCGGAGTGCGCCGAGGTCAACAGCACGTTTGCTGATCACGTGGTCGACTATCAATCCGCCCTGGGTCCGGCCGGTCAGCCGCCGATCGGTGACACGCACATCGCGGTCGACGCCGCTGGGCGCATCGCCGCCATCGGCTGGGTTCATTTCGATAGGGAGGTAACGCACGAACATCGCGTGCGCCTCCACGGGGATGTACACCCGGCATACCAACAGCGAGGGTTGGGACGCTTCGTGCTTGGCTGGATGGAGGATCGCGCCCGACAGTTACTCGCGGAGCGACCGGCAGACCTCCCCGCCATCTTACGTATCGAGTTCGCCGACTCGCGACCCATTGCCGAGAGGCTGTATATGCGCCAGGGCTTCAGGCGTTCTTTTGGCGAACTGCGGATGCATCGCGACCTCGGTCAGTCGCTCCCACAATACCCGCTCCCGGAAGGCATCCAACTCGTCCCCTGGACGACGAAGCGGGCCGGGCTCTTTTTCGCGACCCACGAAGATGCCTGGAGCACCCGCCCCAAGCTCCAGATATGGCGGGAGGATGCATGGATCGCCTACTGGGATGGCGGCAACGACTTCCGCGCCGATCTCTCGCTGCTTGCAGTCGCTGGGGACGAAGCGGCGGCGCTCATCCTATGTGAAGTAGACGGCGTGACACGGGAGGGTTGGATCAGCAAGGTGGGCGTGCGCCCGCGTTACCGAGGACGAGGTCTGGCAACCGCTCTGGTGAGTCATGCCCTGCATACGTTCCGGGCCGCTGGTCTGACTACTGCCCTGCTGAATGTTGGCGACGACAACGCCGTGGCACGCCGGGTCTACGAGCGGCTTGGCTTCATTCTCGTGGGCCACCGCGTTGTCTACACAAAGGCGCTCGACTATGCTCCGCCGCATTCGAGAGGCGGGTAAGACCCGCAGTGTTCACCGTGAGGCCCGCCTACCCGCGCAGCAGATGTTGGCGAACTCAGGTGCCCTTCTCGTGCCGAGAGCGCCAGCATGGCCGCCTTCACGTTGCGGCCAGCGGGATCGCGTTTGTGGCTCCCGGTACCCGCGCGAGGCGCCAGGGCTACCGTGGCTCGTGATAGAGACCCGCGAGCTCCGGATCGGCTTTCACCGCGTGCTTCAGGGCGTGACGGGCGATGATGCGCCTGGCACTGGAGCCGGGACGCTCGGCGAGCCAGGTGCGGATGGCGTCGAGTACCAGCACTGGATGCTTGCGGGCGATGTCTCTCAGCGCATTGCCGACCGACTCCTCTACGGAACGGCTCTCGTCATCGCGGAGCCGCCCCAGCAGCTCAATGGCGACCTCGGGATGAGCCGCGAACCAACCGCGTTTGGCGGCGGTCCATGGACGAAGCCCTTCCGAGACAGCACGCCGTATGCTGGGATGTGGCGATGCCAGCCATCGATCGAGTACTGGCACCGCTTCCTGATAGCCGACGATGGCGCAATAGTCGTCGATGGCCATGGCCAGCGCTTCGTGGACCTGCCATGCTTGGTCCTGACCGCAGGTATCGAAGAGACGAGCCAGCGCACGTTCATCCCGGCCAGCCAGGCGACCGAGGACAGATACGGCCAGGTACCGCACCTCCCAGGCCTCATGGCTGTACCAAGTTGTTGCCAGTTCAAACGCCCCACGTAGCGGAGCAATTGTCGCCGCTTCACGGCGCAGGGCCGACCACGACATACCCGGGAACGTCGATGTATCGGATATATCTGGAACATTCATATGACGCGGTCTCCTGGCCCACAAACCCGCTCGGTCGCGTCGTTCATCTCGCCCCCCGGCAAGGCGGTGGGGTCAAGCAGCATATGCCTACCCGTGCCTGTTGCGTGCGACACTGGCGAAGTAGGCGACGACTTCCGGGGCAAAAGCCGAGTGCCTTCTACCCGGCACAATCTCCCGCGACACATTGGCGTAGCCGTGGCTCGCGGCTGTCGCCTCCACCAGCGCCCACTGCTCGTTGAGCGGGCCAAAGAGACGGTCTTTGTCACCCTGGAAGCCGTGAACGGGCAATCCTTCACGCGCGGGCGAGCTTGATATCTGGTCGATGCGGCGTTCGGCATAGTTGGTGGAGGCCGGCGACACCGCCGCGAGCCGATCCGGGTGTTTCAACGTCATCAGCCAGGTCAGATGCCCTCCCGCCGAAAATCCAGTCAGGAAGAATGTTGGGCGACCGCCATAGTCACGTACAACATCGTCGATGACCGCGAGCAGCCCTGCTTCGTCGAATGTCAGTGCGCCGTCGGCGCCAACCTCATCGGCTACAGCCTGTGAGTAGCCTTTACCGAGTGCATTGGGCGCTCCGCCATTCGACAGGATGACAGGCGTGACGATGATGAAGGGCCGCGTGCCCCGCGCCGCGACGAACTGGAGGTTGTTTGGCCAGAAGGCACCGCCCGCGCCGTCGATGGTCACCAGGATGTCCCATGGTCGCTCGGCTGACCAGCCGACGGGCAGCGAAACGTAGTACTTCATCGAGTGGGTGCGCGCCACCCGCAGTGCTGGCAGTACGCCACTCCGGGCCACCGATGCCGCGACCACGCCAAGTATCACAGCCGTCACGCAAGCAGTGATGGCATGCCGCCGTTTCGGTCTGGACTCCTCCCGCATCGCAGGATCACTCCCCGCCTAACAGCACATGGCAACGCTTGAGTCACATGAGCCACGCTACCATTCACTATGGACGTACCGCGGCGTGGAGTCAAGCACCGCCGACGTGCCGCTGGTGACAGAACTCGGCACGCACCACGTTCCTTCGAGGCACGGTGCGGGTGCTGTTCTCCAGAGATATTCGGTCGGAAGGATGACAACCATCCCCACGCCCATTGACTCACGAACATCTGTTCGTTAGAATTGCCGCATCGGATGAAGAAGGGACGTGCTATGGATCCACTACGCGAGTTGTTCTGCCACCATGCCTGGGCCACCCGTGCCCTGATCGACCACTGCGCCAACCTCTCACCAGAGCAGTTGCAGCGTACCGTTCCTGGTACCGCAGGCACCATCCACCACACGCTCACCCACCTCGTCGCGGCTGACGGACGTTACTTGTTCCTGATGACGGGCGTCGGCCCGACGGTTCAGGAAAGCGCACAACCGTCGCTACGTGAACTACGCGAGCGTTTTGACGATCAGGTACAGCGCTGGGACGCGGTGCTCAACAGGCTGGACGAACTTGATCCGACCCTACCTGCACGCGGCGGCTGGCCCGCGACACGCCACGCCCGTAACTTGCTCCTGCTCCAGGCGCTCCATCACGGCAATGATCACCGCACGCACATCTGCACCGTCCTGGGCGCCCACAACCTCCCGGTGCCAGAACTCGATGGGTGGCACTACTGGCTCGCTACCAGGCCACGGGAGGACAAGGCGGATTGAGTGTGGCGTGAGTCACGGGTCTGATGACCGCTACAGAGGACGGCCCTGGCCCGCGTCTATTCGTCGCGGGCCAGGGCCGTCGTGCCAGGGACTATGCTGACATGGCCCCGAGTTGCAAGGCACGAACCTTGAGAGGGACGTAATGGAGACGGAGACATCAATGCACGACCCGGCACCCCCACAGTCAAAGGCGGAACTGCTCACGCGCATCAACCAGGCCTGGGACGACGTCGCAACGCTGGTTGATCGGGCCAGCAACGCACAACTGCTCCCCGCGGGACCCGATGGTGGCTGGTCGGTCAAAGATCACCTGACGCACCTCACCGCCTGGGAGGGGCGCTTGCTCGCATTCTTGCAGGGGAGGACATTCGCTGACTACTTCGGGCCAGATCCTGCCGCCCTGGACTCGCCGATCGACGGACTCAACGCATTCATCGTGGAGCGCGACCGGGCCAGGACGCCTGAAGATGTGGTCCAGGCATGGCGAGAGATGCATCTGCAGGTGCTGGAGGCGTTGTACCAGCTCAGCGACGACGACCTCAAAGCACCCCGCCCCGATCCCGACAACCCTGACGACATCGAGCCGCTGCTCGGTTCGGGCGTGCTCGATGGCAATACATACCAACACTACGCGGAGCACGGGACAGCAATCCGGCTGTTACTGCCCAGATCGTCATCGTCGGATGGCGTGCTCCCCGCCTGAGTGGCGGCACGATCTGCGATACCAGGGAGGCGGTGATAATGGGGGAAGAAAGGGAAGCCGTATGCGGTCAACGCCGTGAACCTTATACTGGTTGTCCCACATGCCCCCGTGTCACTGTTGTGATTGTAGCCTGACAAACTCTTTGGCTTCGCGGGCCAGTGATAGCCACCGTTCGTCAGTCGATGCAACGATGCAGACCCACTCCCGCATGCGCCGTCCTTGACCAGCACGGAAGTCCATCCCTTCCCCCGAAGCGATGAGTGCATCCACACGGTGCCGGGAAAGTTTGACGACGAACTCCCCTCGTGACGACAGCATCGCGAAAATTTTTCCACCAATCCTCAGCCCCGCCGATCCGAATCCTTTTCCGGATGGGAGTGTGACGTCCGGATCGCCGCGGAACGCCTGGACAACGGTGGCAAAACGTTCCACTGAAGTGGCGTGTTCATCATTCATCTCACAGTGACCTCTTCAACACGTTGACGAAGCCAGGGAGGAGCCTGTGGATCAGGCGGACATGGTGAGGATCGTACGTGCATGCGACAGCCACAACCGCGCTCACGGTCCATCCTGCATGTCCAGGTAAAAGAGAAAGTCGAGCCAGCCGGGGGAGTACCCGAGCTGTGTCAGCACCAGCGCTACTTCGCTCCGATGTTGCGCCGCGTGCATCGCCTGATGCACGAGGACCTGCCACCGTGGATACGCCTGAGGTTGTTCCTCCGGGTTCAGGTAACGGACAATCTGTCCCAGCGAATGTTCGTCAAGCGACATCACAAAGTCCTGCGTCACTGTGTCGACATCATTCCAGACCTCACGGAGGAGCGAGACGGTGGAAAGCTGTTCCACGTGGAGGTCCGCCGGTGCTACCTGCAGTTGCGCGCGAGCGATCCAGGTTCGCTGAGCGTTAAGGATATGAATGAGCGTGTGTTGCACCGACTCGACGCCGCCCAACCGTTCCGCGAGCAATAACGTGTCGGTGAGTCGGGCTGCGCTGTCGAGGACACGCCGGTTACCCCATGCGGCATGGGCGTACAGTGTTTGGACATAGTCGGTCAGCACACGCCACCTCCAATCCCTGCACGCCGTGCCCTTCGACGATCAGGGTAGCACGACAGTGGATACTGAGCCTGCATGTGGGCCAGACGATCGTGCATGCCCATCGCCCGCAATGTTCACCCTACCACGCGTACGCCTCCGGCGCGGGACCGCCGGGGCCGGGGAAGATCTCGTCGAGCTTCTTCAGCGTCTCCGGTGCCAGCGTCAACTCGGGGGCGCGTAGCGAGCCGTCGAGCTGCTCCACGGTCCGTGGGCCGATGATCGGGGCGGTTACTACTGGATTGTGGAGGAGCCAGGCCAGCGCCACGTCTGCCGGTTGCTCACCGAGCTCGCGGCACAGCCCTTCGTAGGCTTCGAGTGTTGGCCGGAACCGCTCAATCTGCTTCGCCATGCCTTCGGAAGAGCGACGTCCTTCCGACGCTTTTTGCAGTGCGCCACCCAGCAAGCCACCCCCCAGCGGACTCCACGGGATGATGCCCAGGCCATACGCCTCACACGCGGGTGCTACTTCGAGTTCAACGCTGCGCTTGGTCAGGTTATAGACGCTCTGTTCCGACACCAGGCCCAGGAAGTGGCGACGCTGAGCCGCTTCGTTCGCCCGCACGATGTGCCACCCCGCGAAGTTGCTGCTGCCCACGTAGATGATCTTGCCCTGGCGGACGAGTTGCTCCATCGCCTGCCAGATCTCCTCCCACGGGGTCTCCCGCTGGACGTGATGCATCTGGTAGAGGTCGATATGGTCAGTCTGCAGGCGCTGGAGGCTATCGTCGCAGGCACGCCGGATGTGCCGCGCCGTCAGTCCGCCGTCATTGGGCCAGTCGCTCGTCTGCCCGAACACCTTGGTCGCCAGCACCACCTTGTCACGGCGTCCACCGCCCTGAGCAAACCAGCGTCCGATGATCTTCTCGGTATCACCGCGCTCCCCGCGTCCGTCTGACATGCCGTACCGGTTGGCCGTGTCGAAGAAGTTGATGCCGTGTTCGAGCGCACGATCCATAATCTGGAAACTGTCGGCCTCAGATGCCTGCGGGCCGAAGTTCATCGTGCCCAGGCACAGACGGCTCACCTTGAGACCCGTCCGGCCCAATCGCGTATACTGCACTTCTGCTGTTCTCCTTGTACTATCGCCTGCTCAACACCGGGGTCCGGCCCGAGCGTTGGCATGCTGCCGCATAACCGTGGCCAGGAGAACGCAGAGCGCCACGACAGAGGTGGAATGCGCGAAAGGGGTAGTGGTGGTGAAAATTGTAGACGTCGTTGCACGAGACATCCGTTTCCCCACATCACGGGCGCTCGATGGCTCCGACGCGATGAATCCCGACCCCGACTATTCAGCGGCATATGTCATCCTCCAGACCGACAGCCCCTCGGGGCTCGAAGGCCACGGCCTCACCTTCACCATTGGCCGAGGCAATGAACTGTGCGTCGCGGCGATCGAGGCGCTTGCTCCACTTGTCCGCGGCAAAAGTCTAGAATCGTTCACGGCGAATATGGGCGCGTTCTGGCACATGATGACCGGTGACAGCCAGTTGCGCTGGGTCGGGCCGGAGAAAGGCGTCATTCATCTGGCGACGGCCGCCATCGTCAATGCCGTATGGGACCTGTGGGCAAAATCAGAGGGCAAGCCCCTCTGGAAGCTTCTGGTAGACATGTCGCCCGAGGAAGTCGTGGCGTGCATCGACTTCCGGTACATCACCGACGCGTTGACGCCGGATGAGGCGCTCGACATCCTGCGCCGGAACGCCAATAGCCGCGCCGCACGCGAAGACGAGATGCGGAGAGTCGGCTTCCCCGCCTACACGACATCGGCTGGCTGGCTCGGCTACTCCGACGAAAAGCTCCGGAGCCTGTGCCGTGAGGCTATCGCCGAGGGGTGGAACCATTTCAAGATCAAAGTCGGCGCGAACCTGGAAGACGATATTCGGCGTGCCTCAATTATCCGCGAGGAGATCGGCCCCGACCGCAAACTGATGGTGGACGCCAATCAGGTGTGGGATGTGGGGACGGCCATCGCGCACATGGCCCACCTTGCCCGCTTTGACCCCTGGTGGATAGAGGAGCCAACCAGCCCCGACGACATCCTCGGCCACGCGGCCATCGCGCGTGCCGTCGCTCCGATCGGCGTGGCAACTGGCGAGCACTGCCAGAACCGCGTCATCTTCAAGCAACTCTTCCAGGCGAACGCCATCTCCTTCTGCCAGATCGATAGCTGCCGCCTGGGTGGCGTCAACGAAGTGCTGGCCGTGCTCTTGATGGCGGCGAAGTTCGGCATCCCCGTCTGCCCCCATGCGGGTGGCGTGGGGCTGTGCGAATATGTCCAGCACCTCTCGATCTTCGACTACATCTGCGTGGGCGCTTCGCTCGACCACCGGATTCTGGAGTATGTGGATCACCTGCACGAGCATTTTTTTGATCCGGTGCTCATGAAACACGGCCGCTATATGCCCCCCGAAGCCCCGGGCTACAGCATCACCATGCTTCCGGAGTCGCTGGACCGCTACGAGTACCCGCACGGTGACGCGTGGCAGGGCAGGGGCTAACCTGCCCATAGGCAGTGACTACGCATCGGCCACCGAGCCATCGGCAAAGGTGTACTGGGCACGGAAGTCAGCGCGGTAGGGATGCTTCCCCATCTCCGCCTCGTTCAACTCGATGCCGAGGCCGGGCTGATGCGACAGGTGGGCATACCCGTCCTTGACCTCCCACGAGGTCTGCACAATCTCATAGCGCCACGGGCAGCCAAGTGGGTGCTCCTGGATGGTGCAGTTGGGGGTGCAGGCGTCGACGACGAAGTTGGCCGCCGTGAGCACTTCGGAACTTGCCCCGTGGAGCGCCACCTCGATGAATTTGGCCTCGGCCATCGCGGCGATCTTTTTGGTCTCCAGAATGCCGCCATCGTGGGAGACATCCGGTTGGATGTAGGCGACGGCACGCTGCTGGAGCAGGTCGCTAAAGCCCCATTTTGTGAAGAGCCGTTCTCCGGTTGCCAGTGGCACGGGACTCCGTTCGGCGACCCACGCCAGTGTCGTAAGATCCTCGGGCTGGGTTGCCTCTTCGATCCACATCGGGTGTGCGGGCTCGACGCGTCGTGCGAAGTCGACGGCCATCGTCGGCGTAAACAGGCCGTGGGCATCGATCAAAATGTCCACATCATCGCCGATCGCCTCCCGCAGGCGGACAATCGCCGCCGCTCCCTCCCGGACATCGCGAAGCGGCTCCACAACGTTGTCGCGTACCGCGAACGGCCCCATTTTTATGGCAGTGTAGCCCTTGCCGATGAGGTCGTGGATGTGGCGGAGGCCCGCGTCCGTGTGGGGCGAGCCATGCGCGTAGCAGCGGATGCGGTCGCGTGCGGCGCCCCCGAGTAACTGCCATACCGGCGTGCCGAGCGCCTTCCCTTTGATATCCCACAGTGCCATCTCGATCGCCGAGATGCCGGAGTTGAGGACAGGACCTCCCCGCCAGCGGGGATAGCGATACATCGCCTGCCAGAGCCATTCGATGGCCATCGGGTCACGCCCCACGAGAAAGCGCGCATGCTCCTCAATCGACGCGACGATCGTCTGTGCCTTGCTGGTGACCGTCCCCTCACCGATGCCGACGAGGCCGTCTTGATCGGTGAACACCTTCACAAAGACCCAGTTGCCGCTACCCGCGTCCACCACGAATGCTTTGAGACTGGTGATTTTCATGAGATTGCTCCTCTACGCGTGCCGCTCGGTCAGCAACCGGTGCAGGTTACCGCCGAGGATGCGGTCTTTGTGATCTTCGGGCACAAACGAGCAGTGGGTGCGGAACGCCTCAATGGTTTGCCGGTACGTCATGTCGGGCCGCACCACCGGGTAGTCGGAGCCCCAGCACAGCCGGTCTGGCCCGAAATGTTCATAGAGACTCCGGACGATCCAACCGCAGTCGGCGTACGGGTAGTCCCACGCCACCTGCGAGACGTAATGGAAGCCCGACAGCTTGATGGAGATGTTCGGTACCCGTGCCGATGCCAGAATGTCACTCAGCACGGGGTACGGCGGCTGCTCTGCTGCCTTCGCGCCCGCCATGTGGTGGCACAGGAAGGGAACCGAAGGGAAACGCTCGGCAACCTGCCGCAGCACGGGCTGTAAGCGGGCAGGGATGGCGAAACTGGCGATCTGCCGCAACTCTTCCGCCGTGCCCAGGAACGCCAACCCCTCGTCCGACAAAAACCATGCGCCGTCGTCGTCGCCTTTCACGTAGTGGGTGAAGCCCTTGAGTCGATACGCTTCCACCGCCTGCCGCAGCCGGTCAGCCGCACCTGGAGTGTGGTACGTTGGCATCCAGGAGCAATCGACGTCGGCGATCTGATGGAGGCGGTCGGGATAGCGGCCAACGCAGTCGGCGATGTAGTCGTTGTTGTCGGGGTTGTCGTCGATACGGGCGCACACGACCGCGGCCTGATCCACGCCGGCGCGGTCCATTTCAAACAGTAACTGCTCGATGCCGCCACGGCTGGTGGGGTCGGGCACGGGAGGTTCGTATGGCCACCATCGCCACGCATGGCAGTGGGAGTCGATGATCACGCGCGTCTCCGTTCTGAACTGCGGGGTGCACGATGCGGGGTGGTTGTGTCGCCGGGAAAGTATACATGCCGTCGTGTCCGGCATCCGATGGTCCTATCAGGCAACCGACCTGAAATCCCAGTGCGTCCGGTCCGTTATCGTTCGTGACCGGGTAGCGTGTGCAATGATGGCGTGAGGTGACACAGACGATGTTCAGACTCCCGTGGCCCATCGACAACAGGCGCCTTGCCAGCTGGGCCGTTGCCATTGCCTGCTCCGGCGCGCTCATGGCTCCTGCCGCCTCCGCGAGCGCGGGTGGGACGATCGTGATCGATCCCGGGCACGGTGGTACCGATCCAGGCGCGGTAGGGAACGGCGTCCGGGAAGACGACGTGGTGCTGGGGATGAGCCGGTATCTGGGTGGCATCCTGACGCTGCAGGGATACCGTGTGGTCTTTACCCGAACCGATGACGTGAACGTGGGCAAGCCAGGTGATATCGGTGGCGGACTGGCGTTGCGTGCCGCGATCGCGAACAATGCGGGCGCCAATGCGTTTGTCTCGATCCATGCCGATTCATCAGTTGATCCATCGTCACGCGGCATGCGGACCTTCTACTGGGGGCCAACGGAAGAGTTGCGCGGGGTGCGGGCGCCATTTCGCGTTGCGCAGAGCCGTGGCCTGGCGCGTCTGGTCCAGCAGTTTGCTGTGCGTCGGAGCCAGGCGCCCGACCGCGGAATTGCCACCGCGAACTTTTATGTCCTGGGTCACACCATGATGGCCTCGGTACTCATCGAGTCGGGGTATGTGACGAACCCTGGCGAAGCGCAACTGCTGAACTCCCCCGGCTACCAGCAAGCCATAGCCACTGGCATCGCCGATGGGATCACGCAGTTTATCTCCGCTGGCAATCAAACGGCAAACAGTGGGGACAACAACGAGAGCGGCACCACGGCGACATCGTCCACCCCACGGCTGCTCGGCACGTATACCGTCCGGATGGGCGACACCCTTTCGGATATTGCACAGCGTTTTCACATCGATGAGACGGTACTGGCACGAGCCAATGGCCTCCGTGACGCGAATCTGGTCGTCGCTGGCCAATCCCTTCGCGTCGCAGGCGATGCTGGCGCCTCACCCGCAACGTTGGCCACCGCGAGGGTGGATGGGCCGAACGCCGGTGCGGGGCCAGTGTACACCGTGCAGGTTGGTGATACGCTCTCAGACATCGCGCAGCGCTTCCATACCGACGAGTCGCTGCTGGTGCAGGGCAACAGTCTGCGCGATGTCAATACCGTCGTCGCCGGTCAAACACTCCGGCTGCCTGATAGTCCGACCCAACTTCCACAGGCGATGACCCCCGTGCCAGGCACAGCGCCCATGTCCAGACTACAGGGCAGCTACATCGTGCAGCCAGGCGACAGCCTGTCGCTCATTGCACAACGCCTTGGCGTCAGCGAATCGGCACTGGCCGAAGCCAACGGACTGCGCGATCGCAATGTGGTGATAGCAGGTACGGTGCTGCGGATTGGCGGGGACGGGGGCGGGGGCGGAGTGTCGCAGCAACCGTCAGTACCCCTCGCGTCAGGCAGACGAGTTACTGCTGGCTCCATCACCTATGTTGTCCAACCCGGCGATACGCTGTCGGGTATAGCACAACGTTTTCGCACGGATGAAGCTACGCTCGCACAGACAAACGGCCTCGCCAACCGTAACCGCGTGGTTGCTGGCTATACGCTACACATCGTGCAGCGCCAGTGAGGCGGCGAGACGCCTGAGAGACACGGGCAGAACATCACGCCTCCCGAAGCGCACGGACGATGTTTCCTTACTGTGGTGGCGGCAGCGACGCAAGCAGTCCCGCGAGGACGACGACCCCGGCCAGCACTGAGAGTTCCAAACGCCACCAGTATGGTCGATCTCCTTGACGCCCGTACGTACCCATGAGTGCCACGAGGCCCGCGACACACACGACGCCTGCTTTTACCGTAACCGTCTGGCCGTAGCTGGTGGTGGTGATGTTGCCGGGGCGCCCCAGGCGTAACGCGGCAAGGGCCACGCCACTGACCGCGACCACGGCAAGTGCGGTCGCCGCCAGCCAGCCGAACCGGCGCAGCAATCTCGGGGCACTGATATCGCCTGCGGCGGGTGGCGATGACCGCGTGGAGCGCCAGATGACCACCAACGCGATCAATCCACCGATCCACGCGGCCATTGCCATGACGTGTAGTGCGTCGAGGCCCGTGGAGAGCCAGGGATCGCCACCACTGATCGCATGGCCCGCGTGACCGTCGGCCAGGGCCACCAACACTGCGAGCACCAGCACTGCCCACATGCTGCCCCGTGGCGCCTGTTCACGCAGCCCCACGAGCACCCAGAGGAGCAACGCGGCTCCGGCCCGCTGTGCAAGGACCAGGCCAAAGGAGGAGCCAAGGATGTCCGCCAGCGTCTCCGCGTCGTACATATCTCTGGCTCCCAGGCTCGCTCCTCGGGCCACCAGGGCCACCGGCTCGGCCAGGAGCATGAGCACGATGCCGGTCCCAACGAGCAGCCGGATCAGCCGTTCGGTCCCATCTGGCACGATGCCGTTTGAGGGCCACTGCGGGTGGTCGGTCACGGAAACGCCTACGACCGGCCACCTGCCGCGGCCGCTCTGGGCAACGCCTTGGAGTCTCGGGTGCGTATCGGCGTCTGCAGCACCAGTGGTCGTGACCAGGGGGGCCGTACGGTGGGCCGGCGCCAGCACGACGGGCAGGAACAGAACGGTGCCAAAGCTCAGCGCATAGCCGATCAGGTGGAGCCAGCGGGCCACGACCTGGAGTGCCAGACCCAGCGGCGTGACCGCACCGACATCACCAGCCCCACTGTTTGCATCGATCGATGCGGCACTGCTGTGCCCCACGCTGAAAGCAAAGCCGCCCCTGGCCGGGTGAGTGTCCTGGGCGATCACGCGCCAGGTCACAATGTAGGTGCCCGTTTCAGCGGCGTCTATCCCAACACGCATCTGTTCGCCGGTGACCTGCGCCGGTCCGCGCTCAACCCGCCTGCCCGATGGTGCCGTAACGCGCACGCCCTGCCCGACCGCTTGCACTGGCTCTGAAAACTGTATCTGGATAGTCGATGGCGCAGTCTCCATAATGATGCCAGACGTGCACTCCGGGGTAGCTGCGGCCAACGGCACCGCTCGTGCCAGACAGACGTCTGGCGGGTCAGCGGTGACCAGCCGTGCGTGGGCCATGGCCGATGTCGGCGCCGCTAGCCAGAACAGCACGAGTGCGGAGAAAAGGGTACGCCGGGAAGTATGCCATCGTAATCCGACCGGCCGGGTCACTCGCGGGACGTTGACACGAACACCGTGTTCAGGATGCGGCCGCGGCACCGACGCCAAGTGGTGACGCGGGCAGAGGGTGCTCCGGCCCACGCTCGGTTCCGCCAATCCGCACCACGAGGCCAGCGGCGACGAGGCAGAGGAGACCGGCGGCCAGAAAGCTCACCTGATAGTTGCCCAGCCATGTACGCAGTGCGCCGGCGTCGAACGCCACGGTGGCCGCCCCAAGCTGATGTGCCGCCGAGATCCAGCCGAAGTAGATCCCCACATTGCGCTTGCCAAAGGCATCCGCGGCGAGACGAACCGTGGGTGGGACGGTCGCGACCCAGTCGAGCCCATAGAAGACGATGAAGAGCCCGAGCCCAAAGTACTGCGTGCCAAACGCGTACGGTAGAAAGAGCAAGGATAGCCCGCGAAGGCTGTAGTACCAGCAGAGCAGCCAGCGATTGTCGAACCGGTCGGAGAGCCAGCCCGACATCGTGGTGCCAATAATGTCAAAAATGCCGATCACCGCCAGCATACTCGCCGCCGTGACTTCAGGGATGCCGTGTTCGATGGATGCAGGGATCAGGTGGGTGCCAATCAGCCCGTTCGTGGACGCTCCACAGATGAAGAAACTTGCCGCCAGGAGCCGAAAGTCGCGCGAGCGCAAGCCCAACCTGAGTCCGTCGAGCGCTGCTCGGAAAGGGTTCACGGTGCTGCGAGCCATGTCCTCCACATGTTTCGCGCCGTACGCTGGCATGCCAATATCCTGCGGCCGGTTTCGCATGAACAGCGCGACCAGCGGGACGACCAGCACCGTCGCGCCTGCCACCGTCAGAGCGGCCCATCGCCAGCCAAAGGCGACCGTGAGCGACATGAGCAGCGGCAAGAAGATCAGTTGCCCCGTGGCGCCGCTCGCCGTCAGCACACCCATAACCAGACCACGCCGTTCCACAAACCAGCGATTCGCGACCGCTGCCGCCAGAACTGTTGCCATCGCGCCTGTCCCCAGGCCAACAACGACTCCCCAGAGAAAGACCAGTTGCCAGGGTGACCGCATGATGGTGGTGAGACCTGCGCCGAAGGCGATGGTGCCCAGGGAGATTAGCATCATCCGGCGGACGCCAAACCGCTCCATCAGTGCCGCCGCAAAGGGACCGCAGAGACCGTACAGCAGGATATTAATAGAGACGGCGAACGACACCGTTGCTCGGCTCCAGCCGAACTCGCGTTCCAGCGGCACAATGAGGACACCGGGTGTTGAGCGAATACCAGCCGCGGCAAGGAGCGTTACGAAGGTGACACCGGCCACGACCCACGCATAATGGAACCGAGGCCGCGCTACCTCGCTCATCGTCGCCATCCTGTTTGGGTGTCTCACCCTGGTATGCTGTCGATCCGCGCTTTTATCGCCTGCCCGTTCAGTATAGATGCCTACCTATCGTTCGTCCAGCATCAGGTGTCTCAGTTCCGTGGATGTTGGCCAGGGAGGTTTGTGCTGACGTGGTACAGTGTTCATCGACTGCATGACATGTATGGTGGGTCCACCTCAGTGTTGTTGTTAAAGAAGCTGGGCATCGTGACGATGGAGCGTGTATGAAGCTGTCTGTTCTGGTTCCCGCATATAACGAGGAGCGGACGATTGAGGAGATCATCCGGCGCATCGCGGCGGTGCCCTTGCCTGTTGACATTGAGATCCTTGTACACGACGACGCATCCACCGATCGCACACCACGAATTCTGGCAGCTTTGCAACACGAGATGCCCCAGTTGCGCGTCCTCCGGCGCGAACAGAATGGCGGAAAAGGTGTCGGCATCCGCACACTCATCCGAGAAGCGAGTGGTGACATCTGCATTTTTCAGGACGCCGACGACGAGTACGATCCGGATGACTACCGACGGCTTCTCGATCGGTACCTTCATGGCGGGTGGCCTGCGGTCTATGGGTACCGTAACCTGGCCGGCCAGCCGCTGATTGGTCGCATCGGCAATCACGCCCTCACCGTCTTGACCGACTTGCTGTATGGCGCATTCCTCCGGGACATGGAGACCTGCTACAAACTGATCGATGCGCGACTGCTCCGGTCGTTTCACCTCGAAGCCAATGGGTACGACATCGAGCCCGAGTTGACGATCAACCTGCGGAAGCGCGGGTACCAGATCCGCCAGGTGCCCATTCACTATGCGCCGAGACCCACCGCAAGCAAGAAGCTACGGCGGCTGACCGATGGTTGGCTTGCACTGCGTATGATCTTGCGCCATCGATTGCCGAATGCACCGGCCATGTTCCCGGTAGGTGTTCACTCCCCGTGGGCGACGCAGCTTCGCACCCGAGATCAGGTGATACCGAACACCAGCGCTGCCCCTGAAATTCCAGATGTCGTGATGGACCGCGCACGCTGACGTCGGCGAGGCACCGGCAACCGAAGGTGTTTGACCGGTTGCCCGTGCCTCTGCCGAACGGAGGCTACCCCCGGGTGAGTTTGGGCACCCCCTGCTGCTCCCAGTAGGCGTCCATATCGGTCTGCCAGCCGTAGTAGGCATCGCCACTTAAAATGTCCGCCACCTTCACGGACTTGCCCGAGTGAGACGATTCGTAGATAGCCTCGACGAGACCGATCGTGGAGAGCCCGCCCCACGCATCGACTTCTGGCTTGCGGCCGTGTTCCACCGCATCCAGAAAGTCCCACAACTCTATCGCGAAGTGATCGGTCACACCGTTGGGGAAGAGCCGCTGCATCAGATCGGGGCCGAGTGCCTGGCGCTGCTTGGCCTGTAACTCTTCCATCGAGAGGTAGCTGCCGTCGAGGCCGCGAAATTCTCCCGGTCCCATAAACTGATGGTAGACCACGTACCGGTTGGAGTAGTTGGTGTCTTCGATGGAGCCGTCACTGCCGTAGATCACGCAGTTGCGCGTCTCTTTGCCCGGCACCTGGAACGACCAGCACCACGTCCCGACAACGCCATTCTTGAAGCTGATCACGACGACCGCACTGTTTTCGCGCTCATTGACGATGCCTTCACCACGGACCGGCTCGCCGTCGGGCCGGAACGCGCGGAGTTCGGCAAAGACCGTCTCAGGCTCGCCAAAAAAGTACTGGATGGTGTCGAGGAAGTGGAAGCCGGAGTCGATGATACCCGCGCCACCACCCATGGCACGGTCGCGCCGCCAGAGCATGGCGGGCCGCAACTGCGCGGGAGGGGGCGTGGCGCGATACTGCGTGTAGTCGGCAAAGAACATGCGTGGCTGCCCGATGAGTTTCGCGTCATTGATGGCCCAGTGAACGGCGCGCTGACCCGGCATGCGCCGATGCGGCACGGCGGTGGCGAGCACCTTGCCGGTGCGGTCGGCGGCTTCGGCCAGCAGTTTCCCCGTTTTCACCGTGACCGTGTACGGTTTTTCCATAATGACGTCGAGGCCCGCTTCGAGCGCGGCAATGCCGACGATGTGGTGCAGCCCGTGGGGCAGGCAGATGTCGACGGCGTCGACGGGGGCCTTCCGGATGAACTCCTGCCAGTCGTAGAATATCTCGGGATGCGATCCCTGGTCGCGCTGGGCAACTTCCGCGACCGCCGCCAGATTCGTTTCATCGGTGTCGCACAGCGCGGTCACTTCGAAGTTATCGAGTCCCGCGCGTTTGAGGGTGCTGAGGCCAGTGATGTGCCGGTTGCGGGCGATTCCGCCGCAGCCAATGATCCCTAGCCTGATTTTCTCTTTTGCCATGAATGTCTCCTTTTGAATGGGTGCCTATTCCGCCAGTGGCTCGATGCGTGCCACTATTTGCGCTCGGTTGCCTGCGGGATCCGTAAAGAACGCCAGCCGATCTCCAAAGGGATTGGTGGATGGCGCTTCGACGCTCGATCCCGCCTGGCGTAGTGCGTCGATGGTGGACTCGAACTCCGATGGATCCACGACGAAGGCGAGATGGTGTGGATTGCCCAGCGGCGGTGCGTCGTTGGGCAGGAGTTCGAGTCGGCCGCCTGCCCCATCGCCGATAAAGGCAAGTTGCCCCGGCGCCTCCTTGATGACGTGCCAGCCGAAGACGGTTGTATAGAAGCGAACCGTCTCATCGAACTTGTCCCGTCGCGCGCCCACGCCTACATGCTCTAATCGGCGAACGTTGGCCATACGTGTCTTCTCCTGTCTACCCTCCGCAGTGTCATGCAGCCGCATTCGCGGTGCCAGCGCTATTCTAAAGCCCGGGCCTGTCGTGCTGTCAGCACGCGCCGGGTGCGACGCACCATCGTCCGGGACGCCTTTGCGCCACGGTATATCGCCCAGCTTGAACCGCGGGTAGAGGCGGTGGCCGCCGAACTGCTTCATCGGCTTGCACTGCGCGATACGGCCGATCTGGTCGCTGACTACGCACTGCCGCTGCCACTCATTTCTGAGATTCTGGGCGTACCCGAGCGCGACCGCTTGCGCTTCCGTCGCTGGGTCACGCCGCTGCTGGCCTTGAGCACGTCGAGCGGGCCGGACCTGCGGCTGCTCCTCAAACTGCCCGGTATCCTTGCGATGACGCGTTTCCTTCGTCGCCTCATCGCGGAGCGGCGCATTCACCCCCGCGATGACCTGGTGAGCCAACTGGCTGGCGCCAATGAGGACGGCGACCGCCTGAGCGAGGACGAATTGCTGGCCATGGTTGTCATTCTCCTGATTGCTGGCTACGAAACAACAGTCAACCTGATCGCAACCGGTACCCTCCTGCTCCTGCACGACCCCGGCCAACTCGCCGACCTGCGCGCCCACCCAGACAAAGTCGGCCCGGCAATCGAGGAGATACTGCGACTGGCGACACCTATCGACGTCGCGACGGAGCGCCATACTCGCGAAGACGTAGAGATCGCCGGGGTCACGATTCCCAAAGGTGCACTGGTGCTGGTCGGGATCGCCTCAGCTAACGTCGATGCGGCGCGCTTTTCCGATCCTGAGCGGCTGGATCTTGCCCGAACCGACAACCGCCACCTGTCCTTCGGGTTAGGGCCGCACTATTGCCTGGGAGCGCCCCTCGCCAGGCTGGAAGGACGGGTGGCGATCAGTGCGCTCCTCAACCGCTTTCCCGACGTTCGCGTCTCAGTGCCGCTGGAGCAGCTGCATTTGCGTCCGGGTATGTCGCTGCGCGGACTCACGTCTCTGCCCGTCACACTATCGTCGTCGTGACACGGCGGGTGCATCGGAAGACTCGGTGGGTCGGCAGCAACCATCTCCGGCGTGTAAGGGGAGCGTCATTCGACGCACCGAGTTTACGGACGACGTTGGCGCAGGCGTGCTCGTGGCGGAAGTGAGCGCCCTCGTTGTTTCCGATGTCCTCACGGACCAGCCCGGTGAAACCGCCGGTAGAGGCATCTCTCAATGCCGCGTATGCGCCGCTGCCCGACCTGTCCGCGGTGTCATCTATCGTGAGCCTGCACCTCCCACTGACGCCAAAAACCCGGAGAGTCATTGGCGGGGCCCAACTGCTGGCCATGCCAGTAGGGCCATACCTTGTCAATACCTCACGAGGTGGGCTTGTGGACGAAGCGGCGTTGCAGGCGGCAATCGAGCGTGGACATGTGGCGGGCGCGGCACTCGACGTCCTGGAACGGGTCAGCCGAGCGGAGCAAGACGCAGCGATGTATCAGGAGCGTGCCCGCAACCTCGAAGAGGAAACGAAGCATCTTCGAGCGCACCTTGCCTTACCGCCGCCACAACCTGATCCAGTGGAGGAGTTGCGGGCGAAGGTCGATGAACTGACCTAACAGTTACGGGCACAACCGGATCAAACGTTCCGCCCCTGGCGGCAGCGTTGGCGGCGAGGGTAGCATGTTTGCCATTGAAGTTTGCACACACGATGGCTGAGGTGGGAGCGGTGACCAGAGGAGCAGGCGCGGTGGGGCTGGACGCAAGACAACCGACATGGCATCGCTAAGTCTTTGGCACAACCGGGCCTTCCTTCGCCTGTGGACTGCGACGATCGTATCGAACGCTGGCTCCAAGGTCACGGCTCTCGCGCTGCCTCTTACCGCCATCCTGCTCCTCGGCGCCACTCCCGCACAGATGGCCTTGCTCGGCATTGCCAGCCAGGTCCCTAACGTTCTGTTCGGCCTGTTCGCCGGAGTATGGGTGGACCGACGGCGTCGACGCCCGATACTCATTGGAGCGGACCTTGGCCGTGCTGTCCTGCTCGGCTCGATCCCTGTCGCTGCTCTCATCGGCCACCTCACGTTCGTACAACTTTGGGTGGTGGGCTTTGCGTCCTCAAGTCTGGGAGTCTTTTTCCAAATAGCGTCGATCGCCGTGCTCCCGGTGCTGGTGCCTCACGTCCGATTGGTGGAGGCGAATAGTAAACTCTCGGTCAGTGACGCGGTTCTGTCCGTCGGCGGGCCAGGGCTCGCCGGTGGGCTCATCCAACTCGTGAGCGCCCCAGTCGCTATCCTCGCCGATGCAGCCTCCTATGTGCTCTCCGCTCTGTCTCTTGGTGGCATTGGCACCGCCGAACGAGTGTTGGCCCGAGCGGAAGGGCGCTGGGATGTCTGGGCCGGAATTGGCGAGGGCGTGCGGGAGTTGCAGCGGACGCCAGTCCTGCGCGCACTCACCACGTTCCTCGGCATCGGTGCGATAGGATGGGCCGTGCAGAGCGCAGTCGTGCTCCTGTTCCTGGTGCATACGCTCGGCTTCACGCCAGCGACGCTGGGCATCGTCGGAACCTGCGACGGCGTCGCGGCGCTCCTGGCCTCATTGAGCGTCGGCCGCGTCTCCCGTATCCTTGGAATCGGGCCGACGGTGATCTTGGGCAGCTTCCTTGGCACCGTCTCCGACCTGCTTGTCCCGCTTGCTGCCTTTGTACCACCGCCGCACACTCTGCCCATGGTCATCAGTGCAAAGGCGCTCGCTGGCATCAGTGTCGTCTTCACCACCGTCCCCGCAGTCAGTCTACGCCAAGCCCTAACCCCCGTAGAACTGCTCGGACGAGTAACCGCCGCTCGACGCTTCCTCATCTTCTCTCTGGGATTAGCGGGCTCCGTGCTGGGCGGATTCCTTGGCAACAAGATCGGGCTGCTTCCGACGCTCTTCGCGGCTGTGCCATTCTCCCTTGCCTCGTCGCTCATCGTGCTTTGCTCCGCCGTGCGCACGGTGCATGGTGTTGCCGACAACTAACGAGCGGTATCGGCCTGATTGAATCGATCAGGGCAGGAGCGGTCCGTCGCCAGTTGTGAGCGGCATTGAGGCATTCCCGCCAAAGAGAGAAGAACGATACTCCCCAACCCGCTATACGTCGGCGACGTCACAGCCGCCCGGGGCATCCTCCGCGCTTACGTCGTCACCACCCCGTACCGGCCGACCCTACCCGGCTCCGAGGCACCAGCTCTGGTGTTGCCGCGCCGCCCGGGCTATGTGTCCGTGCATCCTGAGCGATCCTTCTCTCAGGGCCTCGTGCGGTCTGCGGTACATCGGCTGTCCGACAAACAGCGGCGTATCCTCAGAGGATCTCGCCGTGCTCACCACAAAGGTCGCGGTCAGGCGAGCTGGGATCATCTCGGCGACGATCCCGAAGAAAAACTAGGCTGCCGTGGGAAGAGCGTGCGTCACGAACACAGCTCGCATCGCAGTATCTGCGTCAATGAGCTGATTTCCTCCAGAACTATGACGTGTCAACCACATTCCCATGCGGACGAAAAGCCGAAACAGGTGACTAGATACAGCAAGATAACTCAGCCAAAACTCGGGATGTTTCGGCAGGCCTGTACCTCGCCGGGATTCTCCGTTGCTTTAATCCACCGCGCAAGACTGGGCTCGGGATAAGGACTCAGGGTGCTCACGACTCCCGGCGGCCGGGCAAGGCGGCGGCCACTGTCGGCATATCCCTCAATCCAACTGTCCATCGCATCCTGTCCTTCCCGAACGGCTTCCTCATAAGTAAAACCGTGGGTGCGACAGCCCGGTAGTTCGGGCATAGTAACAATGTACGCCTGATCCTCATCGCTCCACTCTATACGCATGCTGTAGCGGAGAGGTTCCGTGCTCATGATCGCTCGTCTTTCTGTGCTTGACGTGCTGCTTCGATGAACCTACGAACATTTGTCTCCTGGTAGGGTAATGCATCTTTATTATCGCTGCCAGAGCCCGTCAGTTTTCCAGACTACAACGGATGTTCTCAGCTCGACTTTGGCCATTTGAGGGTTGATGGGGTGATAGGGTACGCTCGTCGTCACTCTACCAGGAGGGAAGACGATGCGAACCCTACCGCCTATCATGCTACACCTACTGACACCGTTTGCG
>JAABUZ0100003275.1_pt1 | contig 24473 bp, 19 predicted proteins | sample 5562091 | NCBI WGS metagenome assembly JAABUZ01 (sample SAMN12813069, study PRJNA571459) | rock metagenome | isolation source: Antarctica rocks | place: Antarctica: Victoria Land, Linnaeus Terrace sud | collected 2015-12-21
GGGGACTCACCGACCTGTTCACGAGCGTGTGCGACCGGCTCGCCGACGCGGGGTTCGTCGCCTTCGCGCCGGACCTCTACGATGGGCCGACCGCGACGACGATCGCGGGCGCCGAGCGGCTGATGGAGGCGAGCGACGGGGCGCGCTCGCGCGCTATCGCCGACGCGGCTGTCGCGTATCTGCGCGCGCACCCCGCCGTCCACGGCGGCCCCATCGGAGCAGTCGGCTTCTCGATGGGAGCGGCCTGGGCCTTCCTCCTGAGCGCGCTGCGGCCCGCCGATATCGCGGCGGTCATCGCCTTCTACGGGACCACGGAGGGGGTGGACTTCGCGGCCACGCGCGCGGCCTACCTTGGCCACTTCGCCGAGCATGACCAGTTCGAGCCGCTCGCGTCAGTCCGCGCGCTCGAGGAGCAGATCCGTCGCGCCGGTCGGGATGTCACGTTCCACATCTATCCCGGCACGACACACTGGTTCTGCGAGGACAATCGCCCGGATGCGTACGACGCCGACGCGGCGCGCCGAGCCTGGGAACGGACCGTCGTCTTCCTCCGCCACCACCTCGTGAGGACCTGAAGGACGAGCGATGCGTACACTCTCCCCCACGCTGGCACGCCGTCTGGCCATCGCGTGCCAACGCCTGTCCGGTCCGCGCCCGCCGGCCGACGCCGCCGACATCTTGGAGGTCGTGCGCGATCTCGGGTGCCTGCAACTCGACCCGACCAGCGCCGTGGCGCGTAGCCACCTGCTCGTGCTGTGGAGCCGCCTGGGCCGCTACGACCCGGCGCTCCTCGACGCGTTGCTATGGCGCGAGCGCGCCCTGTTCGAGTATTGGGCGCACGCCGCCTCCATCGTGCCGACCGAAAACTATCCCATCCACCACCTCATGATACGCCGCTACGCACGGGGCGAGGGGGCTTGGCCGCGGCGCGTGCGCGCATGGATGGAGCAGAACGGCGCCTTGCGCGACGCGATCCTGGCCGCACTCGCCGCGCGCGGGCCGCTGCCGTCGCGGGCGTTGCCCGACGTGGCGGCCGTCCCCTGGGCGTCGACGGGCTGGACGGCGAGCCGCAACGTCGAGCGCATGCTGGCGTTCCTGTGGGCGCAGGGAGAGGTCCTGGTCGCGGGGCGCCGCGGGGTGTCAGGGCCGCCGCGCCCTGTTGGGACGGCTGGGGCGGCGGCGTGAAGCCTACGCGTGCCCGACCCACCACCGTATTGTTATGGGGCGAGGCGAACCTCGCCTGTGTCGCCGTCGCCGCGACGCCCGGACCTTGTACAATCAACTGGATGGCCGCGCCCACGTCGGTTAGGATGTCGCCAAACAGATTCGAGGCCACCACCACGTCGACGCTCGCCGGGTGCGTGATCAGGCGGGCGCAGAGCGCGTCGACGTGGTATGTGGTCGCCGCCACGTCGGGATAGTCGGCCGCGACTGCGGCGGCGACCTCGTCCCAGAAGACCATGCTGTGCTTCTGGGCGTTCGACTTGGTCGCGATGGCCAGGCGGCGTGAGCGTTGGCGGGCCTGCTCGAAGGCGAAGCGCAGCACCCGCTCGACGCCCTGGCGCGTGAAGATGGCGGTCTCCACGGCCACCTCGTTGGGCGTCCCCACATGCGCGCGACCGCCCGCGCCGACGTACTCGCCCTCGCTATTCTCGCGGATGCACAGGATGTCGAAATCCGCCTCGCGCAAGGGGCTGCGCACGCCGGCCAGGACGCGGTGTGGCCGCAGGTTGATATATTGCTGGAAGCGGCGGCGGATCTCCAGCAACATGGTGTGCAAGGACACATGATCCGGCACCAGACGCGCGTCGCCGATGGCGCCCAGGAGGATGGCCTGAAACCCCCTCAGCGTCTGGAGGCCGTCGGCGGCCATCATCTCCCCGTGCCGCGCGTAGTACGCGCCGCCCCAGGGGAAGTGCGTCGTGTCGAGCTGGAAGCCGTGCCGCTCCCCCGCGGCGTGCAAGACGGGCAGCGCGGCCGCTACAACCTCGATGCCAATGCCATCGCCTGGGATGACGGCGACGGAGTACGAACGCATGGACACACCTATCCTTTCCTCATACCCTGAGTGTACCGGTCAGGCCGCCTCTCACCATCGTGGGGGACACTCTCATACCCTGAGCGCGCTTGACAAGGGTCAGCCAGAGATGCTACAAATACAATCGAGCCCGGAATCGTTCCCGACGCATCCTTAGCATACATCACCGACGCGGCCGCGCGTCTTGCCGTGGACAAACAGGCGACGATAGACACATCGAGTGACAGCGACGATAGACACGTCGAGTGACAGCGACGATAGACACGTCGAGTGACAGCGACGATAGACACGTCGAGTGACAGCGACGATAGACACGTCGAGTGACAGGAGGGTACGCGTGATGCAGCAATCCGATGGCGGGGACCGGCGGGAGGAGTGGTTTCGCGCCATGCTTCTGATCCGCCTCTTCGAGGACAAGGTGCAGCAACTCTTCGCGCAAGGGCTCGTGCTCGGCACGACGCACCTGAGCCAAGGCCAGGAGGCGGTCGCGGTCGGTGCCGTCAGCGCCCTGAGCCCCGACGACTACTTGACCATCACCTACCGTGGGCACGGCCACGCCCTCGCGCGCGGGGTCGACGTCGAGGCGGCCTTCGCCGAGTTGATGGGCCGCGAGACCGGACTGTGCAAGGGGCGCGGCGGCTCGATGCACTTCACGGACTTCTCGCGCGGCCTCATCGGCGCCTTCGCCATCGTCGGGGCCGGTCTGCCCGTCGCGCTCGGCGCCGCCATGTCGTCGAAACTGCAAGGCAACGGGCGGGTCGCGCTGACCTTCTTCGGTGACGGCGCCACCAACATCGGCTCGTTCCACGAGGCCCTCAATATGGCCAGCGTGTGGAAGGCGCCCGTGGTCTTCGTGTGCGAGAACAACCTGTACGGCGAGTACAGCCCTATCCGCGCCACCACCCCGCTCGACGACCTGGCGGCGCGCGCCGCCGCCTACGCCATGCCCGGCGAGGTGGTCGACGGCAACGACATCGCCGCAGTCCACGCGCGCACGGCGGCCGCGGTCGCCCGCGCGCGGGGCGGGGAGGGGCCGACGCTGCTGGAGTGCAAAACGTACCGCTACAGCGGCCACTCACGCACCGACCCCGGCGCGTACCGCCGGCCGGGCGAGCTCGACGCCTGGAAGGCGAAAGATCCGATTGAGCGCCTGGGGCAGGCGCTCGTGTCCGAAGGTGTGCTGGGCGCCGACGCGCAAGCGCGGCTGCGCGCCGAGGTGCAGCAACAGGTCGACGCGGCGGCCGCGCGCGCGGCCGCCGCGCCCTGGCCCGCGATAGAGGAGATGGGGCGCTATGTCTACGCAGCAGAGTGAGGCCGTGAGAGCGGGAACGGCGACCGGCCAGGGCGCGCCGGCGCCGGGCGTTGAAGAGATGACCTACCGCGCGGCGATTCGCGCCGCGCTGGCCGACGAATTGGGCGCGGACGCGCGCGTCATTTTCATGGGCGAGGACATCGGGGCGGCCGGGGGCTCCTTCAAGACGAGCGAGGGCTTGCTCGACCAGTTCGGCCCCACGCGCGTGATCGACACGCCGATCTCGGAGAACGGCTTCGTCGGCGCGGCGCTCGGCATGGCCGTCACCGGGATGCGACCGGTCGTCGAGATCATGTTCGCCGACTTCCTGCCGAGCGCGGGCGACGCCATGATCAACGAGGTACCCAAGTTCCGCTTCATGTCGGGGGGCCAGACGGATGTGCCACTCACCATCAGGGCCATCGGCGGCGCGACGGGCCACTTCGGCACGCAGCACTCGGCCACGGGGGAGTCGTGGTTTATGCAGATGCCGGGGCTGCGCGTGGTGACGGCGGGCTCGCCCGCGTCCGCCTACGGGCTGCTGCGCGCCGCTATCCGCCTGGACGACCCCGTGCTCTTCCTCGAACACAAGGGTATGTACACCCAGAAAGGGCCGGTCGACCGCGCCGCGCCGCTGCCGGTGGTGGGCAAGGCGGAGGTGGTGCGGCCGGGGCGTGACGTGACGGTCGCGGCCACGCTGCTGATGGTGCCACGGGCGCTCGCGGCCGCGGAGGTCCTGGCCGGCGAGGGCATCGAGGCTGAGGTGATCGACCTGCGCTGGATCGCGCCCCTGGACAGCGCGACGGTGCGCGAGAGCGTGTACCGCACCGACCGGCTGGTCGTGGTCGAGGAACAGGTCCACCCCGGCGGCTGGGGCGCGACGCTGATCAGCCTACTAGCGCAGGAGGGGCTGCCGGAGAACAGCATGCCGCGCGCGGTCAGCCTGCCCACTATGCCGCTGGCCTTCAGCCAGCCGTTGGAGGACGCCGCGGTGCCCAGCGTCGAGCGTATCGCGGCGGCCCTGCGCGACGCGGTGCGGGAATGACGCCCCCGGACCCGGCCCCGCAGGTGATCCGGCCCACGGCACGCGCAGGGCGCGCCACGGGGTCGGTCCTGCGGCTCGATGACGCGGGGCTGACCATCGAGCGCGTGGAGACGATCGCGCTGCGCGTGCCGCTGAAAAAGCGCTACAGCGGCAGCGCCTATTCCATGGTCAACCGCTGCACCATCATCACGCGCCTGTACACGCGCGACGGGGTCGTGGGCGAGGTCTACACCGGCGACACCGACGCCGAGCAGGACGCGATCGTCCGCCTCATCCACGATGACCTGGCCCCCGCGATACTAGGGCGCAGCACGATGAACCCCGACGGGTGCGCGCTGGCCATGCAACCCGCTACCTACGACATCCTGCGCGATCGCGGCCTGGCCTTGCAGGCGATCGCCTGCCTTGACGCCGCGATCTGGGACAGCTTCGGTAAAGCGGTCGGCCTGCCGCTCTTCCGCCTGTGGGGCGCCTCGCGTGCCGCGCTGCCGATCATCATCATCGGGGGCTACTATGGGCTCGACGCGCGGGATCTGTCCGCGCAGATGAAGCGCTACGTCGAGATGGGCGTGGCCGGCTGCAAGTTCAAGGTGGGCGGGGCGTCGCCGGCCGAGGACGCCGAGCGCGTGCGCGTCGCGCGCGCGGCCGTGGGCGACGACTTCGTGCTGATGGTCGACGCCAACCAGGGCTACACGCGCGACCAGGCGGTGGAGTTCGCGCGGCGCGCGGCTGGCCTCAACATCCGGTGGTTCGAGGAGCCCTGCCGCTGGTACAACGACCGCCGCTGGATGCGCGACGTGCGCTACGCGACGGGCCTCCCCGTGACGGCCGGTCAGAGCGAGTACACGGTCGCGGGCGTGCGCGACCTCATCGCCGATGGCGCGGTCGACGTATGCAACTTCGATAGCTCCTGGAGTGGCGGCCCCACGGTGTGGCGTCGAGTCGCGGGTCTCGCCGCAGCCTACGGCGTGGAGATGGCCCACCACGAGGAGCCGCAGGTGGCTGCCCATTTGCTGGCCAGCGTCCCCCACGGCACCTTTGTGGAGTGCTTCGACCAGGACCGCGACCCGGTTTTCTGGGGCCTCTTCGCCAACCGGCCGGCCATCCGCGATGGCCTCTACCCTCTGCCGGACGGACCCGGCTTCGGCATCGAGCTGGACGGGGACTTCATCGCGCGCTACACGGTCGGCTCACGCGGCACGGAACGATGACTATGTCGGGAGAGGCACGGGGAATGGCTCCGCTGGCCGGGATCACGATTGTAGCGGTCGAGCAGTATGGGGCTGGACCCTATGCGACGCTTTACCTGGCCGACATGGGCGCCGATGTGGTCAAAATCGAGGACCCTGGCGCTGGCGGCGACATCGGTCGCTACGTCCCGCCCGGCCAGGACGGGACCGACAGCCTATTCTTCGAGACTTTCAATCGGGGCAAGCGCAGCCTGGCCCTGGATCTGAAGAGCGCGGCCGGCCGCGCGGTCTTCGAGCGCCTCGTCGCCCAATCCCACGCCGTGTTCAACAATCTACGCGGCGACCTCCCCGACCGTATGGGCCTGACCTACGCGGCGCTCGGGGAGATCAACCCGGCCATCGTGTGCGCCTCGCTCTCAGCCTACGGACGTTCCGGCGAGCGCCGGGGCTATCCCGGCTACGACGCGCTCGTGCAGGCCGAGGCCGGTTGGGCCGCGCTGACCGGCGAGCCTGGCGGGCCACCGATCAAGAGCGGCCTCTCACTCGCCGACTACGCCACGGGGCTGACGGCGGCGCTGGCGTTGATGGTGGCTCTGTTCGACGCGCGGCGTACTGGCGTCGGCCGAGACGTCGACACTTCGCTCTACGATGTCGCGCTGGCCCTGTTAACCTACCCGGCGACGTGGCGCCTAACCGCCGGCATCGAGACCGAGCGGCAGCCCATGTCGGGCCATCCCAGCATGGTCCCGTTCCAGTTTTTTCAGACGGCGGACGGCTTCCTGGCGGTGGCCTGTCCCAAGCAGAAATTTTTTGAGCTACTCGTCGCGGCCATCGATCGGCCAGGACTGTCCACCGATCCGCGCTTTGCCACATTCGAGGCCCGTCGCGCACACCGCACCGAGCTCGTTGCCATCCTAGGTGAGCGACTGCGGCGGGAAACGACCGCCATGTGGATGGAGCGCCTGAGCGGTCGTGTCCCCTGCGCCCCGGTACGCTCGCTTGATGAGGCGCTCGATGAGGAGGAGCTCAGGGCACGGGATATGCTCGCTTCGTATCCTCACCCCATCTTCGCGCGCGTGCAGGCGATCGCCACACCGTTCACCCTGACCGGCTACGCACCGGACTATCGCGCGGCGCCCGCGCTCGACGGCGACCGGCGGGCCATACTGGACGAGTTGGGCTACGCTGCCGACGACATCGCCGCCCTTGCCGCGGCCGGAGCATTTGGCGGCGGGTTGTAAACATCGGTCGTCGTCGATGGGATGGAACGGATCGGGGACCAGCGTGATCTGGGCCATCTCATCGGTAGGCGCCTTATTCGTGGCGACAGCCACAGGACTCGCGCACGATTAGCTCGGTCGCCAGGACGACGCGCTGCACTGGCTTGGATGAGCGCCCGTCCAACCGCTCAAAGAGTAACTCCGCGGCCCGTCGCCCCAATTCGGCCGCCGGCTGCCGTACGAGGGTCAGGCGCGGGTGGAGCAGCGCTGCAATCTCAAAGTCGTCGAACCCGATCAGCGCTACATCGTGCGGCACCCGCAGCCCTAAGTGATCCAACGCCTGGAGAACACCGATCGTGATCAAGTTATTCATGGCGAAGATGGCGGTCGGTGGCTCGGACAGGGCGGCCAGTTCGCGTAGCGCGCGTGCGGCGGTCGCGCTGTCGGCGGCGTCAAGGCGCGATATCTCCGCGAGGCCCGCCGCTTTGAGCGCCTCTCGATAGCCGGCGCGGCGCTCCCGCGTCGTATACAGTCCCGCGCCCGCGCCGATGTAGGCGATGCGGCGATGCCCGTGCCCAATTAGGTGCTCCGTTGCTTCCCGTGCCCCGCGCCGGTTCTGAACGACCACCGCGTCGGTCGGGATGCCTGGGATAGGCCGGTCCAGCGCGATGACGGGCAGCGCAGCCACCTGCTCCTCAGCGAGATACGCGTGTCCGTTCGCCGTCGGCACGAGCAGCAGACCGTCGACACGCCGTCGGACCAGGATGTCGACCTGCTGGCGCTCGATCTCGACCTGCTCGTCCGAGTCGCACAGGATCACGGCGTACCCGTGCGCCCGCGCGACCTCTTCGATGGCTTTGGCGCAACCGGCGTAGAACGGGTTGGTGATGTCGGCGATCACGAGGCCCATCGTCCGCGACCGTTGCCCCTTGAGGCTGCGCGCGGCATCATTCGGCTGGTAACCCAGCGTGGCAATCGCCGTCCGCACCCGCGCCGCCGTCTCTGGGCGCACACTTTGTTTCCCGTTGACGACCCGCGACACGGTCATCACGCCCACCCGCGCCTCCCGTGCCACGTCATGCAGCGTGGGACGACTGGTTGGTCCTGCTGGCACGCGCGGTTCTCTCCTCTCAATCGTCGGTCGTCCATCATGAGCCATCCGGACAGCGACATACTGATCGCTATGGTCAGCTAGACATCCATGCGGTCGGCGCGGAGTCTCGTTACAGTGTAGACGATCGGGAGGATGGTTGGCCGTGCGCGCGGGCCTGCTGGCCTGCTGCGATGGATGAGGCTATCGATCACGCGGTCCATGCCAGATGCCATCTCTGGAACTGGACATCCACCCGACGCCGAGAACCGGACGCCGCCGTGCCCATCCCCCCGCGATGCGGCGTCGTGTCTGATCCCATGTCACGACGCCGCTCGTCGCATCGGACGCCTCGAGGCTCGACGCGCCGACAGCGCATGCCGCCGTGATCGCGTCCTCCGGTGCCATGTTGTGGAGCAGAGAGTACAGGAAGCCGGCCACGGTCGCGTCGCCCGCGCCGTTCGTCCCCACGACCCGCGTCTCGAAAACGGTCGACCAGAACTCGCGACCGGCCCACACCGCATGGTCGCGCGGGATACCAGGTCCGGCGGCTGCGAGCCGTTCGGCCGAGGCCGTGCGCAGGTAGAAGCCGCGCTCTCCTACCTTAATCCCCACAATCCCGGCCCCCAGCGCGAGCAACTGATCCCCAAGCTCCGACACCCGCTCCACCGGCATAGCGTCGAGGGCGGCCGAGCCTCCGGCCAACTCCGCTGCCCGCCCCGGCTCAAGCATCACCAGCACCTCCTCCAGGCTCGGCACGAAGACATCGACATAGGGCAGCACGGCGGCGAGGATGCCACGCCAATCGGCGTGATCGGCCGCCGACGCTGGGTCGGGGTAGGCCATGTCGAGGGCGGTTGTGAGTCCGGCCGCCCGCGCACGGCGCATCACGCCGACCAGGGCCATGCCCCCGTCCTCGTACATCCGTCGCATCAGGGGTGGGTAACCGAAGTGGAACAGCCGCGCTCCCGTGAGGGCGCCAGCGGGGATATCATCGGCGACGAACGTATCGTTGGCGCCGGGGTAGTGCAGTACCATGCGGTCGCGACCGGGAGGGCTCAGGATGACGCTGTAGGAGGTGTGCGCGCCGGACGTGATCAGTAGCCTATCCGCGAGGCCGGCGCGGGCTAGGATGGCCGCGACGACGCTGCCGAACGCGTCGTCGCCCACTTTGCCCAGGAGCCGCGTGGGGGCGCCGAGTTGATGCAGGGCGCGCCCCGTGTTCGACACGCAGCCGCCCGTTGCCACCGTCGCGGGACCAATCTCGGCCAGGGTACCGGGTCGAAAGCGGGTCGCTGCCTCGTCCATCGGTAGGTTGGGGATCACGTCGAGGCAGATATGCCCCGCGACGATGGCACCCCCGCTCGCGTGGCTGTCCCCCCCGCTCGATGTGTCCATGGCCCTACACTGCGACCACGGACCGCGTCCGCTCGGACTCCAGCGCGGCCGTGAACAGGCGGTGGCTGAGCGCGGCCTCCGCTGGGGTGGCGCAGGTGAAGGGCTGCCGCATGGCGGGGCCGTGCGCGAGCTCGTCAACGAACGCCGCCCACATTTGCAGGATGGCGTCCGTGAAGCCAAACTCGAAGATACCGCCCGTGACCGTGCGGTAGGCGCTATGATAGCCGATGTCAAGGCTCTGCCACGCTTGCTCGCCGCCGGCACGGTACTCCATCACGCGCAGCATGCGTGGATACTTTGTGCTGAATGCGATGGAGGACTCCGTCCCGATCACCTCGAGCGACCATGTGTCCATGTCACCGGGTGAGATGCGCTTGGTCTCGATGGTCATCGGGAAGCGTCCGCCGTCGGCGTCGACCTCGGTGGCGAGGATGGCGTTATCCCATGTGTCGCAGGGGACCAGGCGCCCGTCCGTGTCGGGTCGCTCCGTGACGATGTTGGAGAGCAGCGCCCGCACGTCGCGCGGTATCCAGCCGAAGCGGAAGGGCAGGTGCACCGCGTGCATGCCCAGGTCACCCATGCACCCGTAGGCGCCGTTGAACGCGATGATGCGCTTCCAGTTGATCGGCTTGTGGGGGTCGAGGTCGCTGGAGTGGAGGTAACGACTGCGCACCTCGATGATGCGGCCGAAGCGCCCCTCCCGCACGGCCCGCACGATGCGCTGCGCGCCTGGGTAGAACGGATACTCCGACGAGACGCGCACAAAGACGTCGGGGTGTGCCCGCATGGCCGCCATGATGCGCTCGTTGGCCGCCAGGTCGATCCCGACCGGCTTCTCCGCCAACAGCGGCTTGCCCGCCGCGATGATATCAGTGTAGAGGTCGGCGTGCAGGTGGTGCGGCACCGCGCAATACACGGCGTCGACGTCTGGATTGGCGAGGAGCGCGCGGTAGTCGGTCGTGACGCACCGCAGTGTGGGCACGGTGTCACGATACCAGTCGAAGAGCGCCGGATTGGTGTCGCAAACGCCGACGATCGCGGGAGCGACATCGAGGTCGAGCAAAGCCGGCCAGCGGGCCGCGGCCACAGCAAACTCGTGGCCCATCAGACCCGCGCCGATGATGCCGAAACGGATGGTTTGCCTAGCCATGGGCCGCGACCTCCTCCCGCGCTTGATCCAGCGAGCGCAGCGCCTCGTCGGGCGTCGCGCCCTCATGCACGATGCGCATGAACGCCTCCGTGATGCCGCGCGGGTCGGGGTGCTGGATGACGTTGCGGCCGTACACGATCCCCGCCGCTCTCTGGCGCATCAGTTCGTGGGTGCGGCGCAGGATCTCCTCCTCCGAGGCCTTACCGCCGCCGCGCACGAGGACAGGCCGGCCACCCGCAGCCTCGATCACGCGGCCATAGTCGGCCACATCGTCGGTCGGGTCGGCCTTGATGACGTCAGCGCCGAGTTCGACGGCCTGGCGGACCAACGGAACGATCTTGTCCGGGTCGCCGTCGACCATATAGCCGCCGGCCCTGTCGTTCGTCCGCATCACGAGTGGTTCCACCATGAGCGGCATGCCGTAGCGCTCGCACTCCGGCTTGAGGCGCGCTACATTGGCGACGCAGGCGTGGTAGACCTCAGGCTGCTCGGGGATGAGGAACAGGTTGACCACGACGCAAGCGGCGTCGAGCCGCAGCGCTTGCTCGACAGGTCGCTCGATAGAGTGGGAGAACAGGTGCCGCGGCAACGCCTTGCCGTAGACGTTAGCCACATCGGTGCGCAGGACAAGCGCGGGCTTGGCCTTGCCGGGGATGGCCTGAAGGACAGGAGCCTGGCCGGGGCTGAGCTGAATCGCATCGGGGTTCGCGGCGACGATCGTCGCCACGGCGCGGCGGATATCTTCGATCCCACTGAGGAACGCGCCCTCGTTGAAGAAGCCGTGGTCAATCGCCACGTCGAAACACTTGCCATCCGCGGCGAACAATCGATGCAACCGGGCCGTGACACTCATATTCGTCGTCTCCTCCTGCAACCGTTGGCGGCGCGGCGCGATGGCTGAATTGGCTTTCATGCATGCACGCACTACCAGCGGGTTTGACAAGCCGCCTCTGTTTTGGTAACGTTATCTCAACTAAAGATAACGTTATTATAACGACGCCGGGCCGTCAAGAAGGGGGGACGTGAACTTGTCCCGACTGACCTCACGGTTTCAGTATCGCGCGTGTGTCCCCGATCAACCAGGGGGAGCGGTCAGCAGCGCCGCTCCGACTCTTGACATACGAGAGGAGGAAAGTGATGGAGTGGTACCCGATTAAGCTCACGGCTCACATCAGGAGCTACGCATTCGGTGAGCGCCTCATCCCCGACATCGTGGGGAAAGCGAACCTGCCCGACGGCGTGGTCGCCGAGACCTGGGAGATCAGTGACTACCGCGACACGACCGGCACGGTCACCAATGGCGCCTTCGCCGGACGCACCCTCCACGATCTTGTTCACGCGCACCCCGACGAAGTCGTCGGCGTAGGCTGGCACGGCCCGCACTTCCCGTTGCTTGAGAAGTTTCTCGACGCGTCACATATGCTGCCCGTCCACCTGCATGCCGACGACGAGACGGCGCGCCGCGTCTACGATGCGCCTAACGGCAAGACCGAGGCCTGGCATATCCTCTGGGCCGCGCCGGACGCCACCATTCTGGCTGGCGTCAAGCCTGGCGTGTCCCGCGATGAGTTGCTCGCCGCTTTTAGGGCGCAGGCCTACGATGCGGTGATGCCGCGCCACCCCATCCGCGCCGGTGATACCGTCTATGTGCCGGGTGGCGTCATCCACGCCTTCGGCCCCGATACGCTCATCTTCGAGGTGCAGCAGACCTCCGACCTCACGCAGACCGTCATGCCCGCGGATCTCTACGGCAACCGTTACAGCGTTGCCATATGGGAGGCCAACATGAACGCGGCGCTCGACGAGCTACGTCCGAAGTACCAGCCGCGCCCGAACCCCGGCCTCGCCCACTGGGACGGCAAGAATCGCTACGTCGTCGGCTGCGCTGGCCCCTACTTCGCGCTGGAGCGATGGACCCTGGCGGAGCCGCACCTGGAGCCGACGCACCCACGCCGTTGCCTGACGATCTCCAACGTCGGCGATCCGGTGCGGCTCAATTACGTGACGGGCTCCGACACGCTGGATCGTGGAGAGTCGTGCCTGCTACCAGCCGCCATCGGCGAGCTACAGGTCGTGCCTCGGGGCGGCGCCAGCCTCATCGCCTGTTACGTGCCCGACCTGGACCGTGATATCGTGGAGCCGTTGCGAGCAGCGGGATATGCCGACGGCGATATCAGCCGCTTAGGGGACGTCGGTGTTTAGGGCAAAACATCCCATCCCGACACTCAGTCCCGCCTACGCTACCGATCAGCTCCCCTCCCCCGCAACCAGATAGTGGAGCATGCCGGGCGAAAGGATCACGTCGGCATCCGTCAACGAGTCGTGCAGCTGCACGGGGGAGTGGCAGCCGACGATGGGCACCGCGACGAATGGCTGCGACGCGATATAGGCCAGGATGATGGCTGTGATGGACGTGCCCAGCCGCGCGGCAAGCTCGCCCGCTCGCACCAGACGGGCCATGGTCTGCTCGGTCTCATAATCGCGCCGCACACTCTGCTTGATAGCCGGCAGCCCCCCGGCCCTGGCCTTCGTGAAGAACCCCCTGGCCTGCGATGAAAACGCGAGCACCGCCATGTCCGCCTCATGATAGAAGGCATGGGCGTCGTCGTCCATGATGGCGACATCAGCAGCCACAGATCCTGGATTCGGGACGGCCAAGCTCCATTGGAGCTGGCTGGCGACAAACGAGTCCAGGCTATGCGCTGCGGCATAGGCCTGTGCTTCACCGATGCGGGCGGGCGTCCAATTGGAACAGCCAAAGAAGCGGATCTTGCCGGCGCGCATTTGGTCATTCAGCGTCTCCACGATCTCGTCGACAGGCCGACGGGGATCGTCCCGGTGGAGCCAGTACAGGTCAATCGTTCCCACGCCCAGGCAGTCGAGGCTCTCGTCTAAGTCGGCGATAATCTCCTGCGGAGACAGGCGCGGGGTGTGCATGGTCGCCAGATCGGGGTGAGCGCCCTTGGTGGCCAGGATCATCCGGTCCCGCTGCCCCGTCGTCTTGAGCCACTGCCCGATCGTCTTTTCGCTCCTGTGCTTCTCGCCGGAGTGCCAGTCGCCGTAGACGTGCGCGGTATCCAGGAAGGCGCCACCCGCCTCCACGAAGGCGTCCAAGACGGCAAAGGAGTCGTGGCGGCTCAACGCTGTGCCCATGTCGCCCGTGCCCAGGCAGATGTGCGAGACGCGCATGGTGGTGTGGGGGATCGTGATGTATCTCATACCGGTTGCCTCCCGTGAGCAAAGAATGCGTCCGCTTCGTCAATCACCTGCGACCTATCACGGCCTCCGGCAGTGCATCCCCGTCCCCCTGCACATGGGCGACCAGATAGCGTACCAGATAAAAGCGGACGCACATGCCGTCTTTGTCTACGGCGGTTTACACCATGACTATCGACAGGCGGCGTAGCCCGCTAAGGGCGAGCGGTTAGACTAACCGGCCGGCACAATCAGATAATGGGGCCCCTATGAGCTGTTAGACCATTGGTGCGGCGGTCGTCGTGATCTCTCGACGCGGGCTATCACCCGACCCCTGACACCCTAGTACATGAGAAAGCCGCCGCTGATGTTGAGCGTGGCGCCGGAGACGAAGGAGGCGTGGCGGCTGGCTAGGAAGACGACCGGCCCCGCGATCTCCTCCGGCTCGGCGGTGCGCCCTAATGGGGTGGCCTTGATCTGCCCCTCCAGCATCGCGGGGTCGAGCCCGTCCATCAGCATCGGCGTGACGACGAAGCTCGGCGCTACGGCATTGACCGTGATCCCATCCGGCCCATAGGTGCGTGCGAGGCCCCGCGTCATGGTCACGATCCCGCCTTTGGTCGCGTTGTAGACGACCGAGCCGCCAAAGCCGCCCGACTGCCAGCCCTGCGACGAGAAGAGGATGAGACGGCCGCCGCGGCCCTGACCGCGCATGGCTTGCGCGACGGCGCGGCTGAGGAAGAAACTAGCCTTGAGGTTCAGGTCCACCTGGAAGTCCCAGTCGTCCTCGGTGACTTGATCGAGATCGGCGCGACGGCGCAGCACGGCGGCTAGGTGCACGAGCACATCGAGCGAGCCGAATTCCGCCTGTGCACGCTCCACCAAAGTCTGGTGGACCGCGAGATCGCGCAGGTCGGCGCCGACAGCGACATGCCCCGTCCCCTCCATGCTGGCGACGACCGTGTCGACCGCCTCCTGGCGCAGGTCGACGGCCATGACGCGCGCGCCCGTTGTTCCAAAAGCCTCGGCCACCGCCCGCCCGATGCCGCCGGCCGCGCCGGTGACGATCACGCCCTTCCCTTCGAGCCCCGCGTCAAGACTCCACGCCATCTTACCCTCTCCTCGCCGCCCACCGTCCAGCCTCGGCACAGCAGGGCCGCGCACGATCCCTGGATTCGTTTCCAATACGGCGATTATACGAACTATGGACCGAAGACGTCAAGGAATACGCCGTCCAGGATAGGGCAATCGTATGGCAAAGAGGAGCGCAACATCTGCCGGCGTTGTGTAGGCTACGGCGGTGGCGCCGTCGAGTCGCGGACGACCAGCTCACAGTGCAGGATGCGGCGCTGATGCGGGCCAGTAGGATGGGCAATGCGCTCGATCAAACACTCCGCCGCGACGCGCCCCAACTCCATCATCGGTTGACGCACCGTCGTCAGGTGCGGCCGCAAGAGCCCGGCGATGGGGATGTCATCGAAGCCGATCAGAGAGACATCGTCGGGGACGCGCAGCCCCCGCTCGGTGAGTGCCGCCATCGCACCAAGGGCCGTCCGGTCGTTGACGCAGACGATAGCGGTTGGCGGATCGGGCGCACCGAGGAGCCCTAACGTTCCGTGATAACCGCTGCTCTCATCGAGTTCGCCCTCGCGTACCAGAGTAACCGGCGCTGGTAGCCCCGCGTCCGCCAACCCACGCCGATAGCCCTCGAGACGCCCTAGGGCCACACCCCGGCTAATCTGGCCGCCGATGAAGCCGATGCGCCGATGGCCAAGCGAAACGAGATGTCGAACCGCTGCCCTTTCCCCTTCCATCGTGTCGGTGCTCACTTCATCCGCGTATGGGTGAGGCGGCCAACGGCCGATGCAGACCATCGCCATGCCACCCTCGCACAGGGCGTGCAGCACCTCGGCGCTCTCGGCGCTCCGTTCGCCCGCCGTGCCCGTCAGGATAACCCCATCGACGCGCTTGCGCCGCAACGTCCGGGCCGTATCCATCTCGGCGCGCGCGTCTTCAACGCCACAGATGATGAGGATATACCCGGCGCGTTGCACGACATCTTGGATACCTCGTGCCATTTGGCTCGAGGACGGACTAGCGATGTCGGTAAGGACCAGAGCGAGCAACTCGCTTTGCCGCGTGGTCAAGCTGCGCGCCAACCCATTCGGCTCATAATTGAGCGCGCGCATGGCTGTCTCGATACGCTTACGGGTGCCGGCGCCGACGTATCCACTTCCATTGATCAGGCGCGAGACCGTCGCCGTCGAAACCCCCGCCCTCTCAGCGACCTTGTAGATCGTCGCGCTCGCGGGTCGTCGCGTCGCGCTTTCTTGTGTAACCTCTTTCACTTTATCAATAGTACAGGAAACCCGCGTCCACTGTCAATGCACGCTCACACTGCGCGTGCACCTCGAAATAGTGGGACGCGGCCTGCGACTGCGGTCGTAGGGCACACCACCGCCGACTGCGGTCGGGTGTCGCCCTGCGACGTGACGCGTCGACGCCCCCCGTCCGGGCACCGCAGTGCCCGTGGTCTGCCATGCGACCGCAGTCGCAGGCGTCTCCCGCGCAATTCCACTATTTCGAGGTGCACCCCACACCGCTCCTCGGCAGGGCCACTCAGTTCTTGGGATGAAGGGCATCCACGCCAGAGAACCGAGTGGCCCTGCCGAGCTGGAAGCAGTCTACTTGACAGCGCTACGCAAGGTGGGGTACTATGCCGTCTGTAAGTGGTTTCATAAGTGTCGTTTTATCGTGAGACCTCGGGTGAATGGTGATTGCGGGTCACTAGACGCTAAAAAACGTTTCCAGTAACATGTTCTTGCTAGCTAAGAGCCGATTGGATGTGGTGATGATACTGGAAGCGGTATCACTAGCCCGCGCGTGACGAGGAGAGCGGTGGAATTGCGTATGGATAGTTACGTGATCGACCTCGATGAACGGACGGGAGTGCTGGTTTCTCTAGGCGATCATGCTGTTCATGAGTGGGAAGGCCGCTATGTTACGCAATGCTGCGATCTTATTCTGTGGGAACGCCGTTGTACAATCAACTGAGGGAAGTAGATAAGGATCTCACAATGCCTATCCAATTAATTGATTCGACAGAATTACTCGACAGCGGTGAGGCACTACGGGCACGCGCGGCAGAAGACGGTTATCTGTTCTTTAGAAAGCTTATCCCAGTTGAGGATATACTTGCTGTGCGTGCAAATGTCCTTAAAGTCGTCGAACAGCATGGGTGGCTTCAGCCCGGACAGGATGAATTAGGCGGATTACTTCAGAGAGAAGCCTTTGCCACAATTCCTGAAAGTGACATGCGAACCGACATTGGCGTTACCCATGCCATGTATGACGACGTCCAGAAAATCGAGAGCATGCATCGTTTGCCGCATCATCCGAAGCTACTTGCATTCTTCGAGCACCTTTTCGACAAGCAGGTCCTGGTACATGCCCGTCATATTGCACGTATGATCACGTCGCATCCGGCGATGGTTCCCACACCTGTACACCAGGATTACCCTTTCATTCAGGGAACTTCAGGGACGTGGACAGGCTGGATCCCCCTGGGGAACTGTCCGCGAACAATGGGTGGACTTACAGTGTTACGCGCATCACATAAACTCGGCTACGTGCCTGTCCAAACAACGCAAGGGGCAGGAGGGCTCGCTGCGCAGCTTTGCCCGACAGACCCGCCGGATTGGGCAGAAATCGACTATCAAGCCGGGGACGTCCTCGCTTTCCCCGCCTTTACTGTCCATCGCGCCCTGCCTGTGGCAATTAAGGATCAGATTCGATTGTCCTTGGATGTCCGTTATCAACCGATAGATGACGCGATCGAAGCACGTTCTCTCAAACCTCATTGCGCGCTCACTTGGGAGGAAATCTATGCGGGCTGGCAGCGTGATGACCTAAAATATTATTGGCAGCATATACCCCTCAATCTTCAGGGATGGGACGATTCCTTCATGCAACCCCAAAAGCGTATTTGTTGACACAGACGGCCACATCTCGCGTGTGGCCAGGAACGGAGTTGCTGATCGAGATTCACATCCTCAGGCGCCGCGCATCTGCATTTCGAAACGATGTGCTCATCACTATCTCTTGGTAGAGACATCAGTACTCCACAATGAAGTCGCGCTTGCTACCTAAAGGCGTGCGGTGCATATAAGATTAAGAGCCGATTAGATGCGGTGATGATACTGAAAGCGGTAGCGCTAGCCCGCACATGAGGAGGAGAGCGGTGGAATTGCGTACGGATAGCTGTGTGATTGACCTCGATGAACGGACGGGAGCACTGGTTTCCCTCCGCGCCGCGCATGCTCCGCGACAAGAGTTCCTCATCTCCGATCACGGCGATTTCCCCCTTTTCGTCGTGCAGTACCTCGATGCGCAGCACGCCCTACAGGAACTGTCTTCGCTCGACGCGCGTCGGGTGTCCGTGCAAGCGCGGTCGGGCGCTGCGGGGGACGAAGTCATATGCTCGTACGAGCATATCGGCGCACTGGACCTGTCGGCGGTGGCCACGATCCACACAAGCCCCGACGATCCGGCAATTTTCTGGCGCATCGCGTTCACGATGCCCACGGACGCCACCATCACCAACGTTCAATATCCCTATATCGTCGTTTCGTACGCGCCCGACGGCGACAAAGATGGCAGCAAGTTGCTCCAGCCATTCTCCAACGGCCGTCTACATCAGCGGCTACGGCCGCATCATTTCCCGCCCGACTTCCCGGATCTGTGGCATCTTGCGCCGCCGAATAACGAGGCCGCGCACTACCCTGGCCTGACCTTCGCTCAGTTCCTGGCCTATTACAACCAGCAGGCGGGTCTACTCCTGAGTTGTCGCGACGCCGCCGGTCATGTGAAGCAGATCAAGCCCGCCCATCGCGAGCCTGGACTGCGCCTTAGCCTGGCGCATGTCGTGGGCTGGACAACGGCCGGGACCCACGAGATTTCCTACGACGTGGCCCTGCAAGGATTTGCGGGCGACTGGTATGACGCGGCGGATATTTATCGCGACTGGTCGCTCCAGCAGTCTTGGGCGGCAACCCCGCTCCGCGAACGCTCCGACCTGCCCGCCTGGCTGGCCAAGGCGCCGCTCCACATCGTCATGCGCATTCAAGGTGAACTCGACGAAGGTCCTACCCAGACGCACCCCGAGTTTACGCCGTTCGAAAACGCTCTGCCACTGCTCGACCGCGTGGCGGAGCGCATCGGCGGCCCGTTGGCCCCCGTGATTATGTCATGGGAGCGTCCGGGACCGTGGGTGTACCCGGATTGCTTCCCGCCGGTCGGCGGGGCAGACTCGTTGCGATACTTTTCGTCCGCCGCGCGTGAGCGCGGCTGGCACATCGGCACCTATTGCAACGGTACCCGCTGGGCCACGGCGCATAAATGGTCCGGCTATCGCGGAGAGGAGTTCTTCCGCGCGCAGGGCGGCCCGGAGAGCGTGTGTGTCCAGCCAGATGGCCGCCTGTGGGCTGCTCGCTGGGATGAGCGGTGGCGCCCGAGCTATCCCGGTTGTATCGGGACGGAACGTACCAAAGAATTGTTGCGAGATTATGCGCGGACGCTGCTTGACCTCGGCCTGGACTGGATACAGATCCTGGATCAGAACGTCGGATGCTGCACCTTCCCCTGCTACGCGGATGGGCACACCCATGAGCCAACCCCCGGTCACTGGATGACCGCTGAGATGATGGCCCTCCTTAACAGTATCCGGGAGCGGGGCGACACGAGCAAGCGCGAGATCGCCTGGTCCGTGGAGTCGCCTTGCTGCGAATATTTCCTGCCCGCGTTCGTCATCTGTGACATCAGGCCCGATTTCAGGACGGACTTCGTGCCCCTCTATAATTATCTGTACCACGAACATATCATGACGCAGGCCATCTTCTCCGCCGCGCCGAACCCCTACTTCCTGGTGCTCAAGTTCGCCCGCTCGTTTGTCCTCGGTGAAGTACTCGGCTGCCATATGGGCGCGGGCGGCCGCTTGCAAAATTGGGAGCCGCCGCGCGGCCAGCCCTGGATGGAGTGGGACAGGCCCGCCGGCGACCAGGAGGCGGCCTATGACGTCTTGCGCAACATAACCGCGCTCCGGCAGCGTATCGGCGCCGACTTCCTGACTTTCGGGCGCATGCTCCGACCGATTCCGGCGCGCGATATCAAGACGATAGAGTGGACACTTGACGCGGAGGCAAACAACGTGCCGGCGGTCGAAACAGGGACCTGGCAGGCGCCGGACGGGCGGATCGCCGTTGCCCTGGCGAACTGGACGGACCAGGACCAGCCCGTAACCGTCGACCTCCAGGGATACGAGGGCCGGCACATTAGACTGCATCTGAGCGCCGCAGGCATGGTGGAGGAGGTCGCCATCGACGCCCCGCAAGACGGGCTGACGCCGCTCACGCTGCCACCTCATGCGTGCGCCCTGCTCGTGCTATCGGGTACAGACTCCGCGGGTGGGAACGATGCCATTCATCCCGACGCTTTGCGTCGCCGCTCCCCGACGCCCTCAATGGGGAGCGCCAGCTGATTTGACAGACCATGTCGCCGTCTATCCGAGGGAATCGAGAACCGCTCTATCTATGAAGGGAGGTGAGTGACGCACAGTTGCCGTACGTCTACCGTTCACAGTAGCTGAGCTTAACGCGCAACGCGTTGGCCTAATCGTGGGGACATAGCAGGAGATGACCGTCATGAAGCGCACGAAGTTTCTCGTATCCAGCCTCTCTGCCGCCGCGGCGCTGGCCGCTCCGGGGTTGAGCAGTTCACTCCCGCGCGTCTGGGCGCGCGAGGCCGGCGCGACGACCACGATCAGTTGGTGGAATTGGGGCGATCCCGCGATCCGGCAGAGCGCCTCGGCCACGCCCAACCAGCACAATTCGCCCAACGACGCGGTGAAGGTGTTCTACCAGCAGAGCCATCCGGGCGTCACCGTGGACTCCACATCGTATAACTACCCGGACTATGTGACAGCCCTCAAAACAGCGTTCGCGGGCGGCAACCCGCCGGATACGGTCGAGTTGGAGCCGGGACCCTTGATCACCCAGTACCAGCCCTACTTGCTCGCGCTGGATAGCTACGCGGCCAAGCGTTGGGGCGCGAACTGGCGGGAGCGATTTTACCCCCTTGGCATCGCCCAAACGCTCGCCGCCGACCCACAGCACAAGACGATGTATGGGTTACCGATCGGGCTGGAATGCGGCAACGGGCTGTTCTACAACACGGCTATCTTCGCGAAATACAATCTCAAGCAGCCCCAGACGTACGCCGAACTCAAGCATGTCGCCGATGTGCTCAATAGCCACGGTATGGTGCCAATCTCATGGGGCGCGAAGGATGGCTGGCCGAACTTCGATTGGTTGCGCATGCTCGTCGAGCAAACGGCCCCGGGAGTCTGGGATCAGGCACTGGCGGGGAAGGCCAAGTTCACCGATCCGGGCATCGTCCACGCCCTACAGATCCTGGTGCGGATGCAGAAAGATCGTATCTTTTCCACGTCCGTCTGGGGGACCACAGCGTATCCGGAGGCGATCACGCTGTTCATGAGCGGGAAGGCTGCCATGTACCTCAGTGGCACCTGGGACGTATCCGGCTACTCTGCGCCGACGACGACGACACGCAACGTGATCGACGTGATGCCGTTGCCGGTCATGGCGCCTGGGCTCACGCGTGGGCACCTCTGGGCGGCGACAAACCTCATCGCGGGGGTCTCCAAGACGACCCCGCACCCCCAGGCGGCCTTCGACTTCATCGCGTGGCAGGCCGAGCAGGGGCAGCAGCTCACCTGGATCAATAAGAGCGGTTTCCTGCCATCGCTCAAAGGCCTGGCCGCGCCACCGCAACCCGACGCGCGCTACCGCAAGATCGAAGCGTACTTCCAGCAGCAGCTTCCCCATACGGTGATCCGCTATGGCGCGCCCCTGACCGCCGCGCTCCAGAAGGCGGTCGAGGACGCCATCGCGAACGCCTCCACCCTGGGCATGGACCCGGCTAAGGCGCTGGCTGCGGTGCAGAGCGTGGCCGACGCCAAGCGATAAAGATCGGGCAGCAGGATCGTGTATCAAGAGAGCGGGCAGGATCGCATGAAGGTTGAATTACGCGTGCGACAGGGCGCGGTCGTGGCGCGGGGAGTGCGTCGCGCGCGGCGGTCCTGGGCAAAACGATGGGGCATCAATGCCGGCTTGCTGTTTATCCTGCCCGCCTTGCTTGTCTACGCCACCGTGGTGCTCTATCCGCTGCTCAGCATGTTCTATCTGAGCACTTTCTCGTGGGATGGACTCAGCCCGACCAAGGTATTTGTCGGACTGGCCAATTTTCAGCAGATCATAGCGGACCCCATCTTCGTCGTCACGCTGCGCAATGCCGTGATCTGGATCGTCTTCAACGTGGGTGTGGGTCTGGCGCTGGGGCTCGCCCTGGCCTTGCTCGTTAACCAGAAGCTGCGTGGGACGGTCATTTTCCGCACGCTGTATTTCATTCCCGTGACCGTCTCCGTTATCGTGGTCGGTCAGGTCTGGGGCTGGATCTATCAGGGTGACTTTGGAGTCCTCAACAACTATCTCGGTGCGGTGGGCCTGCACAGCTGGAAGCAAGATTGGCTCGGCAACCCCAACCTGGCCATCTACGCGGCCTCGGTGGTGCAACTGTGGGCAGGAGCAGGCTTCGCGATGATGGTGTATCTGGCCGGCCTGCAGGCGATCCCTGGAGAAATCCTCGAAGCGACGCAGGTCGATGGCGCGACGGCCTGGCAACGCCTCTTGCGGGTTACGTTTCCGCTCTTGCTTCCGCAAACCATAACGCTCACCATCCTCGGGATCATCGGCACACTTAGCCAATTCACGCTCGTCTACGTGCTGACGAAAGGGGGTCCTGCCTACCAGAGCGAACTGCCGTCGCTCTATGTGTTCGACCAGGCGTTCACCTTGAGCCAGCAGGGGTATGCGAGCGCCGTCTCTGTTGTCATCTTCGGGTTAAGCCTCGTCCTGACCGTCCTGCAGCTACGGTTGTACCGACGCTATCAGGGTTACTAAGATCTGTCTCGTTAACCAATTTCCTGTCTATTTGGGTGTAGCCATGCAGTCAAACGACTGAGTAGGCGCATCCGGGTAGGTATGAGTGAGAGGAAGCGACTTTGCCATGGCCGCGCGTAGCCACAAGCACCGGCTCTCCTACCGCCTCTGGCGGGGCTGTCTCTATCTGATCGCCATTGCCGTCGCCGCACTCGCCGTGGCCCCGTTGGTGATCGCGGTGGGGACTGCGGTGAAAATCCCAGGTACGGCAACGAGCGATCTCAGTATCTTTCCGGAGCATCCCGACTGGGCGAATTTCCCCGCCGTGGTGACCGGAACCTCACTGTTGACCTATGTCCGCAATAGCATCATCGTGACCGCCGCCACCGTAGCCGTTAGTTTGGCATGCGCGTCCCTGGCGGCCTACGCCTTCTCGCGCATGACCTTCTTCATGAAGAAAACGTTCTACCTGATCATCCTAATGGGCTTAACGCTGCCCGTGGTCGTCGTGCTCGTCCCCCTCTTTCAGGTCGAACGGACGCTACACCTGTTCAATACGTATGGAGCGCTCGTGCTGCCCTACGTTGGGTTCGGCATACCGTTCGCCATCCTGATTCTCAAGAATTATTTCGATTCAGTGCCACGTGAGATGGAGGAGGCCGCCCGTATCGACGGCGCTTCGCTGCTGCGCGCGTTCGTCTCTATCGTACTTCCGTTGACCAAGCCGGCGCTCATCACCGTGGCCATTTTCCAGTCGGTCAACTCCTGGAACGAATTCCTACTGGCGCTCCTGTTCATGACCCAGGATGCGATGCGGACGGTACCGCTGGCGATTGTCCCGTTTATCGGCCAGTATGGGAACCAGACCGAATACATGTTCGCAACGCTGATCCTGATTACGTTGCCACCAATCGTCCTATTTATTATTATGCAACGCCAGTTCGTGGGCGGCCTGACCGCCGGAGCGGTCAAAGGGTAGATCGGCCATGCGCCCTCTCCGTGTAGCCGCGACGAACACTGGGCGCATCAAACGACGAGGGCGCATCAAGCGACGAAAGCGGGACACACCATGACCAGTTATATCCGGGAGGACGGGGCGCGGTTAGCTCTGGGCAACGATGCTGTGGAAGGGGTCCTGGACCTGTCTGGCAGGAGCTCACATCTGTCGGAGATGACCAACAAGCTGACCGGGCGGCGCTTCACTTTTGGTGGTGGCGACGATTGTTCGCTACGGCTGTCTACGGCCACCGAGCGTATCGAGATACCGGAGTGGGCCTTCCGACTCGGATCGGTTGACCCCGTAGGCCCGCGCGACGAGGAAGGGTATCAACAGGGCCTGTACGCCGATGGTATCGACATGGGCGATTGGCTGCGCGTGTCAGCCCTCAACGAATACCCTGTTGGAGCCGTCGGATACACGACCGCTGTGTACCCCGGATATGCATGGTATCGCCACCAATTCGAGTTACCGGCAGGCGCGCGCGCACAGCCCATCTCCCTCCTGCTAGGCGGCTGCGACGATCAGGATTGGCTTGCCTACTGGGTCTACGTCAACGGCATCCTGGTCGGTTCTGCGGAGCCGGGGGTCCAGCGGTGGCATCCGACGCCACGATTCGATACCCATCCCGGCGAGGCAGCCTATGAGGCGTGGCGCTTCGGGCAGCGGAATACACTGGCGGTCCAGGTCCGTGGCCTCGATCGGCGGCGGCCCGGCATGGTCGAGAGCAACCTGGAGCGGTATTCGGTGGGGACACCGTTGTACGAGCAATGCATCCTTGTCGGCGAGCCATACAGGGATATCTCCACATTCAGCCTACGCTCCTACGAGCGGGACGAGCGCCC